>TARA_R110002072_G_scaffold90500_7_pt1 | contig 43629 bp, 38 predicted proteins | sample TARA_R110002072 | Tara Oceans TARA_R110002072 (sample SAMEA4397118) | marine metagenome | biome: Polar Biome; feature: [SRF] surface water layer (ENVO:00010504); material: water (ENVO:00002006), including particulate matter (ENVO:01000060) such as... | depth 5 m
GATGGCAGTGAAATCCCTGAAGGTATTATGGATGGGATGATCACTGCCTTGATCGCTATTCACGATATCAAAGGCAATGCGCCTTTCCAAAACTCAACGACTGGCAGTGTTAATATTGTTAAGCCAAAAATGCATGGCCCTGAAGAAGTGGCATTTGCTAACGAGTTATTTGGCCGTGTTGAAAAAGCCTTAGGTCTTCCTGAGTTCACCATGAAAATGGGAATTATGGATGAAGAGCGTCGCACCACGGTTAACCTGAAAGAATGTATCCGCGCAGCGAAAGATCGTGTGGTCTTTATTAACACAGGTTTCTTGGATAGAACGGGTGATGAAATTCATACCTCTATGGAAGCGGGTGTCATTATTCCTAAGACGCAAATGAAACAGCAGAAATGGATTGCAGCTTATGAGGATTGGAACGTGGATACCGGTTTAGAAACCGGTCTGCAAGGCCGTGCACAAATTGGTAAAGGTATGTGGCCGATTCCGGACGAAATGGGCATGATGATGGAGCAAAAAATTGCTCATCCTAAAGCGGGTGCTAATACAGCGTGGGTTCCTTCACCAACAGCAGCAACGTTGCATGCCATGCATTACCATCAAGTTGATGTGTTTAAAACCCAAGACGATTTGAAGTCACGCCAGCACGCATCTGTTGATGATATATTATCTATTCCATTGCTGGATGACGTAAGCGCATTAACGCCTGAGCAAATCCAGAACGAGATGGATAATAATGCCCAAGGTATTTTAGGGTATGTTGTCCGTTGGATCGATCATGGTGTGGGCTGTTCAAAAGTGCCTGACATTAATAATGTAGGCCTTATGGAAGATCGAGCAACACTGCGTATATCTTCTCAGCATATGTCTAACTGGTTGCATCATGGTGTTTGTACCGAAGAGCAAGTGTTAGAAACCTTAAAGCGTATGGCGATTGTGGTGGATAAGCAGAATGAAAGTGATCCTGCTTATATCAATATGGCTGACAATTATGATGAAAGTGTCGCCTTTCAAGCGGCACTTGAGCTTGTTGTCGAAGGTACAAAGCAGCCAAGCGGTTATACCGAGCCTGTGCTTCACAGGCGTCGTTTAGAATTAAAAGCTAAACAGGCTGCTAAGTAATCGGCCCTAAAAACACTCAAGCTATTGATTGTTAGTGTAAATAGTTCGGCTTTTTGCAATGTTTTCGGCCAGAACGGTATAAACCATACCTTCAGTTTCTGGTCGAAAATATATGGAAATGCGTACAAATAGCCCTATAGATATCCCTCACACTGTTTTTTATTCTTCGCTAAAATAGCGTTAAGTTCAGGCACGCAGGCGCCACAATTTGTGCCTGCTTTACAGGCTTTGCCTACTTCTGATGCTGTTGTAAGCTTTTGATCACAGATAATATCTCGAATGGTGTTTTCACCGACATTGAAACAGGCACAAATTTGCTTTCCTGTACTTACAGTGCCAACAGGTGGTGTTCCACTTAATAAGTTTGCTCGGATATCTTCTGAATTCCCAGACTCTGAAAATAAACTGACTAACCATGTACGTTCAGGGAGTGTGCTATGGTTTTTTTGTACCATGGCAACTAACGCGAGTTGGCCATTTTGAAAACACGCCAAACGTAATAACTCATTTGCAGAATCTTGATGCTCTTGCCATGAAAGGCTGTTGTTATCTTCATTGTTGTGTGCAATCTGGGTTTGAATGATTGATTTGAAATCTTCAAGCTTGATGACATTATCTGCAATTTCGTAGCGCCAATAATGTTCACCCAGAATATCAACGCGATAATCTAGCGTTGTTAGTTCAAGTTTTTGTTTGCTTAAAACAAAACCTTGCCATTTAGCTTGATAGGGGTGAATCTGTACCGGAGTGTGTTTGCTTTCTGGCTGGAATGAAATAGGGTCTGCTTGGGGGTTCACTACCACGCCGACGCGCCCCTTAGCGCTTAATTGAGATGTCCAATGCATGGGCACAAACACTGAACCAGGTTTAACGTCAGTTGTTTCTTCAATACGTGCAAGCATGCTTCCCCATTTACTGGTTAGTGTGGCTAATTCGTCGTTTTTCAATTTAAGCTTTGCTAAATCTTTAGGATGTATCTGGACGAAGGGTTCGGGTTTATGCAGGTTTAATCGTGGCGACAAACCTGTTCGGCTCATGCTGTGCCACTGGTCTCGTATTCTTCCCGTATTGAGGATAAATGGATAGGCTTCGTTTGGTGGATTTGCGGCAGGCTTGGTTTTTACTGAAATAAAATGTGCTTTCCTATTTGTGGTGAAAAAATTACCTTTCGCAAACAGGCGAGATGTTCCGCAGTCACCTTTTTCTAAAATAGGCCACTGAATAGGCTTTAAATCCTGATATTCTCTATCATTTATACCGGTTAAACCGTTTAGGTTAAAATCTCTTCGTGTATAAGCGTCATTCTTGAAGCTTGACAGTGCGGCATGTTCACGAAAAATATCAGCTGGAGATTGAAAGTTAAATGCGCCTGCAAAGCCCATTGCCTTAGCCACTTCACATATAATCCACCAGTCTGGTTTTGCCTCACCTGCAAGTGGTTTAAAGGCGCGCTGTCTCGAAATCCGTCTTTCTGAATTAGTGACAGTGCCATCTTTTTCACTCCAACCTGCCGCGGGCAGTTTTATGTGGGCTAAATCGAGCGTATCGGTGTGTTCAACGCAATCGGAAACGACGACTAGCTCGCAATGCTCAAGTGCACGTTTTACTTTATCTGCATTCGGCAGGCTAGATACTGGGTTGGTTGCCATCACCCATACGGCTTTAACGTTTCCTTCAGCAATAGCATCGAATAACTCGACGGCCGTTAAACCTTGTTTTGTTGCTAGATTGTCAGTGTTCCAGAATTCTGACACGGTGTGCATATCGGTGTCTTTAAACTCCATATGCGCAGCAAGTTGGTTTGCTAAACCGCCCACTTCACGGCCACCCATAGCATTGGGTTGTCCGGTAAGCGAAAGCGGGCCGCTGCCTAATTTGCCTATTCGACCCGTTGCTAAGTGGTTGTTAATGATGGCGTTCACTTTATCGGTGCCTGAGGATGACTGGTTAATGCCTTGGCTATAAAGGCTCATGCTTTTATCTGTATCAGCGAACCATTGATAAAAAGTTGTTATTTCTTCAGTGGATATGCCACACGCTTTGGCAACATGATCAATACTACCGGCATCTTGTTGGGCTGTTGAAAGCGTTTTCTCGAAACCTTCGGTATAACTATCGATATAGTGTCTATCTAGTTTTTTATGTTGTGCAAGGTAAGTAAGCAGGCCATTAAATAGGGTTAAATCAGTGCCAGAATTAATGGCTAAGTGAAGGTCGGCAATATCACAGGTATTGGTTTTTCTGGGATCAATGACGACAACGTTAAGTACCGGGTTATTTTCCTTTGCGCGATGTATGCGCTGGAAAAGGACAGGGTGGCACCAAGCACTATTGGCACCGATGAGTACAATCAGTTCGGCATGGTCTATGTCATCATAGCAGTTCGGTACGGTATCACTGCCAAAGGCGCGTTTATGTCCTGCGACGGATGATGACATGCATAGTCGGCTATTAGTGTCGATGTTAGCGCTGCCGATAAAACCTTTCATTAGTTTATTGGCCACGTAGTAATCTTCGGTGAGTAGTTGCCCCGAGGCATAAAAGGCCACAGCATCCGGGCCATGTTCATCGATAATTTTTTTGAAGCCACTCGCGACAGATGAAATTGCTTTAGACCAGTTGGTTTTTTTGCCATTGATTTCTGGCTGTAACAGCCGACCTTTTAAGCTAAGCGTTTCAGAGAGTGCCGAGCCTTTTGAGCAAAGTCTGCCATAGTTTGCAGGATGGTCAGGGTCTCCGGAGACTTTAATCGAGTCAGTTTTATCAGACACAGTGATCGTTAAGCCGCAGCCCACACCACAATATGCGCAAGTTGATTTTACCGTTTTAATTTCTGCTTTTAGCCCTGTTTTCTCGGAAAGTGGTATTGTTGATATCTTCATCATGCCGCTTCTTCAATGCCGGAGGGTTGGTTGCAGTAGTGTTCGCCAAAAATAAGTAACTCCCTAAAGGGTGAGATGTCTGTGTGGCTCTCTATCAAGGTATGGAACCAAGCGCCTTGGGTGGAATCACCATAAAGTACAGCGCCAATTATTTGGTTATTTTGAATGACTAGTTTTCGATACAGTTTGGCTTCGGGGTCTTTAAAGGTAATGAATTCACAATACTCATCACCAATAAAATTACCAACAGAAAATAACTGGATGCCACTTACTTTTAGTTTGGTTGCCGTGGGTAAGGTTTTATATTCAGCGACACCATGCCCTGATAAGTGGTTTGCACACACCTTTGCTTGATCAAAAAGTGGTGCAACCAGACCAAAGGTTTGACCTCTGTGCTGAATGCACTCTCCGACGGCATAAATTGAAGGGTCAAAGGTCTGTAAGGTGTCACTGACCATAATGCCTTGCTCGCAGTAGATGCCCGCCGATTGAGCTAAGTCTATATTTGGACGAACACCGACTGCCATGATGAAGAGATCACACTGTAAACTGCTTCCATCTTTAAAACTCACTGAACCCACATGGCCTTTGCCATTATCAATAATTTCTTGGGTTGAGCTGGATAACTTAAATCGTATGCCCCGGTTTTCAAGTTCCTGCTGAAGAAGCTTGGCAGCTTCTTTATCTAATTGCCTGTTTAATAAAATATCGTTGTGATGAACAACGGTAACATGCATACCTCTTTGGGCCAGCCCATTTGCAGCTTCTAAACCAAGTAAACCACCTCCTACTACAATCGCATGTTGCTTTTTTTCGCTATAATTCAGCATTTTATTTACATCGTAAATATCACGAAAAGCCATTACACCCTCTAAGTCGTTGCCCGGTAGAGGTAAAATAAATGGCTTGGATCCTGTTGCAATCAGTAAACGATCATAAGGCGCTTGGCTACCGTCTTTTGCGTAAACTATTTTTTTCTTGCGATCAATTCGAATAACGGTTTTGTCTTCACCCGCAAAAAGTTGAATATTTTTTTCTTCATACCATTCAAAGCTATTGATCAGGATGTCTTCAATTGATTTTTCCCCGCATAAGACGGGGGATAAGAGGATGCGATTATAATTACCATAGGGTTCTGCGCCAAAAACAGTAATGTTGAATGTTTCTGGTGTCGCGCTGATGATCTCTTCAACGGCTTTCATTCCCGCCATACCATTGCCAACAACAACTAAGTTTTGAGCCATACTGCTAATCTCAAAAATATAAACGAAATGTAAATGAAGCCTAAGGCTGTGTTATGAGTGAAAGTATCAGCAAATAGTGTTCCAACTATCTTGAAAAACAACGGTGTCGTTAAATCTATGCCTGTGTGCCTGTCTCTTTCAGTGAGTCAGCCCTTTGGGGAAGGTTCTGAATGACTTTAAATATTCTACCGTGCTTATTTTGTGCAGAGACTTGTTAAACTAAATAAATACGCGACATCGTGGTGCGTTATTAGTTTAATGAATGATGATTAGCACTCGCTCTGGCATGTATTTGCTATGCTTAGTGTTATGCAGTCTTCCAGAGCTGTTTAACGTTTGTTTTTTTGAGGTGAAGTTGAGTTTGTTTTTTTTAGTAAAAACTTACCTGGTCTTGATGCTGGTGTTAATAGGCCAAGGCTTTGCTTATGCTGAAGAAAATGTCGATCAAATGGATTTACCCAGTCACCTTTCAAATTCGAAAATAGAATCTGATGCAGAAACAAACAATGAGTCGGCGTCTGTTTTTTGGAGCGAGTCTTCTTTGGCGTGGATGCATCGTACTCGTCAGGAGTGGTCTTCTAATGTTGTTGGTATTGGTCGATATATCGATAACCTGATGGGTACAGTCGATAATGTTCAAGACCTTAATAAAAGCTATCTGAAAATTGATTTTGCGCTTTACGACTCTAAATATGGAAAAACAGAATTTGATCCTCGCGTTAGATTTAGTCTTGACTTACCGATTCTGGAAGAAAAGCTGCGATTAGTGTTTGAGACAGAGCCTGACCAGACAAAAGATATAGACGAACGAAAACTAGAGTTCTTTCCTAGCTCTACTCAAACACAAACAATAGATGATATTTATGCCTCTTTTCGCTATCTTTTTCAGTCTGCGAAATGGACTCGATTATCTTGGGATACAGGCGTAAAAATTAGAGTTAAACCCGATTTGTTTACCAGAGGCAGGGCAGTGCGTAGTTGGGCTATGACTCCGCATTTGTTTTTTCGTTATTCCCAGGAACTCTTTTGGTTCGAGAGTCTCGGTTTGGGAGCGCAGACCCAATTTGATTTTGATAGACATTTAAATAAGAATCTCTTATTTCGAAAAACAATTGCTTTGGATTGGGGTGAACGAGAGGCCCGGTTTGACTTATTGAATCAGATTTCACTTTTTCATACTTTAAATGCTAAGAGAGCTGTTCAATATGCCTTAGGGCTTCGCAGTGATCGTGAAAAATATCATACCTTGGTAAATAATTATTTTGTCAAGACGGTCTTTCGGGCGAGTCTGTATAAAAATTGGTTGTTTTATCAGTTAGAAACAGGGCTTGAATACCCAAGAGAAGAAGGCTTTCGGTCTAACCCTTTTATAGGCTTAAAGTTAGAAGTTTTATTTGCTGATGATGCTGCAAAGCAATTAAATGCTCGTTTGGATTAGTATTTTACCTGTGAAAAAAAGGCAAAAAAAAGCCAGCTACATTAGCTGGCTAAATAAGTTTGATTATCATCAAGCTTGTAGGGAAAAGGGTGAATTTGAGAAAAAAAGCGGAAAGGGCACTTTGTGATCAATCACAAAACTACGTACCGCTTTCCGTGAATGGGGACTACTCAAATCCACAAAAACAAGATAACCAAATCAATGTCTTTAGAATAGTGGTATATGGTTAAGTAAGGTTTTAGAAAGTAGTAAAGCGTAGCGTAATGTAACTGAGTGGTGTTATGGAGGCGTTCCGAAGCGTGTTTACCCACACTGGCTTGAAAACTAGAGTGGGTGCTGATTGATATGCTGGACGTCTAAAGGTGTTGGCTTAAGAATAGCTTTCGCTAAGGCGTTTTTTCCAGCGAGAGATGACAATGGTGCAAGTGTTGATCGCTTCTTGAACCTGGCCTTGGCAATATAACTCTATATCGCTGGCCTTGGGTGAGTCTGTTTGGTCATCCATTGTACAAACGCTTGAAGCCGCATTGACTGAAATGTAACCTGAAATTGTCTTGAATGATTTGAGATTAATACCGTCATGAATCCTTCTATAGGAACCCGATGTGCAGTAGTCAATATGCGCAAAATGAGCGACGACGGCATATTGATCTTCTGAAATACGGCATAAAGAATCGAGAGGTCGAATCAGGCTTCGAAGGCGTCTTGTAATGCCTAATGCGAGCTCTGAGCACGTCATGTGATTATTTTGCTGTTTAATTTTTTCCCAGTCTTTAATGGTAATAAGCATATAGCTACTTGCACCACCTCTGGCCTCGGTATGTTTTATGAGTTTACCTAACGCTTCATGGGCATAACGCTTGTTGCCTATGCCTGTTTCTAAGTCAAGCACGCTTTTACTTTCTAAATCACGATTGCTTTCAAGTAAGAGCTGGTTTGCGCTTAATAAGATATTTTGCCTATCCGACATTCTATCTGCTGCAAAGACCCTGGGTAAAAGCTGCTTCGACATGTCAGCCTTGAAGATGAAGTCATCGATGCCTCTGTCAAACGCTTCTTGAAGTGCGCTTGAACCTTCTTTAGCGGTTAGTAATATAACGTAGGTAAAGTGGTTGTGTTGCTCATCCATTTGCCGAACTTTTTCGGTTAGCTCCAAACCATCCATGCCAGGCATGAGCCAGTCAGCAATTAAGACGCTCGCTTTTCTTTGGTTAAGCAGTTTTAATGCAGTTTGAGCGTCGTTGGCAATGCGTACATCTCGATATCCGGATTTGGATAATGTTTTTGCTATTATCGTACTACTGAACTTAGTATCGTCGACCACTAATATTGAAAGGTCTAGGTTTGGCATATAATCTGGTCCTTATCTGAGTTCCATTCTCTAAAAAATTGCCTTTTATGAAAATGCCTTCGACATTAAACTGAGGCGCATCTGATTAGTAGAGTCATTTTGTAACGAGTTTTCATGAATGTGTTCGGATTGTGAAAAAAACGTTCGTTAAAGATGAAACACAGAGTATTTATTCATTATTTTAGGTGAGACATTAGCGACTATTCTGACTTTTACCTTCAGGAATCGGTATAATGCGCCTCTTTATTTTATGTACTACTTTTTTGGTACCATTTTCTTAAATTCAAGCAGGAGTATAGCATGCCATCTTTTGATGCGGTCTCAGAACTTGAGTTGCATGAGGTAACAAATGCAACGGATCAAGCAAAACGTGAACTAGGTAACCGTTGGGACTTTAAGAACGTCACAGCTGATATTGGTTTGGAAAAGGATAGAATCATTTTAACAGCAGAACATGACTTCCAAATTGAACAATTAGTCGACATATTACGCTCAGCATTTACAAAAAGAGCATTAGATCCTCGTTCTTTGGGAGACTTTACTGATAACCGAACAGGAAAACTCATTAAACGAAGCTTTGAAGTTCGCCAAGGCATAGATATGGATAATGCGCGTAAAATCGTAAAACTGATTAAAGAGGCTAAATTAAAAGTTCAAGTTGCGATACAAGGTGATAAAATCCGGGTAACCGGTAAAAAACGTGATGACCTTCAAGAGGTGATTCAGTTTTTAAGGAATGCTGAGTTAGATATTCCCATTCAATTTGATAATTTTAGAGATTAATTAGAGCGCTTCTTGACTCATTATAAGAATAAAAACCGCCGTGAACGCTGGCTCGATGCTTTTCGCATCTATCGGCAACCCCGAGTGGTTGCCATGTTATTTTTGGGTTTTTCGGCTGGCCTGCCTTTCTTGTTGGTTTTTTCAACGCTAACGGCCTGGTTGACTGAAGCCGGTGTTACCCGAACCACTATTGGCTTTTTTAGTTGGATTGGTATTACCTATTCCATCAAAGTTTTTTGGGCACCGGTGGTTGATCAAGTCAAACTGCCCGTATTGCATGGTCTCTTGGGGCAGCGCAGAAGCTGGATGTTATTGGCTCAGTTTGGTATCGCTATTGGCTTGTTGTTAATGTCTTCAACAGACCCCTTAAATGAGCTTCAGTTTTTAGCGCTTTTTGGTTTGTTAGTTGCTTTTTCTTCTGCGACGCAAGATGTCAGTGTTGATGCTTATCGAATCGAAGCGGTTGTTGAAGAATATCAAGCGGCGATGGCGGCAACGTATGTTTTAGGATATCGCTTAGCCTTATTAGTGGCCGGTGCTGGGGCATTCTATATAGCTGAATACAGTTCTTGGCAATTATGCTACGTGGTGATGGCAGGCTTGATGCTGGTGGGCATGATAACCGTCTTGTTGGTTAAGGAGCCTGAACGGCGTAAAATCAGTGATGATGGTAATCTGGAAGCGAAAGTTGAGTCACTGATTGAACCAGAAGCTAAGCAACATAGTAAATTGGTGCATATTATCGGTCGCTTTTCTAAAGCGGTTGTTGGGCCTTTTGTCGATTTCTTTCGTCGTAATGGTTGGTATGCCTTACTGATTCTTCTTTTTATTAGTGTCTATCGTATTAGCGACATTACAATGGGGGTGATGGCCAACCCTTTTTATCTCGATATGGGTTTTTCCAAAGTACAAATTGCAGACATTACCAAAGTCTTTGGTTTTTTTATGGTCATTGCAGGCTCAGCATTGGGCGGTTTATTGGTGGTTGTTTGGGGCGTTAGGCCGGTATTAATTTTAGGCGCTATTTTAGTGGCCTCAACGAACTTGTTGTTTGCAATGATGTCAGCCATGGCGAGTCAATCTCTATTATTGCTTGCGCTTGTCGTTAGTGCAGATAACTTGAGTGGTGGTTTGGCTGGTGTCGCATTTATTGCCTATCTTTCCGGGCTAACAAGCTCTGCTTATACCGCGACGCAATATGCTTTATTTAGTTCGCTGATGACTTTACCCGGGAAATTTATTGGTGGGTTTTCTGGCTGGATGGTTGACAGTGCTGGCTATGAATGGTTTTTCATTGTTGCGTCCATGATGGGGATACCAGCTATTTTGTTATCAATCATTATCTTGATGCATGATAAAAAAAGGCCAAGCGGAAAAATTTTAAGTGATGAGTCAGTGCTCATAAAAGAAGCCCATAAAGAATGATGTTCCATCTTAAATATAGCACTGCCGGTTCTTAATAATTTGTAAAAAGTCCTGTGCCGGAATAGGCGCACAATAGTGATAGCCCTGAACTAAATCGCAGTCCATTTCATGAAGCAGGGTCGCCATCTGATGGTTTTCTACCCCTTCAGCCACTACTTCAATGCCTAAGGCATGAACCATTTCGATAATTCCGCGGACCAAGGTTCTATCCTCTTGAGAGATCAATATTTCATCGATAAAGCTCTTATCGATCTTGAGGATTTCAATGGGTAACTTTCTTAAGTAACTTAAAGACGAGTGGCCTGTGCCGAAATCATCAATGGCTGTTCGAATGCCCATTTTCTTCAACTCATTCAAGGTCTGAACGGCGAGGTCCAGGTCATCCATAATAGCTGTTTCCGTGACTTCTAATTCCAGTTTTGATGGATCAATAGAATACTTACCTAAAGAAATCGCTAGATCTTCTTGCAATAAACCCCGATGAAAGTGACGTGCAGAAATATTCAATGCAAGTACAAAATCGTCATCCAGATCATCTTGCCAGCGGTGTAGATATTCGCAGCATTTTAGAATAACCCACTGGCTGATGGGTATAATTTGGCCGTTTTCTTCGGCAATGGGAATAAACTCGAGAGGGCTGCGAAACTTGCCATCTTCCTGCTTCCATCGAATGAGTGCTTCAGCGCCTTTTATCGTCCCTGTTTCCAAGCTCACTTTAGGTTGGAAATAAAGCTCGAACTGTTCTTGTTCTAGGGCGATATTTATTTCATTACGAATTTTTAGGCGATATGCCGGTTGGCTATTGAGTTCTTCATCATAAATAACAAAGGTATTCTTGCCGCGCTTTTTGGCTTGGTACATGGCCGTGTCAGCATGGCTAATCAGTTTTTCTGAGCTTGTACTATGAATTGGTGCGATTGAAATACCGATACTCGCACTCATGTAAATAGCTTCATTGTCTAAGTGAAAGGGTGTATTGAAGGATTCAACAATTAATGTTGCAAAATCTTGAGCTTCTTTCGAGTTTTCTTGTTTTTCCATGATCGCGATAAATTCATCACCACCGTGGCGAGATAATAAGCAGGCTTCTGGTAAAAGGGCTTTGAGTCGGTTGGTGATTGATTTAAGAAGCGCATCACCAACGCCATGCCCCAAAGAATCATTAACATCTTTAAAACCATCAAGATCAATGAATAACACAATGGTTAAGTAAGCCGTATCTGTTGCTTGGCTGAGAGCATTATGTAGTCTACTTGCGAGTAAACGTCTATTAGGTAGGCCGGTTAACAGATCGTGGTAGGCTCTATGCTTGGCTTCTTCTTCTTTCAGTTTCAGGTCACTGATATCTCTGAAGCTCCATACCTGACCAATAACTTCAGAAGAGTTTTTCTGAGGATTTGAGTAGGCTTCAATGGTGCGGCCAAAACGTGTTTTGAATTCAATAATTGATTGATGTTCTGGCTCAGCGAGAGACTTTTGTAATTCTGCTGAAAAATTATTTGGAGGCGGAATTAATAAACCTGCCTCTTGTACGAGTTGGTCAATATGTGTGATTGCTTGTTCTTCAAGATCAATATGAAACATTTTGCCAAAATTTGGGTTATATAAACGAATATTACCACTTAGGTCTATCACCAGGATTGCTTCATGGCTAGATGCCAAGCTGGCATGGAGTAAAGAATGAGACTCTTTTAATGCCTGTTGTGTTGCTTTTAGTTCGGTAATTTGTCGCTGAAGCTCTGCATTGCGTTTTTTTAGTTCCTGGGATGTTAATTCAATAGATCTTTCAAGTAGCTCTCTATCTTCATCTGCCTGGTGGTAGGCCTGATTGACTGAGAAAATAAACGCGCTCAACTCATCAGATTGGTATTCTATGGGTAAGAATTTTTTAATTTGACGTTGTGTCAGTCTGTGTAAGTTCGTTAGATTATTCATCTGATCACGCTAATTAATACTCACGAAATGTCGTGATCGTCATGGTTTGGTTATGTAAGATAGCTTCGTGTTGCCCATCGCAAGGGCATATCTCACCGTATGAATAGAATCCTGCCAAGGTCGTGTGTTTACCAAAACGGTCTTGAATAACTTCCACCTCTTCTTCAATTCGTTGGCCTAGAACCAGCTTTCTGCCCACGCAGCTAATGAGTAAGGCTAATTCGGGGGGCTTCGTGCTATTACGCATCGATTCTTGGGCTGCATCGGATGCGCCATCGATCAACCTGTCGTAATTAGCGCACATTAATTCAGCGTATGAACCTTTTGGGATATCACCAGCAAAGGTCATTGAGCCAGTTTCCTCATCAATCGCTAATATGGTGCGCACTACTTTTTGGCCATTTGGTAGTTGCACCAAAAGTGGAAAGCGAAGTGCTGAAGACGGTAGATCTTTGGCGTGAGGGCCTAAATATGTCTTGTACAATGTCAAGGCATTTTGGTCATCCATCGTATATAAAATATTATTTTCAGAGTGGGTGACTAGTCTGGAAGGGCCAAAGCTATCCCAGCCTCCCATAGAGCCGTATTCAATATTAATATGGTTACCATAAAGGCCTAAAACAACAACCTTCTGGCTGTCAAATTTTTCGTTTAAGCAGACCAGTGTTTCGCTAAATCTTTTGCCGTCACCCGCTAACCCTCCTGTTAATAAGGTGTTTTTAGGTAGTTCTTGTTTAAGGCCTTCAACTAATCTTGTGCCATTTATATGTAGGCCATCACTGAGAATAAAGCATAATTTCAGTTCCTCTTTTGAAAGCTTTTTCGCTAATTTAGAGCCAATTTCAAAGCTATCTTCACCTTTGTCAAAGTCTAGCGCGTGTACTTCAAAATGTGTTTTTTCAAACTGGATACCTGTTACGATAATTGAATTGGTGTGTACTTGTGTGTCAAGAATCTCCCCCGCGCTTGAGCAGCCAATTAGCTGGGCCTCAGGGAAAGTGTCCTTCCACCATGAAATCAATATATCGCCTGTGCAGTCATTACCTGAGCCAAACGCCAGAAGAATGTCTGGATTTGTTGCAGCTCCAGAATATTTTTTCCATCCGGTATCAGGTTGATAAATATGTTGGCAGGTTTTCATTCTGTCGCTCTTTTAATAAAACCAAGTGATTTAATAAGGTATTAAAATGAATTAACTTTAAATCTAGTTCATAAAGTTAGCTTATGCTCTGAATTTAAGATCTTTTTTCGTAATATGAGCGAGGGTGTCGAGATGCTACCAGCCAAAATGTTTAGGTACGGTGTCGGTATCTGAAAAATGAATGCCTTCTTTTTTCAATAGGGCAATTTGTTGGTGGTACATGTGGCTATTGGGTGGAAAGCTGATTTTGCCTTTGCTGTTGATTACCCTGTGCCAAGGAATATTGGAGCCTTTCGGTAAATTTTTGAGGATGCTGGCAACATAACGGGCCAAACCAGGAAAGCCTGAGCGCTTTGCTATGTCACCGTAGGTACTCACCCTGCCTGATGGTATATTCGCAAGCGTCACTAAAATAGCATCGCTTTTTGCTTGGTTCGCAGGCAGGGTAGGATGAGTCACTTAGATTCGAAGCCCGCCATCCACTTCTATGGTTCGGCCAGTCAAATAATCATTTTCGAAGATATGAACCACCGTTTGTTCAATATGATCAGGTTGGCCCACTTTACCCAAAGGGATGACTTTCTTCATATGATCTTGAGCTTCCGGCTTCATCCCTGCGGTCATTTCTGTTGCCATAAAACCAGGCGCTACTGACATGGCGCGAATGCCAAAGCGTGCAAGCTCTTTTGCCCATGTTGTGCTGAGCGCCACTACGCCTGCTTTGGCCGCGCTGTAGTTGCTTTGTCCGATATTGCCAGCACGTGCAACACTAGAAATATTGATAATGCAGCCCTGTCTTTTCGTTTCTATCATCTTTATTGCTGCTTCACGCCCGCACAGGAACACACCCGTTAGATTCACATCAATCACCGCTTGCCATTGTTGCAAAGAAAGTTTGCTGACAACATTCCCCTCTTTTACTTTGGCTAATAAACCATCACGCAAAATGCCCGCATTATTGACTAAACCATCTAGTTGGCCGAAGTCGTTAATAATGCTTGAAAATGTACTTTCAACGTCTTCTTCCTTGGCAACATTGCAGACATAAGATTTAGCATTTACGCCCAGCTCTTCACATAATTTTTTGGTTTCATTGAGACGGTCTGCGTTCATATCGATAAGTGCAATATGCGCGCCTTTTTTTGCTAAGCTTAATGCCATGGCTGCGCCTAAACCTTGAGCGCCGCCAGTAATTGCAATAACGGTATCTTGAATTTTCATTTTTTGCCTACATAGATTGAATAAGTTGTATAAAACGAACCCTTGTTTCAGGTCCAACAGCTAACGTCATCGTTAGTATGATAGCAGGCTTTGTTATTTTTCTGAAAGTTGGTCGAGACTAAAATACGGCTATATTGCTGCAGCTAGCCATTCATGAATTATGAGAATCTTATGCCTATTGTGTTTTTAATGTTTATCCTTGTTCCTGTTATTGAAATGTATATTTTGATAAAAGTGGGGGCCTTGATAGGGGGTGTTTATACGATAGCCTTAGTGTTATCAACCGCATTAATAGGCGTGTCACTTTTAAAAAAGCAGGGCTTATCGACATTTATGCATGCGCAGCAAAAAATGCAAACAGGGCAGATGCCTATTACTGAGATTGCTGAAGGTTTGATGCTGGCAGTAGCAGGCGCACTGCTACTAACGCCTGGTTTTGTGACAGATATTGTCGGTTTTATTTTATTGACACCCGTATTGCGTCAAATGATTGCTAGGCGTTTTTTCCAGAATTGGTTGTTAAATGCGAGTAAATCGGGAGGGTATCGTCAAACCACTTATAGTGAAACGCATTTCTATACAAACGAGTCTTCTCACAAAAACCGTACATCCTCGGATTTTGAGGATTCAGGTGTCATAGAGGGGGAGTTTAAAGAAATTGGCGATGAAAAAATTGAAAAAAAATAAAAAAAGATGCTTGAAATGATCATAGTCACCCCCACTTATAGAATCACTTAATAATAGGAACCAACTTATAAAACCTAGGTGAGTGTTTCTATTATTTAAACCATAAGCTCTAAAGTTCTAGAGCGTATTTTTCGGATTGAAGAAAACCTACTAGGAGAATCACAAAGATGAAAATCCGTCCATTACACGACCGTGTTGTTGTACGCCGTAAAGAAGAAGAAACTACCACTGCTGGAGGTATTGTTTTACCAGGCAGTGCAAAAGAAAAACCTTCACAGGGTGAAGTGTTAGCCGTTGGTACCGGTAAAATCCTCGATAACGGTGAGGTAAGAGCTCTTGCAGTAAAAGTGGGTGATGCCGTTGTATTTGGTCAATACTCTGGCCATACCATAAAAATTGATGGCGAAGAGCTTTTGATTATGAATGAAAGCGATTTATACGGTGTTGTCGACGCATAATGCCACTAGTGTAATTTGTACATTCCAAAACTAATCTATTTTTAAAATTGTAATTAAAAGCATTCAGAGTAGGAAAAAATTATGAGCGCTAAAGACGTAAAATTTGGTGATTCGGCACGTTCAAAAATGATAGCCGGTGTGAATATTTTAGCAGACGCAGTGAAAGTAACTTTAGGCCCAAAAGGTCGAAATGTGGTTTTAGATAAATCTTTTGGGGCGCCGACCGTCACTAAAGACGGTGTATCTGTTGCAAAAGAAATCGAATTAAAAGATAAGTTTGAAAATATGGGTGCGCAGATGGTTAAAGAGGTTGCATCTCAAACAAATGATGCAGCGGGTGATGGCACCACGACAGCAACAGTGTTGGCACAAGCTATTTTGAATGAAGGTTTGAAGTCAGTTGCAGCGGGTATGAATCCAATGGATTTAAAACGCGGTATCGACAAAGGTGTTCAAACGGCTGTTGAAGCGATTAAAGGTTTCGCACGTCCTTGTGAAGATACCAAAGCTATCGCTCAAGTAGGCACTATTTCTGCCAATAGTGATACATCTGTTGGTCGTATCATTGCTGAAGCCATGGAAAAAGTAGGTAAAGAAGGTGTTATTACGGTTGAAGAAGGTAGTGGCTTTGACGATGAGCTAGACGTTGTAGAGGGCATGCAGTTTGATCGTGGTTATTTGTCTCCTTACTTCATTAACAATCAAGACAACATGAGTGCAGAATTAGAAAGTCCGTTCATTTTGTTAGTTGATAAGAAAATTTCAAATATTCGTGAATTGCTTCCCGTTTTAGAAGCGGTTGCTAAGTCAGGCAAACCTCTGTTGATCGTTGCAGAAGATATTGAAGGTGAAGCGCTGGCGACTCTAGTTGTTAACAATATGCGCGGTATCGTGAAAGTGGCTGCCGTTAAGGCGCCTGGTTTTGGCGACCGTCGTAAGGAAATGCTACAAGATTTAGCTATCTTAACTGGTGGTACTGTGATTTCTGAAGAGGTAGGTTTGTCGTTAGAAACAGCGACAATTGAGCACTTGGGTACAGCCAAGAGCGTTAATATCAGCAAAGAAAATACCACAGTCATTGATGGCGCTGGTCAGGCTGCTGATATCGAGTCACGTGTTTCACAAATCCGCAAGCAAATTGAAGATAGTTCTTCAGACTATGATCGTGAAAAACTACAAGAGCGTGTTGCTAAATTGGCCGGTGGCGTTGCTGTCATCAAAGTCGGTGCTGGTTCTGAAGTTGAAATGAAAGAGAAGAAGGCGCGCGTTGAGGATGCATTGCATTCTACAAGAGCGGCTGTTGAGGAAGGTGTTGTGGCTGGTGGTGGTGTATCACTAATTCGTGCACTTCAGTCAATTACAAACCTAGAAGGTGATAACGCAGACCAAACGGTCGGTATCAACTTACTACGTCGCGCTATGGAAGCGCCTCTTCGTCAAATCGTTGAAAATGCGGGTGAAGAAGGTTCTGTGGTATCTGATAAAGTGAAACAAGGTGAAGGTAGCTTTGGTTACAACGCGGCAACTGGTGAGTACGGTGATATGTTAGAAATGGGTATTTTGGACCCAGCTAAAGTAACACGTACAGCGCTTCAGTCAGCAGGTTCTGTTGCAGGCCTTATGATTACAACAGAATGTATGATTACAGATATTGAAGAAGAAGGCGGAGCACCTGCTATGCCAGATATGGGCGGTATGGGTGGTATGGGCGGCATGATGTAAGCTGGTCCTCGCTTTATAAAAAACTCGGCTTCGGTCGAGTTTTTTTATGTCTGTTAAATAGTGGTATAGTGTGGCGTACTTTGTGCGCTTCATCAAAAAACAGGCCTTGTGCTGGCTAGAAGTGTTAGCTGGTATAAAAAACTATTAATAAAAGTAGATTTAGCCTTCTAAATAGTCTGTAATTGTGACCTTTTTTCAGTTTGTGCTTACTGTGTTGGCATTTCATTGCGTGATTAAAAATAATTAGGGTATCTGTGATTAAGAAAGTTTTTCTATATTTGTGCATCTTTTTGCTAAGTCTATCTGTTTTTCTGATTTTTTTGCTTCCAGCGAGTGTCGTTTGGGAAAAAGGGCTTGCGCCACAGATCAATACCAAGCAGTTGGGTGTTGATGTACAAAGAGTGGTGGGTACTATTTGGGATGGTCAGGCACTAGTACGGTATAAAGGTTTGTCGGGTATTATTCGGTGGAATGTGGCACTTGAAGGGATTTTTGGTTTTTCTTTACCAATAGAGCTAAATTTAGATTCTGAATTCGGTCATATTGATGCAGACATTGCTCTAAGCCTGTCAACAATTAGGGCGAAAATACGACAGGCTCAAATTGAATTACAGCCTCTTACGCCCATTTTTAGGGCTCAAAGGCTTAGTTTGGACGGTGAGTTATTTGTCAAAGATCTGGTGATGCTAGTTGAAAATAAGCAACTAGTTGAGGCGTCTGGTATGGCTTCCTGGTCAGGTGGTGATATAGCATATCCGGCTGGTAGAGCTGTTCATCAGCGAAGTTTGCCGATGTTTAAAGCTGTTTTGGAAACAGCGGGTTCGGGTGATATTTATTTGGGTGTTCGAGACCCTCAAGCAGCATTTGATGTTATAAATGCTGATCTAAAAACCGATGGCACTGCTATGCTTAGAATTACAAGGCGCTTATTAGACTTGTCCAGTGAACCTTGGTCACAAAACTCTACTGAGCAGGATGTCGTTTTTAAGGTCAAAAAAACGCTTTATTAAAAGAGTTATAATCTGTGTTAAAACATGAAATAAAGGTCATTAAATTTACTCAGCACCTGCTTTTGTTGTTGTTGTTAGTTTACATGGCATATCTATTGGCAAGGCTATTTTGGTTTGTATGGCTTCCAGGTAATGATTCTGATCTGCTCGTTTTACCTAAAAGCTCTTATGTCCATCAGAAAAGCGATAACCAAAAAGTTAGCATGCTTGCAGGTTTTCACTTGTTTGGGGAAGCTGGAAAAACCAAGGAAAAGCCAAAGGGTGAGCCAGTTGTCGCCCCTAAGACAAACTTGCGCTTAGTGTTGAAAGGTGTCTTTACAGCTGAAGAGGGCGGAAGTTCTGGCGCCATTATTGAAGAGATGGGTAAGCGCGCTGAATATTATTCTATTGGCTCTGTTTTGCCGGGGAATGCAACATTGGAGGAAGTCTATAAAGACAGGGTATTGTTAAGGCGCAATGGTCGATTAGAGACTTTGTCTTTTGATGAAAAAGTCTTGGATTCGGAAAGTGTTATAGCGAAAACAATTAAGCCTAGAGCGCGCGTTAAGAATCAAGCAAATAATTTGGAAGTTAAAACACCAGAACAGTTTATTGATGAAGCGACACGACAGATTGGTGAAAATCCTGAATTGGCTTTGAAGTCGGTAGGCTTGAATGCGACTAATCAAGGTTATGTCTACCAGGGAGGTAATTCGATGCTTTCTGGTCTTAACTTGAAAAAAGGCGATGTCATTCGTTCAGTGAATGGGCATGCTTTAGGTGATGTGAAAAAAGATAAGAACTTAATGAAAAGCCTTTACGAGCAAGGGATGCTGGAGGTTGAGGTGGTACGTAATGGGGCAAGTTTTTATATAAACTACCCCTTAAGGTAGTTATTCTTGAGGCTTAATGCTCGGAAAAAATAAGAATCTTAGTTTAAAGTGTCGCTCATGACAGGAATTTTTAGGAAATAATATGTGGTTTTCTTCGCAACTCATAAAACTTAAGCAGTTATTTATTGTTTTATTGCTAAGTGTCTTGGTTTTTTCGGCTAATGCTGAAGAGCAGACTTGGAAAGTAAATCTTAAAGATGCAGATGTCCGTGCGTTTGTTTCCCAAATAGCAGATATCACAGGCTATAGCTTTGTTATAGATCCAAGGGTAAAAGGTAAAGTTACCGTAGTTTCAAATGTTGCGATGAATAAAGATGCGGTATATGAAATGTTTTTGGCTGTGCTTGGTGTGCATGATTTTGCGGCTATTCCGGGAAAAGATGTTATCAAGATCATACGCGTTAATGATGCCAAACAAAGTGCTCAAAATGAGCATTTCATGCGTAAAGTGCCAAGCGAACAAATTGTAACGCGTGTTATTCAGATCAACAATGCACGCGCTTTGGAATTGGTGCCAATCTTACGCCCCATGGTTGCAAAATACGGGCATCTAGCAGGAGTGGCGGCAGCAAATGCATTAATCATTAGTGATCATTTGGCTAATATCCAACGCATTAGCAAGATAATCGATGAGCTTGATAGCCCTTCTAAGTACGAGCTTGAAGTTGTTCAGCTAGAGGAAGCGTGGGTTGGTGATATGGTTAAGCTCTTAGAAGCGTTGGCGCCAAGTGAATTGGGCGGTAAGTCAAAAGGTGATGCGAATAAGTTTAGTGTTGTTGCTGATCAAAGAAGTAATCGTCTTATACTCAGAGGTGACGAGGCCTTTAGAGAGAAAATGCGCGAATTGATTGCCAAACTGGATCAGCCATCATCAACAGGTGGTAAAACAAAAGTTATTCGTTTAAAACATGCAGAAGCAAAAGATTTAGCAGAGCTTTTGAAAGGCTTGATGGGTGATATAACAAACGAGGGCGCCAAAGCTCAAGGGAAAAAGATAGAAGCGAATGTGTATGCCGATGAGAGCTTGAATGCATTGGTTTTGAGGGCGGAGCCTTCAGTGATTCAAGAGTTAGAGGGGATTGTTGATCAATTAGATATTAGGCGAGCTCAAGTGCTTATCGAAGCTGCTATTGTTGAAATATCTGATGACAATGCAAATTCCCTAGGTATTCAGTGGGCAATGTATGATAAGGGTGCTTCTATTCCAGGGGCTTTAACCAGCTTTAGTAATGCCGGTTTAACCACTGCAAGTGTACTGGGTGCATTGATATCCAAAGATAATAGTTCAGGTGGCTCAATTGATGCCAGTGGTTTGACTGGTGTGAATGATGGCCTGACCTTTGGGTTGGGCAAACAAAGCAATAGTGGTGTTAGTTGGGGGGCTTTAGTTCAAGCTCTCGAGGGTGATACCAGTGCTAACGTACTATCAACCCCCAAAGTAATTACAATGGATAATCAGGAATCCTCGATTATTGTGGGTGAAAATATTCCACTTATTACTGGTCAGTCTACAAGAGGCGGTGCAGGCACAGCAGACCCTTTTACGACGATCCAGCGACAAGATGTAGGGGTTAAGTTAATTGTAACGCCAAGTATTAGTGAAGGGGACTTGGTACGTTTGGAGATTGAGCAAGAAATTTCGAGCGTTAAGGGTGCATCAGTGGGTGCTGATATTACGACAACCAAGAGGCAGATCAAAACCAATGTGCTTGCAGATAATGGTGAGACAATTGTTTTAGGTGGTTTGATTACAGATAATGTCATTATTAGTGAAAGTAAGGTACCTTTGCTGGGTGATATTCCTTGGATAGGGGCTTTATTCAGAAGTGAGAAAGCGACAACGTCCAAGCAGAATCTGATAGTGTTTTTGCGACCAACAATCTTGAGAAATAAGGCTGCAACCCGGGCAGTGACGGTAGAGAAGTTTGATCAATTGTGGGAGTTGAATTTAGCGATCAAGGCTGAAAATGGCGCTGATGCTGAGGAACTGGAGGCTCAAGAGAAGCCATCTATAGATTCTATCTATAAAGAAATGAGGGTGAAGTAACTTACGGATTATCTGTTTGATGTCTCATTTTCAAAAACAAAAAAAACCAAGGCAATGACCTTGGTTTTTTTGTTTTTCTGATTTATTTTGCTAGGTTTTCTGCAACGAAATCCCAATTAACAAGCTTCCAGAAAGCAGCTAAGTAATTTGGGCGAGCGTTACGAAAATCGATGTAGTACGCATGCTCCCAAAGATCAACTGTTAAAAGAGCAGTTTGCTTATTAGTCATGGGTGTACCGGCATTGCTAGTATTTACTATCTCAAGTGAGCCGTCTGAATTCTTTACTAGCCAAGTCCAGCTTGAGCCAAAGTTGTTGACAGCTTTATCATTGAACTTTGCTTGAAATTCTGCAAAAGAGCCGAATGTTTTGTTGATTGCGTCAGCAACAGCATTAGTTGGCTCGCCACCACCGTTCGGGCTTAAGCAGTTCCAGTAAAATGTGTGATTCCAGATTTGAGCAGCATTATTAAATACTGGCCCGCTAGACTTCTTGATGATCTCTTCTAAATTCATGTTTTCGAATTCGGTTCCAGGAAGAGCAGCATTCAACTTGGTCACATAAGTTGCATGGTGTTTTCCGTGGTGAAATTCAAGCGTTTCTTGTGAAATATGTGGTGCTAGGGCGTCTATTGCATACGGTAGGGCAGGTAGTTCAATTGCCATTATGGGTTCTCCATTTACTTTTGAGTTGTCAAAAATCTCTGGTTATGAGAATAGTTAGCTTTATCGTTTCAATAAGATTCTAGCTAAGTATCTGTTATAACAAGAGTAGTGTGGTTTACAAATATCATTTTTATTGGGCATGAATGATAGCATCGATAAAGCTTTAAGCCAAAGAGTTCACTATGTAGAGTGTCTTTTAATATTTATACGTTTACTTTTTGCTTTTGGATTATTGTAGTGCTTCTTGTTTTGAATTTTCGAAGGTGTTTTGTTTTGAGGTAAGTTGACTTCAATCTTTTTATAGGTGCCTGGTTGAATGTCCTCGACTTTCCAAGGGCCGATGCTATAGCGGATTAACCTTAGTGTTGGGTAACCTACTTCTGCCGTCATTCGTCTAACCTGTCGGTTTCTACCTTCGCTGATAGTCAGTTCAATCCATGACGTGTGATCATCTTTTCTAAATCTTATCGGGGGTGTTCTAGGCCATAGGTTTGGTTCATTTATTCGCTTTACCTTGGCGGGTCGAGTAAGGCCATCTTTTAGTAAAACGCCCGAAGCAAGGTGAGAAATAGCATGATCATCAATGATTCCTTCCAGTTGAACCCAATAGGTTTTACTTAGCTTGTATTTTGGGTCCGCTATACGAGCCTGTAAGTCGCCTTCTGAGGTGAGTATTAATAATCCCTCTGAGTCGTAGTCGAGCCTGCCGGCTGGATAAATGCCTTTTATGTTTACAAAATTAGCGAGTGTGCTGCGACCATCGCTATCCGTAAATTGTGATAGGACCTTGAAAGGTTTGTTGAGTAAATATAAGTCTGCCATAAAGAAGATGCTAAGGCATTTCAAGTTAAACATCTAGGTCTATTAATGGCTTAATAGCGCCTTAATTGTTTAACTTGATGATTCTGGCTTCGGATCTAAACGGATTCTTTTTGCTTGGTTTCGTTGGTTTGCTGGCTGGTAGCTTTTGTGTTCTGTTGATGAGGTGAAAAATCAGGCTCTTCAACAGAAATAAAGTCATTATGATCTACATTATGATCAAGGACTTGTTCAGCGCAGCGAATATTGACTGCATGGAAACCTTTATCAGCGGGTTGTTTTTCAAACAACACTGTCTGGCCTGCCTTCAGAGTCTTGTATCCTTCCATCTGTATAGAAGAAAAGTGAGCAAAGAGGTCTTCTGTTTCACCGTTTTCAACGATAAAACCATAACCTTTGGCATTATTGAACCACTTGACTGTACCTTGAGGCATATCGACTCCCGTGTCTTAGGCATTCTTTAAAATCATTTAGCCGCTGGAAGACGATTAATCTTACCTTGCTGAAATTTCATAGAAATAACGTTGGCTGCAATTTAGGAATGTCACTATATTATTTTTATTGGCTTTAAGATGTAATCCACATCTAGGAGTTACTGTCGAATATTTTTTGCTCTGAGTCAAGAGTTTTGAATGGAAGAAGTGATCAAGTTGCGGGTTTTGTTTTTTTGTTTCAGGTTTTGACTTTTTCGTCATTAAATTTTTCTTTATTGGCTCAAGTGTTGCAAAATACCTCTTAACCCCCCATATAAATAGAAATGTAAAGAAACGTATCAAGCTATGAGTAAAAACCTAAATTCTCTACTAGTATTATCTCAAGGAACAAAAAATGACCCTGGTCATGATGATGGTTTATTGGTGGCGCCTTCAAAGCCCGCTTTAAAACAACCTTCTCTGTTTCAGGTGATTATGTTGAACGATGATTACACGCCAATGGATTTTGTGGTCGAAGTGTTATTGACGTTCTTTGGAATGAATGAAGAGAAAGCGACACAGATTATGTTAGCTGTACACACTCAGGGGTTTGCTGTCTGCGGTGTATTTACTCGTGATATCGCTGAAACCAAAGCGGCGCTAGTAAATCAGTATTCAGCTGAGTCTGGACATCCCCTGTTGTGCGAGATTAAACAGGTGTGAAGTAAGTATTGCTTAGAATACCAACAGGTGCGAATAGGAAGACTATTGAAATGAAGTATGCCTTACTAAGTAGATTGATAATCTCCGGGGTGACCAATGTTAAGTAAAGATCTTGAGTTAACGTTAAACGATGCCTTTCGTCACGCGCGTGAAAAACGCCACGAGTTTATGACGGTTGAGCATTTGCTACTGGCATTATTAGATAATGAAGCTGCTATGTTGGTATTGGGGGCGTGTGGTTCAGATTTATCTGAGCTGCGTACCGAGTTGACGGAGTTTGTAGATTCAACAACGCCCTTGATTCCTGGCTCCGATGGTGAGAGAGAAACGCAGCCTACCTTAGGGTTTCAGCGTGTTTTGCAGCGAGCTGTGTTTCATGTCCAGTCTTCTGGTAAAAAAGAAGTGACAGGGGCTAACGTCTTGGTTGCCATTTTTAGCGAGCAAGAGAGTCAGGCTGTATATTTGCTGAAAAAGCAAAATGTTGCTCGTATTGATGTTGTTAATTATATTTCTCATGGTATTTCCAAAGTGCCAGGGGCAGCTGAATCTGATCAGGATATGGATAGTGATGCTTCTGCTGAAGAAGGTCTAGAAGAAGGTGGTCAGAGTAATCCTTTAGAAAGTTATGCGTCTAACTTGAATGAACAGGCTAGCTTAGGTCGCATCGATCCTTTGATAGGGCGAGAAAAAGAAGTAGATAGAGTTGTCCAGATACTGGCTCGACGTCGTAAAAACAACCCCTTACTAGTGGGTGAAGCTGGTGTAGGTAAAACGGCTATCGCAGAAGGTTTAGCGAAACAAATAGTTGAGGGTAACGTGCCTGAAATTATTGCCAATGCTGAGGTTTATTCTCTTGATTTGGGCGCGCTTCTTGCGGGTACTAAATACCGAGGCGACTTTGAAAAACGCTTCAAGGCTTTGCTTGCTGAGTTAAAAAAACGTGATCATGCAATACTGTTTATTGATGAGATTCATACGATTATCGGAGCAGGTTCAGCCTCTGGCGGTGTCATGGATGCCTCGAATTTATTAAAGCCACTATTAAGTTCTGGTGAAGTAAGGTGTATAGGTTCAACGACATTTACTGAATTTAGAGGTATTTTTGAGAAAGATAGTGCACTGGCAAGACGTTTTCAGAAAATTGACGTGATGGAGCCGAATGTTGAAGATACGATTAGTATTTTACGTGGTCTTAAATCTCAGTTCGAAGCGCATCATGAGTTAAAGTATTCTGATGCAGCGCTCATATCTGCAGCGGAATTGGCAGATAGATACATAACGGATCGTCATATGCCAGATAAAGCGATTGATGTGATTGATGAAGCGGGCGCTTCTCAGCGATTAAAGCCTGCTGATCAGCGTAATGCGCTGATTGATGTAGTCGATATCGAAGATGTTGTGGCTAAAATTGCACGAATTCCACCACGTAATGTTACAAGCTCAGACAAAGATATGCTTCGAAATATTGAGCGCGACCTGAAAATGTTGGTGTTTGGGCAGGATAAGGCCATAGAATCACTATCAACAGCGATCAAGTTATCTAGAGCAGGTCTTAAGTCTGTTGAGAAGCCTGATGGTTCCTTCTTGTTTTCTGGGCCAACAGGCGTTGGTAAAACCGAGGTAACAAAGCAGCTTGCGACGGTGCTTGGTATTGAATTAGTACGTTTTGATATGTCCGAATATATGGAGCGCCATACGGTCAGTCGTTTAATTGGCGCGCCTCCAGGCTATGTCGGTTATGATCAGGGTGGTTTATTAACAGAAGCTGTTAATAAACATCCTCATTGTGTGTTGTTGTTAGATGAAATAGAAAAAGCGCACCCAGAAGTATTTAATTTATTGCTGCAAGTGATGGATCACGGCACATTGACCGATAATAATGGGCGCAAAGCAGACTTCCGCCATGTAATTCTTGTGATGACAACGAACGCTGGTGCAGAAGTGATTAGTCGTCGCTCTATTGGTTTCAGTGAGCAGGATCATTCAAGTGATGGAATGGAGGCTTTAAATAAAGTCTTTACGCCAGAATTTAGAAACCGTTTAGATGGTATTATCCCCTTTGCGTCATTGTCTCGAGAAACGGTCTGCTATGTAGTTGATAAGTTCTTAATGGAGCTTCAGGTTCAGTTGGATAGTAAAAATGTCGTTATTTATGTCGACGATGAAGTTAAGACCTATCTTGCGGAAAAAGGCTATGATGACAAGATGGGCGCCAGACCGATGGCAAGGTTGATTCAGGAAGATATCAAGAAGCCACTTGCTGAAGAAATACTATTTGGCAGTCTGGCTAATGGTGGTGAAGTGCATGTTAATCTAAGGCAGGGTGAAATCAAGTTTGATTTTGAGGAAGTGCCAGCTTAGTTTTTCTGCTGCTACGCTTATAAATAAAACCCCCAGTTAAGCGCTGGGGGTTTTATTATATATACTAGGTGAATATATCTTTGTGGCATCAAGATCTAAAATACTGATCTTTTACCTGAAGTTATATTATCTTGCTCGGTAAGTGATACGACCTTTTGTTAAGTCGTAAGGAGTCATTTCAACTTTGACTTTGTCTCCAGTCAAAATTCTAATATAGTTTTTACGCATTTTTCCTGAAATATGAGCCGTGACAACGTGGCCATTTTCTAGTTCAACGCGGAACATTGTGTTCGGAAGGGTATCTATAATTGTGCCTTCCATTTCAATGACATCTTCTTTCGCCATTAAAGACTAACCTCATAATAATTAGAGCAAGTGATTCGTAGGTTCCAGTTAATTTATCGTTAAACAAAGTGAAAAGATCACTATGTTTTGAGGGAAAATAACTTTCGCCTATAAGAAAAGTGCGACATTCTGCCTGAAATGAATCGATTACGCAAAGTGTTTATTTATTGAGCAGGCTTATTTTGTGGTTCCTTTACTGTATTTTTTAGCTGATCTTCAGTGATCCATTGATTATTTATTCGAGCTTCAAACGGTGAATACTGATTCTTGTAAGCCATTTTACGGCAGTCTTTAATGAAATAACCAAGGTATAAATAGTCTAGATTTCTTTTTTTAGCTTCTTGAATCTGCCACAAAATTGCATATTTTCCCAAGCTTAATGATGAGAGTTCAGGGTCAAAAAAAGTGTATATTGCGGATAGTCCATCATTTAATTGATCGCAAACAGCGATAGCGCAAAGCTCTCCTTTAAGCGAAAATTCTATAAATTGAGTACTGCTGTGACCCTCAACTAAAAAAGACCGATACTGTGAGCGGCTGGGTGGGTACATGTCGCCATCGGCATGGCGGCTATGAAGATATTTTTCATACAGTAAATAATGGTCTTCATGAAAATTAGCGTTAAGTGTTTGAACGGTTAATGACTGGTTTTTTTTTAACAGGCGCTTTTGGCTTTTGCTAGGCATGAAGTAATTTACATTAACCCGGATTGGAGTGCATGCTTGGCAATGATCGCAATAAGGGCGATAAAAATGTTTGCCGCTGCGTCTAAAACCAAGACCTGATAAAGCTGAATAATTGTCTGTTGTGATAATGGCGTCAGGGTCAACAAATAGTGTTGTTGAAAACTGATCAGAAAGATAGCTGCATGATTGTTCTGCTGTAGTAAAAAAAGCAAGTTGCTCCAAATCAGCCATGGGTAATCCTTTATATTGCCCGTTTCATAAGAAGAGTGGGAATAGTCTTATTTTAGTGGCTTTAAGTCAAAGTTCCATTTGTCATTAAGGGGTGGAAAAGAAAGCGCTTCTTTTAGTTGGTTTAAGAAAAGGTCTCTCTCAACCGTGATGGCGCCTAAACTTCTTAGATGGGGGTTATCCACCTGGCAGTCAATTAGCTGATACCCCCATGTGTGTAGTTGTTGGCATAATGCAATGAAAGCAACTTTTGAAGCATTTGTTTCTAATGAGAACATTGACTCGCCAAAGAAACAGCGGCCCATGGCAATGCCATAGAGGCCGCCAACTAATATCTTGTCTTGCCAAACCTCGACTGAGTGCGCGTGACCTGAATGGTGCAATTGGGTATAGGCCGCTTCCATTTCTTCAGTGATCCATGTGCCTTCTTCTGAGTCTAATCGTGCGCAATGTTGAATGACTTGCCTAAACGCTTTATCAAAGGTGACAGTGGGTTGTTTTTTTCGAATATGCTTTTTTAAGCTTTTGGAAAAGTGAAGGTCTTTTGGGTAAATGATGCAGCGTGGGTTCGGGCTCCACCATAAAACAGGTTGATCATCTGAGTACCAAGGAAATATGCCCGATTGGTAAGCCTCTAAGATTTTGTCTGGTTCTAGGTCATAGCTTGCCGCGAGTAAACCGTTAGGGTCTGTGAGTGCTGTTTTTGGATCTGGAAAAGGTGTTGTTGAGTCAAGCCAGAGTAGTTGCGACATAAGCGTGTGTGGGTAGTTGGAGTTGGCTGAAACGAGTAGCTAGGAAAAGCTTGCTTAGAATAAGCTAAAGCAAGCTCTAATATGCTTACTACAATTCGTCTAAGTACTTTTCGGCATCGAGCGCCGCCATGCAGCCAAAGCCTGCTGAGGTGATCGCTTGACGGTATACTTGGTCAGTGACATCACCTGCTGCGAAAATGCCTGGAATGCTCGTTGCAGTCACACCACCCACTAGTCCGGATTTTATGTTTAGATAGCCATTGGTCATTTCTAGCTGATCAGTAAATAAGTCGGTATTCGGTTTGTGGCCTATTGCGATAAATACACCTGAGGTATCGAGCTGTTTTTCTTCGCCATTCTCGGTTGATTTAATACGAACACCTGTAACACCAGCATCGTCACCTAAGATTTCTTCTAGTGTATGATTCCACTCAATTCGGATATTACCGTTTTTGGCCTTCTCTAGCAGTTTATCTTGAAGAATCTTTTCTGAGCGAAGAAAGTCACGTCTATGAATTAAGATGACTTCTTTAGCGATATTTGAAAGATAAAGTGCTTCTTCAACAGCAGTATTCCCGCCGCCAATTACACAAACAGTTTGTTTCTTGTAGAAAAAACCATCACATGTCGCGCATGCGCTGACACCCCTTCCGGAGAATTTTTCTTCAGATTCCAAACCCAAATACATCGCTGATGCACCCGTGGCGATAATTAAGGCATCACATGTGTATTCAGCGGAGTCACCTGTCAGGCGGAAAGGTTTTTGGCTTAGGTCGGCTGCATTTATATGATCATAAATGATTTCAGTATCAAAACGTTCAGCGTGAGCCTGCATTCGCTCCATTAATGCAGGGCCCTGGAGTCCTTCTACATCACCAGGCCAATTATCTACATCGGTGGTCTGAGTAAGCTGGCCACCCGCTTGAATGCCCGTAATAATGACTGGGTTGAGGTTCGCTCTAGCGGCATAAACAGCTGCAGTGTAGCCCGCTGGGCCTGATCCTAGTATTAAAAGTTTTACGTGTTTAGTCTTACTCATTTAGAGGCACTTCCTTCTTTGCGACAATGCGTTGCTGCATATTATATTAATGCGAGCCAATTTTAAGGCTGATAGTTTTAAATACATCTAGTTTAGTGTTGTTTATGGGGTGAATTCAAAAAATATCAACCAATCTTAAAATATTTTGACTAATCGGTGTGTATTCTGTGGTTAAGCCATGCTGGCTTGCGCTTTGAGGGCTGATTCGATGCTCTGCTAGATATGGAAAAACAGCTTGAATATCGTCAGGGATAACGTAGTTTCTACCTTCAATTAAGGCCCATGATTTACTTGCGTGAAGCAACGCAATAACAGCTCTGGGTGACAAACCATGTAAGCACTCACTGCTTTGTCGAGTGTGAGAGGCTAATTTATAAATATAATTAATTAAGCTGTCCGAGCACTTAACCTTAGCGACTAGGTTTTGAATTTTTTCCAGGGTTTGGCCTTCAAGAAGTGGCTTGATTGATAGAAGTAATTCTTGTCTGCTGATGCTTTTGAGTAGTTGTTTCTCAGCCTCTTCATGAGGGTAACCAAGGCTTATTCTCATCATGAAGCGATCTAGCTGGGACTCTGGCAACGGGTGTGTGCCAGCTTGTTCACTTGGGTTTTGCGTGGCGATGACAAAGAATGGCTTAGGCAGCGCGCGGGTTTCACCCTCTTGTGTAACTTGACCCTCTTCCATGGCTTCCAATAAAGCGCTCTGGGTTTTGGGGTTCGCCCTGTTTATTTCATCGGCAAGAATTAAATTAGAAAAAATGGGGCCAGGGTGGAAATTAAACTTTCCAGAATCACGATCAAAAATATTTACACCTAGCAGGTCGCCGGGTAATAAGTCGCTGGTAAATTGAATGCGTTGGTAGCTGAGCCCTAAGGTGTTGGCTAACGCGTGAGATAAGGTTGTTTTTCCCATGCCGGGCAAGTCTTCAATTAATAAGTGCCCCTTTGCAAGCAAACAACTTAGAGCGAGTTTTATCTCATCACTTTTTCCGAGAATGATTTGATTTAATTGCAATAGACTTTGCTCAATCACTTTAATAGTTGGCATAGGTGATGGGTGCTCTTCTTAAATTAATCTGGAGGGGTTTGATGTTTTTGCTGACTTTGTATGCGCATAATATGGCGGGCAATAAGTTGTTGGTGAGCTTCAGAGATATCAACGAATTCAATATGTAGAGTATGTCCGGCATCTGTTTTTTGGAAAGATAGAACTCTGCCTTCAATAAGTAGCCCACTATAGTTTGGAAGAAGAATAAGTTTGATGGCTAGTTTGTCATTTTTTTGGAAATTTTGTTCGCATTGTAGTGAAATGCCGCCTTCACTCAAGTTTACTTCTACGATACTTTCACTGGGAATGATTTGGTGGTTAAGGGAAATGACTCTGGCTAAGGAATCCAGCTTCTTATTCATAATCTTGAGGAATTGCCCAAGGTTTTTGTCTTTATCTGTTATGGTTCTCAGAAGGTGTTTGGACTCGACATCAAGCAGTTGGAATTCAGAGATTAATCCGAACTCAGGCAAGAGCTCGAACTGTTCCGCTGCTAAAGTCTCTTCACCTATTTTTGTGAACTCGATAGACACGTGGTCAATGACTCGAAAATATTGCCTTCTGTTGGCAAGTTCATCTAAAGTTTCAAACTGGTCGCTCATAGTTATTATCTTCAAATAATGAATAATCGTTTATTCATTAAAGCAAAAAAATCACAAGCTCGCTGAATACATTTAGCAAACCGGGAATATTTTATTGTTTGGGCTGTTTCGCTGTGGTTTAATCTCGCGATGATAAAACTATACCCAATCTTAATCGGTTTGCGATATACCGCTGTTAAACGTCGGAATCACTTTATTTCCTTTATTTCTCTAACCTCGATGGTTGGCTTGATTATTGGTGTTGCACTATTGATTACTGTGTTATCCGTCATGAATGGTTTTGATCGAGAACTTCAGCAACGTATTCTAGGTATGGTGCCTCATGCAGTGATTAAACCCTATGCAGACATGCGTCACTGGGAAAAAATTGAGGAAAAAGTGTCTCAGCACTCGAAAGTAATCGCTGCTGCACCGTTTATTAATGCCCAAGGCATGGTCACAAAAAATGGCGCTGTTCATGGAATTCAGTTAAACGGCATTCTTCCTAACGAAGAGCTGGATGTTTCTATTATTGCAAAACATATGGTGCAAGGCAGTCTGGATGTCCTGCGGCCAGGTGAATTTAATATTATTATTGGTGAATTGTTGGCAAGGCAGCTACGCGTTTCTTTGGGTGATAAAGTAACGGTGGTTTTGCCGGAAGCTTCTTTAACACCTGCGGGTGTTTTTCCTCGTCTCAAGCGCTTTACGGTGAAGGGGGTCTTCAGGGTAGGGGCAGATCTTGATTCAACCTTAACCATGATACATATGGACGATGCAGCTAAAATTTTAAGAATGGATGATTCTGTGCATGGTCTCCGCTTAAAAATGGAAAACCTGCTCGATGCACCTAAAGTCGCTCGTGAAATTGCCTATGATTTGGATGCTGGTTATTACAGTGTCGATTGGACGCGAACCCATGGCAATTTGTTTCAGGCCATTCGCATGGAAAAAACCATGATAGGTTTGCTCTTAATGGTGATTGTTGCGGTGGCGGCATTCAATATTATTTCTACCCTTGTGATGGTGGTAACCGACAAAAAAGCAGATATAGCAATTTTAAGAACAATGGGCGCAACGCCAAAGGCTATTATGTCTATTTTTATCGTTCAAGGGGCTTATATCGGAGTGGTCGGCACCTTGGTCGGAACGACAATAGGTATCTTGTTATCGCTTAATGTCAGTGAAATCATTCATGCGCTTGAAACTTTGATGAAAACCCAATTCTTAAATCCTGATGTGTATTTTATTAGTGATTTACCTTCACAGTTATTAATGGATGATGTGTTTGTGGTAACAGGTAGTGCGTTGGTGATGAGCCTATTGGCAACACTTTACCCCGCCTGGCGTGCTTCAAAGGTCCAGCCTGCTGAGGCATTAAGATATGAATAGCCTGTTTAGCGAGCAAAACTTAGTCATTAATGCCTCAGCTATCTCAAAAATCTATAGTGAAGCCGCTGATGCTGTGACGATATTTGAAGGCTTGGACTTTCAACTTAAGCCGGGAGAATCTGTTGGTATATTAGGTAGTTCAGGTTCAGGCAAAACAACCTTGTTGAATATTTTGGGTGGCTTGGACAAAGCAAGTTCTGGTTCTGTGGAAGTGTGCGGGGTTAAGCTTGATGAAAGCTCAGCTAAAGCCGTGACCAAGCTCAGAAATAGCTATTTAGGTTTTGTCTATCAATTTCACCATTTGCTTCCTGAATTTTCTGCTACTGAAAATGTCGCCATGCCGCTTTATATTGCGGGTATGTCACGTCGAGAGGCTGAAAAGAAAGCTTTAAACTTATTAGGTCTAGTTGGGTTATCGCATCGCGTAAAACATAAACCTTCTGAGTTATCCGGTGGTGAAAGGCAGCGTGTGGCTATCGCGCGAGCCTTGGTTAATGACCCTAAATGTGTCTTGATGGATGAACCAACCGGAAATCTCGACGAAGGGACGGCCGCTAAAATTCAAGAGCTTATGATGGATTTACAAGGCAGACTAGGTACCAGTTTCGTGTTAGTAACACACGATACGCGCTTGGCCCATACCATGGATAACGTGTTTTTGATGGAATCCGGGCAACTTAAGTCTGTTAGCTAAACGTTGACTTACTGCTCACGGTTTTCTTGGTTGCGTAACGTTCTATCTTCAATACGTTTTTTCCACTTGGCAATAATTTTTTTTCGCCAAACCCAATCTATTATGTGGTAACCACTTACACTTAACACAATACCCATAATAAATGATCCGAAATACAGTGGAAGTCCAATTTCATATATTCTACCCTTTAGCCAGTGAAAGCTCAGCTCATATTCAAATGGCGAGGCTGGAATGTCTAGGATCCAGGCGCCAAGCAAATATTCCGCATAAAAGATGGGCGGCATAGTCAAAGGATTACTGAACCAGACGATGGCAACGGAAAGAGGCAGGTTTGCTTTAAAGCGCATAGCACACAAAGCGGCTGCGAGCATTTGAAGCGGTATGGGAATACACCCCCAAAAAAGGCCGAAAGCAAATGCTTTAGAAACCGAACGTCGATTTAAATGCCAAAGATTAGGGTCATGAATCAAGGGGCCTAAAAAGCGCAAAGACTTATTGTTTTTGACCAAATTAGGGTCGGGCATGTATTTCTTAATAAAATCTTTGGGCATGGAAGTTATCGACCACTAAAAGTTCAAGCTCAAGGATGAGTGTATGTTCAAATTAATGCTGGGTTTTATAACCGGCGTTATCTTACTCTATTTTAGTATTGATTTGATCAATACTAGTAAGTATTCGTCAAATTATTATAGCTATTTACGAATAGTTTTTTTTAGTTTTAGCCTTTTTTTGTTGTTTTATAGGTTTGCCTCAAAAGAAACTCGCTTTCGAAGTACTGTGCTTTATCTTCTTTTTCTCTGCCTTGGCTTTAGTTATGCAAACGTCACAGCTGAAAAATTAATGTTGGCGCGTATTTCACCTCTTTATGATCAGAAAGTTATTCAGGTAAAAGCCTTTTTATGTAGTTTGCCTAACAAGGGGCAGTATTCATTCTCAGCGGATTTTTGTCTCCTAAAAATCAAGTCTATGAAAGGCGTTGTGTTGCCCGGTGAAGGTTTTAAGGCACGTTTACGCTGGCCCCTGAGTATTGACGTTTCAGAGGGGGTCAGTACTTTTTATGTGAAAAGTCGACAGCCAAGATCGACAGTTAATTTTATCGGAACTTCTTTTGAAGCCAGTCTTCAGTATAAAAAAATCATTTTAATGGGGGAAATACAAGAGCGTATTGTGGTTCATGCCATTGCTGAAACTGGTGTGCAAGATCGTTTGTTATATGAGTATCATCAGCTCAGAAAAAAAATAAGTTACTATTCTAATGGCGTGTTAGAGGGAACCCTTCATCAGGGTATTATAAGGGCTTTATTACTTGGCGATAGATCTAAAATTTCTGCTCAGGATTATAAAGTGTTGGCTAATACCGGAACCCAGCATTTGATAGCCATATCGGGTTTGCATGTTGGTTTGGTTATGCTGGGAATCTTCTATTTATTGCCCAGATCTATATTTTCAATTATTGCTGTATCGATCATTGGTATAGTTTACGTGTTATTGGTTGGGTTCACGCCATCTGCGCAGAGAGCATGGGTTATGTGCGTTTTTGTTTTGATTTACCTGTCAGGTTATATCAAACAAAGTAAATGGAAGCCTTTCGTATTAGCGTTGTTTTTGATTCTAGCCCTCGACCCTTTAGCTACTTTAAATCTGGGCTTCTGGTATTCATTTTTGTGCGTAGCCATTATCTTTATGGTATTGCAATTTACCTCGTTAAATTTAAAACACTGGTCCTCCCTATTGGCGCTACAGTTGCTTTTGATTGTGGCGATGGTGCCAATTAGCAGTTTATTAGGTATGAAGCATGGCTTAGAAAATATTTTGGCCAATATGTTGGCAATTCCCTGGGTATCTCTATTGGTACTGCCTTTAACTTTATTTAGCTTTATCGTCTCGTTTTTCGCAGAAAATCTTTCAACTTACTTATTCATTTTTTTGGATGTATCTGTTGAGCTTTTAAGTAGTTATTTGGCATCACTGAAAATATTTTTAGTACCGATGGTAGTTGAAGTGCATAGTTTATCCATAGCTAGTTTCATCCTTGTGTTTTTCACGATGCTTGTATTCAATAAAGTGAAGCTTATTTTGTTTATGTGTCTGCTTGCGTTGGTGTTAGCAATGGCGCTGCCAAACCGGCTTTATCAGGAGAAACCAGAGCTAATGGTGTTTGATGTTGGGCAGGGTCTGGCATTAGCAATCAAATCGAAGGAAGGGGTTTGGTTATATGACACAGGGCCTGCATTTCATAAAAGTTCAACCACTAGAAATATAATATTGCCATATCTGAGGCGACATCAAAAATCAAATGAACTTACAGGTATTATTGTAAGTCATGGAGATGCAGACCATGCCGGAGATTTAGTGTCTTTGTATGATGAGTTTAAGCCAATATTGGCTTTGAGCGGTCAACCCGCGCGCATTGAAATGAAAGGTTTTGAGCTATGTGAAGCAGGAATGCATTGGAAATACGATGACTTTTCAATCGAAATACTATATCCATTCCGCAATCTAGACTTGTCACGCACAAACTCAAATAATCATTCTTGCATTGTTCGATTAAGCTTATTGGGGAAAGTGTTTTTATTGATGGGGGATTTGGAGTCTGAAGCTGAATTGAGTTTGGTAAAACGTTACCGTGATAAGCTCAAAGCGGATGTATTAATCGCCGGGCATCATGGAGCATCCAAAGGTTCTTCATTCGCATTGTTGAAGCATATAAGACCTGATTATGTCGTTTTTTCAGCAGGTTATTTGAATAAGTTTGGTCATCCATCTGAGGAGGTGTTGGGGAGAATTTCTGAGTTTGAAATGACCGTGTTGAATACTTCAGAAAATGGTGCAATTAGTTTTAAAGAGTCTTTTCTTGAATCTTCACTCTTCATTCAAACAGCGCGTTAGAATATAGAATATTCGATTTGATATGTCTGAAACGATTTTTAGCTCCTAATTAATGTGTTTAGTATCAAGCTATTAAAGTCATCTTCTTGCCTTTATGTATTGTGATGTTCTATGGTTATTTAAATTTTAATGAATATAGTTAAAAAGAAGAGTATGTATGAAAAAAGGCACTTACCTCGAAGAAGTTCGTAATCAGTATGAAAATTACCCTTACCCTGCTCGTGACCCACAAGATGACAAGGGAGTTTTGCTGTCTTCAAAATCAAGTTCTCTCGATTGTATAAATTACTTTTGTTTTGATGGTGAACGAGATTTTTCTAAGCCTTTTAGAGTGTTGATTGCTGGTGGTGGAACAGGGGATTGCACAATTTATTTAGCTGAGCAGTTGAGAGAGACTCCCGCTGAAATAGTTTATTTAGATATGAGTAAGGCTTCGATGGATGTTGCGAAATCTAGAGCAAAGGTCCGAAAGCTAAACAACATAAAATGGGTGCACGACTCCTTACTTAATTTACCTAACTCTGATTTAGGAAAATTTGACTATATAACCTGCACAGGGGTGCTTCACCATTTAACTGACCCTAAAGTCGGGTTAGACGCTTTAAAATCTGTTTTGCATCCCGAAGGCTCTATATTCTTAATGTTATATGCTAAACACGGCAGAACCAGCATTTACCAAATGCAGGACCTATTAAAACGTATTCATGCTAATGAACCAGATATTCAAAAAAGAATTGATAGAACAAGAGTGCTCTTGAGTTCCTTACCAGAAGGTAATTGGTTTAATTTCAATTCTGGCGCTTATAGTATTGAGTTGCAGTCTGATATCGGTGTTTATGATTTGCTACTTCATTCTCAGGATCGGGCATATACTGTGTCGGAGTTATATGATTATGTCGAAGGATCTGACTTGGTATTAAATAAACTGTTTAATTCTGATCATCCTCTAGGTGATATGCTTTTTCAGCCAGAGACGTTTATTAGGGATCAGGCTATGCTTGACGACATAAAAAAACAGAGTTTTCGAGAGCAGGCTGCGATTTGTGAGTTAATGTTTGGTCAGTTAATGAAGCAATGCTGTTTTATTTCATTTAAAGAAAAGACCCCCCCGTCTTTTAATGACCTTGCTTTGGTACCTTCTATTTCAGTGTATTCATCTCATGAAACTGTGTATGAGGAATTGAAGTCGGCATTTCTTGGTGATTCGCCTAAAATAGGCGTCAACCCATACGTATCTTTCAATCGATCAAAATTTGCAGCGGAAATTTTTAAGGCAATTGATGGTAAAGCAAGCTCACAAGAAATCATTGATAAAGTGCATTCTTTGTTCGGCTCAGAAATCGATATAAAGATAGTTGAAAATCATTATAAGAGCATTATAGAGATACTGCTTAAAGTCTCGATGCTTTATTTAAGAAATCCTAAAACGAACCCTTACCAAACTGTCCCTCAAATGTTATCCCGTATGTATGAAATTTATGGCGAAAAGGTCTGCAGAAAGGCGCATCGAGCATATTTATCTAAACTGCAAAGATTACTGCAAACCAGGTGATGTAATTGAGGAGGTATAATCATATCAGGCTTTTCTAAATTTCTGGTTGTGCTAAAGTAGCGCAAACCAAAGCCCGTTTAGACAATGTGCCGACTCTTTTAAGAATGATTATTCTATTGTTGGCTCGCGCAGGGCATAAATTTTTATTAAACGAAAGCTCATCCAAGGAGTATGTCTGTGTTAGATTTATTGAAGCCAGGTGGCATTATCATGTTCCCCTTACTGCTTTGTTCAGTATTGGCTTTAGCAATTATTATTGAACGCTTTTGGACGCTGCGTGTTAGCAGGCTGGCACCTAAGTCAATGGTTCAGGATTTATGGGCATCTATTCGTAAAAAAGAACTGAATGCACGTAAAATTAAAGAGTTAAAAGAAACTGCACCTCTTGGACGGATTTTAGCTGCCGGTTTAGTGAATGCTAAACATGGGCGTGAAATAATGAAAGAAAGCATTCAAGAAGAAGCCAGTCAAGTCGTCCATGAAATGGAGCGTTTCTTAACAGCGTTAGGCACAGTCGCTGTGATAACACCCTTGCTTGGCTTACTGGGTACGGTTATTGGTATGATCAAAGTCTTTGCTCAGTTGCAGCTTGAAGGTGCCGGGAATGCTGCAGCATTAGCGGGTGGTATTTCTGAGGCGCTTATTACAACAGCAGCAGGTATGACGGTGGCGATTCCAGCTTTAATCTTCCACCGGTATTTCTTGCGTCGTGTTGATGAGATTGTGGTTGATATGGAACAAGAGTCCTTGAGATTGGTTGAAGTGCTTCACGGAGACCGTGAGTCGCAAAATCAGGGAGAGAAAGACGCTTGAAATTTAAACGCCAGGTAGATCAAAACGTAGCCGTTGATTTGACCCCCATGATCGACGTGGTATTTCTTCTGCTTATCTTTTTTATGGTATCAACAACCTTTACCAAAGAGAGTCATTTAGAAATTGACTTACCACAGTCTAGTGCTGAACCCGCAAAGCCTTCTGTACAAGAGGTCGAGGTTGTGATCAATGCAGCGGGTGAATATTCAGTCAACAATCGAAGTCTTGTAAATAATCAAGAAGATACTTTGAAAAGAGCGGTGGAAAAACTATCCGAAGGGAAGAATACCATTCCTTTCATTATTACAGCAGACTCCAAAACACAGCATGAGTACGTTGTTCGGGTGATGGATGTTGCAGGTCAACTTGGTTTTGTCCAGTTAAGCATTACAACGCAGCGCTCTGGTAACAACTAAGTATAAAGTATGACGGTTTTACCTTAGGTAAAACCATTTTCTTACTGCATAAAAATATCAACAGGTTTACCTATTAATGAGTGAAAATACCGACTCAAATTGGGCGATTTACAAACGATTACTTGTTTACGTTAAACCGCTTAAATTCTTTTTTATTCTCAGTGTTATTGGAAATGCCATCTATGCCGCAGCTAGTGCGCTCATGGCTAAAGCGATAGAGTTCGTTATTCAAACAGTTGAAAACCCTACTGAAGAAGGGCGAATCCTGTTACCTGTCTTAATTATTTGTCTTTTTACCATGAGAGGTTTAGGTGGCTTTCTTGGAGGGTATTATATTGCGTATGTTGGCAGAAATGTTGTCCATAAGATCAGAACAGAAGTCTTTGACCGTTATCTAACGCTTCCAAGTAAATTTTTCGATTCAAGTTCTTCGGGTCATCTAATTTCTCGCATCACCTATAATGTTGAACAGGTTTCATCAGCTGCAACGGATGCCGTGACGGTAATTGTTCGAGAAGGGCTGACCGTCGTGTTTTTGTTTATCGTTATGGTGACATCCAGCTGGAAACTGACGCTTATTTTTCTCTGCTTAGGCCCGATTATCGGCATTATGGTATCGTTTGTAAGTAAACGTTTTAGAAAACTTAGTAAGCGTATTATGGCGTCTGTCGGTAATGTGACCCATGTGGCGTCTGAAGTTGTGAATGGCTACCGGGTTGTAAGGATCTTTGGTGGCGAGAAGTATGAAACTGAACGTTTTGGTGAAGCGAGTGAATATAATAAAAAGCAAAGCCTTAAGATGGAAATGACCAAATCTGTTAGTACGCCTGTCATTCAAATTTTGGTTTCCTTGGCGATAGCTATTTTAATCTGGATTGCACTAGACCCTGCTATTCATGGTGATATGACAGCGGCTAGCTTTGTCGTTATTATCGTAGCAGCTTCAACTATGGCAAAACCTATTAGACAGTTGACTCAAGTGAATGAAAGAATTCAACGTGGTGTTGCGGCGGCGCGTGATTTATTTCAAATAATGGATACACCTAAAGAAAAAGACGAAGGTACTATTGAGTTAACAAGAGCAAAAGGTGAAATTGTTTTTAAAGATGCACTATTTAAGTACGATACAAGCTCACAGCCAGTCCTCAAAAGTATAAACTTGACCATTAAGGCTGGTGAAACGGTTGCTCTAGTCGGGCGTTCGGGTAGTGGTAAGTCGACATTGGCAAACTTGATTCCTCGTTTTTATGAATTAAATTCTGGTGAAATTACTTTAGACGCTATTCCGGTAGATCAGCTCACTCTGCGTTCTTTAAGAGATCAAGTCGCTTTAGTTACCCAACAAGTCACCTTATTCAATGACACTCTAGCGAAGAATATTGCCTATGGTGGTCTAGAGGGTGCCACGAGAGAGCAATTACAGGATGTTGCTCAAAAAGCCAATGCCTTATCGTTTATTGAAGAAAAAGAGCGTGGTTTCGATACCATGGTTGGGGATAATGGTATTTCGCTATCGGGTGGCCAGCGTCAACGAATAGCGATTGCCCGAGCACTCTTAAAAGATGCCCCTATTCTCATTCTTGATGAAGCAACCTCTGCTTTAGACACCGAATCTGAAAAAGTCATTCAGGGCGAATTAGATAATTTGATGCAAGGTAGAACCACCCTAGTTATCGCTCATCGCCTATCAACCGTTGAAAATGCCGATAAAATTGTCGTAATGGATCAAGGGCAAATTATTGAGCAAGGCAAACACCAAGAACTATTAGACGCCAATGGTGAATATGCCAAGCTATATCGAATGAACTTTAAAGAAGATGAGGTTCATTCATAACGCAATATGTGTTTAATTACCTTGAAATTGGATCATTAACATGGCGCACACGCGTGACGCAATAATAACCAAAGCCTGGTATGAAGGTGCCTTATGGTTATATCTGTTATGGCCTCTTAGTCTTATTTATCACCTTATTATTGTTGTTAGGCAGTTCTTATATCATCGTGGCTTACTTAAAATTCATCATGTTACTGTGCCTGTGGTGGTGGTGGGTAATATCACCGTTGGAGGTACGGGTAAGTCGCCACTTGTTTGCCATCTTATTGAGGCTTTACGGGAAAAAGGTTTTAACCCTGGAATCGTGAGTCGAGGTTACGGTGCCAGGCTCGATAAGTATCAAGTGCGTGAGGTGCTTAGTAATAGCCTTCCTTCAGAAGTGGGTGATGAGCCCTTGATGCTCAAGAAAAAATTAAATTGTCGAATATTTGTGAGCCCTTCAAGAGCGCTTGCAGCTAAAACACTCGAAAAAGCAGGCTGTGACATCATCATCTCTGATGACGGTCTGCAGCATTATGCTTTGCACCGCGACATTGAAATCTGTGTGTTTGATGGCCAGAGAAAATGGGGTAATGGACACTTACTACCTATGGGGCCTTTGAGAGAACCCCTTAGCCGCCTTAAAAGTATTCCATACCTAGTTGTGAACGGTGCCAGTAATGCGCGTTCTTATGGCCAATCATCCTTAAATCAAAAAGCTTTTAACATGACGCTTCATGCAGAGTCACTGATTAATATATCTTCAGAAGAAACAAAACCGCTTGCAGATTTTTCTAATGAAAGGGTGCACGCTGTGGCGGCAATCGGTCATCCAGAACGCTTCTTTACTACCTTAAATGATGCAGGAATAAAACTTGAAATACATGCCTTTGGTGATCACCATGCTTATCAAGAAAGTGACTTTCAGTTTGATCAAACACGACCGATTATCATGACAGAAAAAGATGCAGTTAAGTGTGAGCTATTTGAGTTGAAAGATACTTGGTTTCTGCCTGTTTCAGCAAAATTAAATGGCGACCTTGCTGAGCAGATTATTAAAGATGTAGGCTTGGAAAGGTGAATTACTGAGCCCTTGTGTTATCAAGTAATTATATTTCTAAAAGGTAAATAAAATGGATATTAAATTGTTGTCGATACTAGCTTGCCCTTTATGCAAAGGTGAGTTGAAGTATGACAAAGCTAAAAGTGAGTTGATCTGTAGAGTGGATGGCATGGCATTTCCTGTTCGCGATGATATTCCTGTGATGCTGGAAACGGAAGCCCGGACACTTACTGTAGATGAAAAACTAGGTAAATAGTTATGTCTTTTACGGTCATTATTCCTGCGCGTTTTGCATCGACCCGTCTTCCCGGCAAACCTTTGTTAGATATTGCGGGTAAACCGATGATTCAGCATGTTTATGAGCAAGCACTTAAATCCGATGCTGATCAGGTTGTAATTGCGACAGATGATACCCGAATTCAAACAGTATGTTTGTCGATAGGAGCCACTGTGGTTATGACCTCAGCAGATCATACTTCGGGCACTGATCGTCTTGAGGAAGTAGCCACTCAGCTTGGTCTTTCTGAAGAGCATATTGTCGTGAATGTTCAGGGTGATGAACCCTTGATCCCTCCGGAAATTATTAATCAAGTCGCTCAAAATTTAGCGGATAATACCGATGCGGGTATTGCAACACTTTGTGAAAGAATCCACGATTCGAAACACGTATTTAACCCAAACGTGGTGAAAGTTGTCTTTGATGATTATGGTTTGGCCAGTTATTTTAGTCGTGCACCGATTCCTTGGTCTCGTGATCAATTTACAGATATGAATGCAGGTTCTATCCCTAATGGTGCAGAGTATTTCAGGCATGTTGGCATGTATGCGTATCGGGTTGATTTCTTAAAAAATTATGTCACTTGGCTGCCAAGTATGACGGAAAAAACGGAAAGCCTTGAACAGCTAAGAGCACTGTCGAATGGTGTGAAAATTCATATTGAAGAAGCGCTTGTTTCACCGCCCGCAGGCGTCGATACGAAAGAAGACCTTGAGCGTTTAAGATATGTCATGGCAGGTTAAATTAAAGAACATAACTATGATTAAGGTTTTATTTGTTTGTTTAGGTAGTATTTGTCGATTTCCCTCGGCACAGGGTGTTCTCGACTTAATCGAATCGGCCAGTGACGGCTTGATTAACCACCCTTTTAAAAGACCATGAGCATGGTTTGTTTGCAAACACAGTATAGTTTATCGCAGCTAAACACGCTTGGCTTACCTTGTGTTGCCTCGAAATATATAGAATTGTCCGGCGAAAAAGATCTTTTTGAAGCTTTTCAAATTTATCCTCTTAACACCTCAAATATGTTTGTGCTTGGTGGTGGGAGTAATGTCATTTTACCTCCCTTATTCGACCGTTATGTTTTATCTTTCAAAATTAAAGCACCTCAAGACGCTTCTATTATCAAGGAAGAAGATCAAGATACTGTTTTAATTGAAGTTGAAGCGGGTGTGGAATGGGATAGTTTTGTCGGATATAGCGTAAAACAGATTTATTCCGGTTTGGAAAATCTTTCACTGATTCCCGGAACGGTAGGTGCCGCCCCCATTCAAAACATAGGGGCTTATGGTGTTGAAGTGGCCGACGTACTTGAGCAGGTCAAGGCTTTTAATGTTAGTACACAGCAAATTGAAACCTTTACCGCTGATCAATGCGAGTTTGGCTATCGAGATAGTTTTTTTAAGCGAAATTCAGGAAAGTTTATTATTATCAGTATGAGTTTTCGACTAAGTAAGAAACCAGACTTTGTGCTCGACTATGGTGAGCTGAGTGCTTTAAAAAAGAGCGCGAACCTGACGGGTGCCTTAGTTCGAAAAACGGTGATAAAAACCAGACAAGCTAAATTACCTGACCCCAAAAAACTCCCCAATGCGGGCAGCTTTTTTAAGAACCCCATTGTCTCTTCTAAGCAAGTGTCAGCGCTAAAACAACACTTTCCTGATCTCGTTAGTTACCCTTTAGAAACAGGTAAATTTAAGTTAGCCGCGGCCTGGTTAATTGA
>TARA_R110002072_G_scaffold4764_5_pt1 | contig 43588 bp, 33 predicted proteins | sample TARA_R110002072 | Tara Oceans TARA_R110002072 (sample SAMEA4397118) | marine metagenome | biome: Polar Biome; feature: [SRF] surface water layer (ENVO:00010504); material: water (ENVO:00002006), including particulate matter (ENVO:01000060) such as... | depth 5 m
GCGGCCGCAAAGGTGGTACCGAAAAAAGTGTCCGCCAAACCCAAAACAAAGACAAAAGCAAAAGGGAAGGCGAAAACCAAGGCCAAAACCCAAACCACTGTCAAAAAGCAAAACGCATAACAAAGGGGCAGACTCACTTGGACCTGGCAAGTAAATACCAGCAGTGCAATCCATGGCACGTCCCGGGCCAGCAGACCCTGTTTATTCTCGACACGCGGAATAGCTATGAACAGGGCATTTTGCAGGGATGGATCAACCACCATGAACTTGATGACCATAAGGATTCGTTACCACTGGTTTGTTTAGACCTGGGCTCTGATCGCCATGGCATCGATAGCACAGCGCTGAGCGAAGCACTGAAGCTCCCCGCCGATACGCTGGTTACGCCACTGCGTGTTGCATGGCTGCCTTCAGAAGAAGACATTAACGCCGGACCACGACTGCGCGACCTGATATTTGGTGATCCACGCCGCCCCAGCGCCAGTCGCGGGCGTTCCATCGTGAAAAAATCTCCCCAGAGAATGCACCTGCTTGACGGCAAGCCAGATTCGGTGGCCAATCTACGCGCACGCTTTGAAGAACATCACACGACCGAAAGCACAGATGCACAGCGTGGATTTTCCGACTTCGTCGCGCGTCAGGCCGCGGTAGTACTGGACCTCGCCGAGCGCCGGCTGCAAGGTGGTCGCTACAAGGTGCCACGCCACGTTGCAGCGAACCTGATGGCCAGCAGCGGTTACAATTCGGCACTGGACAAACTCGCATCCGACACGGACGTCACAAAAGAGGAGCTACAGACAGAAGCCCATGGGTATATGGATGAAATGGTGTCCCGGCCCAGCACTTTCTGGCTGGACTTCTACGCCAAGTTCAACAAATTTTGTCTCGGCCTTGGCTATGAAGAGGAAATCGTTTGCGACAAAGCGGCCGTTGAAAAAATGCGGCAGGTCGTACGCGAAAACCCATCCATGCTGCTGTGGACACACAAAACCTATCTCGACGGCATGGTATTACCAAAGTTATTGTACGATCACGATTTCCCCATGCCGCATATGTTCGGTGGCGCCAACCTCAATTTTCCGGGACTGGGTTTTTTGCTGCACCGCGCCGGTGCGATTTTTATTCGGCGCAGCTTTCAGGACAACGAGTTATACAAAATTACCCTGCGTCATTACATCGGCTATCTCATGGAGAAGCGCTTCCCCATGAACTGGGCGTTCGAGGGCACTCGCTCGCGTATGGGCAAACTGATGCCCCCTCGCTACGGCCTATTGAAATATGTGCTGGAGGCCTGCCATGCCACCGACGCGCGGAACATTCATATCATTCCCATCTCCATCAGCTACGATTTGATTCGCGACGTGGAAGAATACGCCACCGAGCAGACGAGCCACGGTAAGGGTGCGGAATCTTTCCGTTGGTTTATAGGGTATATCCGTAGCCTCGCCCGGCCCATGGGCAAGGTCTACGTCAATATCGGCGAACCGGTGGTCCTGGAAAAAGCACCAGACCCGGAAGATCGTCTCGCCATTTCCAAGATTGCCTTTGAGGTGGCGGTGGAGGCTAACAAGGTCACACCTATTACTTTTCCCTCTCTGGCCACAATGAGTCTACTTGGCGCCGCCCCCAGAGCACTAACAGAGAAAGAGGTGTTGCAGGATTTAGGTAATTTACTGCGTTGGGCCCAGGCCAGAAATTTGCGTATTTCAAAAGATTTTGATCCCGCCTATGCAGAGAAAATACAGAGTCTTTTAGGCATTATGCTCGACGACGGCATCGTTACTCGTTATGACGAGGGACCGGAAGTGGTGTATGCCATTGGCCTGGATCAACACCCGGTGGCCAGCTATTACCGCAATACCGTTATCCACTTTTTTGTCAATAAGGCCATCATTGAACTGGCCTTGCTAAAGGCCAGCGAAAACCCCGGCTCCAATGCACTGGCGGTATTCTGGGGGGAAGTGGACCAGTTGCGGGATCTGTTCAAGTTTGAGTTTTTCTACGCGCCAACCGAAGAGTTTCATCGACAGATTGAAGAAGAACTGAATCACTATGGAGACTGGCAAACCCTGCTGCGGCAGGGCACCGTTGGTTTCACTCAATTGCTGAATCAAATGACACCACTGGTTTCGCACGTAACACTGTTAACCTATACAGAAGCCTATTCGGTCGTTGCCGCGCTCACCGCACGCCTGAATGATGCAGAAAGCCTGGACGAAGAAACCTGCGTCACCAGTGCTCTCAAATTTGGTCGCCAAGCCTACCTGCAGCGGCGTATCAGTAGTGAGTCTTCCATCGGGAAGTTACTGTTTAAAAACGGATTCAAAATGTTACAAAGTCGCCAGCTTATCGAAGCCGGAGATTCTACTATCGTCGAAAAGCGTATGAACCAGGTGCAAGAGCTGCGTGATTTATTGCGCCGCCTGGAGCTGATCCGTGCGATCAGCGTAACCAGCCGCGGTAATTAAGGAGAGAGCAATGACAGATCTGCGCGTTACCGTTTTAGGCGGCGGTTCCTGGGGTACTACCGTGGCGTCCCTCGTGACACGCAATGCACCAGTAACTCTTTGGGCTCGAAACCCTGCGACGGTAGCTGAGATCAATACCCATCACACCAATGAAACCTACCTTCCGGGCGCAGCCATACCGGAGAAGCTTGTCGCGACGAATGATATCGCTGAGGCCGTGCGCGATGCGGGTGTCATCGTCATGGGCATTCCCTCGCAAAATTTTCGCAGTGTTCTTGAGATTGTAAAGGAGCATATCCGCGCCTGGGTGCCGGTGATCAGCCTGACAAAAGGTCTGGAATTGGATACGCGCAAGCGCATGACAGAGATTATCAACGAAGTACTGCCCGGGCATCCTGTGGGCGTCTTAACAGGGCCCAATCTTGCGCGGGAAATCATGGCAGGACAGGCCGCAGCAGGCGTGATTGCGATGCGCGACACCACTATTCTGCAGGAATTACAGGGTGTATTTAAAAGCGGGTTGTTTCGCGTGTACACCAACACCGACGTGATCGGCTGTGAACTGGGCGGTGTGCTGAAAAATATTATCGCGATCGCCGTCGGCATGGGCGATGGGCAAGGAGCCGGAGATAACACCCGCGCCGGATTGATCACGCGCGGACTGGCGGAAATTAGTCGCCTGGGTGTGGCAATGGGCGGGCGTCCGGAAACGTTCGCTGGGCTCGCAGGAATGGGAGACATGATCGCCACCTGCACCAGCCCTCAGAGCCGCAATCGCCACGTTGGTATCCAATTGGCCAAGGGCCGCGATATGCAGGACATCATCAGCGAAATGGTGATGGTGGCAGAGGGCGTAAAAAGCGCGCCGGCGGTGATGGCGTTGGCCGAGCAATACGGGGTTGAGATGCCAATTGCCCGCGATGTTTACCGCGTGTTATCGGGAGATGCTACCGCCAGCCGCGCCTTTCGGGGTCTGCTGCGGGTCGAGGCCAGGGCCGAGTCAGAGCCAGGTTAAGCTGACTTATAAACAAGAGTCGCGCTGGAGATTGGTGCGCTTCTAAGGCATACTTTTTACTGATCGGTGGTAGCACGGGGCGCAGTAATGCGGGCCATCGCCGAAAAGTAACAGCAAGACCATAAAAGGGGTGTAGCGTCACTATGGGTGCTTCCAGAGCAATCGTTTTTGTGTTGATTTTCTTTGCTACCGCAACAACACTCGCTGGTGATTCCAGGTTTACCACACTCAAAGGCAGCCCGGATCTGCGCTCGGCCTCCGCCATCGTGCTGGGTGAAAATGGCGACATTATTTATGGCAAGGATGTGAATACCGTCCGACCTATTGCGTCCATCACCAAGCTTATGACCGCAATGGTGATATTGGACGCCAAGCTGGACCTGAATGAAAACATAACCATCACCCGTGAAGATCGGGATCTGATCCGTCAGACCGGCTCGCGCCTTGGATACGGAGCCATATTATCGCGCCGTGAGTTACTCCTACTAGCGCTGATGTCATCCGAAAATCGCGCCGCCAGCGCCTTGGGCAGAACTTTTCCCGGCGGCCTGCAGGCATTTATCGCACAAATGAATCACAAGGCTGCTAGCCTCGGCATGAATGATAGTGGCTTTGCAGATCCCGCCGGCCTCAATGCAAACAATGTTTCCACTGCCAGCGATTTAGCCAAAATGCTCGCCGCCGCTGACGGCTACCCCCTCATCACGCAGTCGACCACGACCAAGCGGAAGGAGGTCCGGCCTTTTGCCAAGCGCGGTACTCTTACATACGGCAACACCAACCGCCTGCTGAAAAATGAGAGTTGGAATATCGAACTGAGTAAAACCGGCTATATTAATGAAGCCGGCCGCTGTCTTGTTATGCAGGTGTACATCGCCGGCGAGAACGTGTCCATTATTCTATTAAATTCCTTCGGCAAGTTAACGCCATATGGTGACTCCAACCGTCTACGCAAGTGGCTGCTGGCCAGCACCTAATTCACATACACTTAACACATGCAGAGGCTCAACAATGAATTTTCTGCAGCTTGCTCTGGGCGCTGCATTGTTATCAGGAATACTCACCGCGCCTGTTTACGCGGCTCAGGATCATGAAGAGGAAGCTTCAATTCAGGTATTTTTGGGCGTGCTGGAACTAGATGATCAAACTGGCCAATGGGACGATTTATCCGATGACCCGGTCGATATCAATTTCAGCTCACTGCCAAGTGGCGGCATGGAGGGGGAGTATGTTTTTGCCAAAGGCTGGTTACACGTCGGCCTTAACCCCGGCGGCAGCATCGCCTGGAAGAACGACGATACCAGTATTTCCGGTAACCTTAACAGTGCAAACGGTAGCACCCTGCGCATCGACGTGGACAACTCCCTGTTTTTGGTCGAACTCCATTTAGGAGGCTATGCGCGCGGACGCCTGACCGACCGCATCACTGCCTATGTTGCCGGCGGCCCGATGGTCATGTACGGCTCGCACGATGTCAAAAATGACAACATAGAAGAGGTTCAGCCTCAGCACACAGGAAACCGTACTGTGGTGCTTACCGAGTCTGATAGTTCCGATACCAATATTGGCTACTATGCGCGGGCAGGTTTGGATTTCCAGATCAACGACAGTCAGCATCTGGGATTTGGAATTCGCTATATGTCCACGGAATTAGACTTTGACAAAACCGTGGGTAAGATAAATATCAAGGGGCCGCAGTATGTGCTGACCTTTACAACCAGAATGTGAGCACGGATTTTACCTCTGATAATCACCGTGCTTAGATCTTGACCGCGGGCATCGCCTACGACACCAGCTAGGTAAACGCTCGCAACCGCATCGCTTCTTTACCTATGGACGAGCAAATACGCTGTAACGCCGGCGCCCGTTATCCTATAAGTGAATCACTGGTTGTCGGTGGCTACTTCAGTTACACGGACCCCGGCAGTGCAAAAATAGAAGGAGGCTTCTGGTCAGGTAAGTACAGCTTCAACGAATTATATCAATTCCAGGTATTTGCCAACTGGGTTTTGTAACGCCGCTCGAGGGCCGCTTGCCCTTACACACTAGTTAGTTGAGCGGCCTGCGATCTTGTATCTTGACCAACGTGCCTGTGGCTGAAACACTGTCCTCACTCCCAGCATGAGAGCAGTATTATGATTAATCGCCGCCAGGCCATACAGTTAAGTGCGGGAATGCTCGGCTACCCGGCGTTAGGTTTAGGCGCACGCGCTGAGCCCACAACGGTCAGGCCACTGCAGCTCATAGAGCGGCCCATTCCCAGTTCAAAGGAACTACTTCCGGTTATCGGTATGGGCACCTCACGTACATTTGACACCGCTGGTGACACTGAATCCATGTCTAGGCTGACGGAGGTCATGCAAGCTTTTTTTGCCGGACAAGGCGCGGTTATAGATTCCTCACCCATGTATGGCCGTGCAGAAACTCGCGTGGGTGACGTGCTGCGTGCAATGGAAAGTCGACCCCCACTATTCGCCGCTACCAAGGTTTGGACCACCGGTGAAAAGCAGGGTATTGCGCAGATGGAGGAATCCGCTAGGCGCATGGACGTAAAAGATTTTGACCTGATAGCCGTGCACAATCTCAAGGATTGGAAAACGCAATTGGAGACCCTCAAGCGCTGGAAAGAAGAAGGTAAAGTGCGCTACATCGGTGTCACCACATCCCATGGACGTGATCAAGAGCAAATATTGGATGTCATGCGCAGCGAACCGCTGGATTTTGTGCAGTTCAGTTACAATATTGAAGACCGCAATGCGGAAAAATCTCTTCTACCACTGGCGCAGGAACGCGGTATCGCCACCATGATAAACCGCCCCTATCAACGAGGCGCTCTGTTTGGGAAGTCGCGCGGCCATACGTTGCCCAAACTCGCCACCGAGCTTGATTGCAGCAGCTGGGCACAGTTTTTTCTAAAATTTATTCTCGGCCACCCAGCAGTCACGTGTATCATCCCCGCAACAGATAAGTCACATCACATGGCAGACAACATGCAGGCAAATTTCGGGCGCGTACCAGATGCAGCCCAACGAGCAGAAATGCTGAAAATATTTGAGTCCATGTAATGGCAAACCCCTCAGCTAAATCCACTCTACTGCAACGTACTCTGGCGCGAGCCTGTGAAATTCAGCCGCAAGAAACACGGGCCACCTTGGCCTCGTTCCTGCTGGTATTTTTTCTTATGGGCTCCTATTACATTCTGCGCCCCGTGCGCGATGCGCTGGCCAGCGATTGGACGGACGCGGAGGTGAGCTGGTTGTGGACCTTTACATTTTTTCTCAGCTTTATCGCTGTGTCGCTGTACGGCACTGCGGTGTCTCGAATACGCTTCCAGCGACTGGTGCCATCAGTTTACGGCTTGTTCGCTGTTAGCTTCATACTATTTTATATGGGGTCTCAACTGCTGTCCGAACGCGTGCTGCTGGATAAGGCGTTTTATCTCTGGGTAAGTCTGTTCAGCCTGTTTCATATCTCCGTATTCTGGAGTTTTATGGCTGACACCTTCTCTAAACCACAGGCCACCCGACTGTTTGGTTTTATTGGCGCTGGCGCCAGTGCAGGAGGCATAGCGGGTCCCGCGACAGCGAGTTTCATGGTCGGCGATTTTGGTACGGATGCCTTGCTGCTAATAGCCAGTGCTCTGATAATACTGACGCTGCCCATTATCCGTTGGTTACAACACCTTAAGTTGACCGATTTACACAATGACAACATCGCCGCCGATGCCGCGAACCTGGCCATCGGTGGCAGTCCCATGGCCGGTTTTTCTGAGTTTCTGAACAGCCGTTATCTGTTGGCTATCGGCCTGTTTATTTTCTTCTATACGTCCATTGGCTCATTCGTCTATTTCGAACTGAAAAATCTTCTGGAGATTTACGACCGGGAAACCCGCTCACAAATTTGGGCCAATATGGACCTGGCGGTGAATAGCCTGACTATTCTCGTCGCCATTTTTGCGACGGGTCGCATGGCCAAATACCTGGGCTTACCCTTCACGCTAGCCTCGATTCCGGTACTGATTGGAGCAGGCATGATGATCCTCGCGGCAGCGCCCATGGTAGGCGTCGTGGTGGCCGTGCAAATTATTCGACGGGCGGGCAATTACGCTATTTCTCGCCCGGCCAGAGAGATTCTATTTACCGCCGTGGACCGGGAGACACGCTTCAAGGCCAAGCCCGTTATCGATATCGTGATCTATCGGGGTGGCGATATGCTCAATGCCTGGGCATTTACAGGTCTCACCCAGGGCTTGGGTCTCGGATTGGCAGCCGTAGCAGGCGTGGGGGCGGTTATTGCGGCACTTTGGGCGCTTACGGGGATTTACCTGGGTAGGCAGTTCAACCAGATGACTCCACCGGACTCGGTGCCCGCTGCAATACTGCAAGTTGAATAGTTGAGCCGCGGGACAATCCTTTCTCCTCTGGCCTGAACGGACGATACCAGCGACCCACACCCGGTCTATACTCTGTAAACATTGATAAGCAAGGTGACCCCATGGCAACCGCAGTTGATTACAATTTGGGCCCCAATACCTTTCCCCGGGGCTGGTTTATTGTCGCAGAGAGCAAGGAACTGGATGAAGGGCCGATGGCCATTCGATATTTTGGTCAGGATCTCGCGCTGTACCGCGGTGAAAGCGGTAAGCCGGTGCTTCTGGATGCCTACTGCGCCCACATGGGCACGCACATAACTGCCAGCACCAGTGCGGTGATTGTAAAAAACGGTGAACAGATCGAGGGCGATTCTATCCGCTGCCCCTATCATGGGTGGCGCTATAGTCCTGAGGGTCATGTCGATGACATTCCCTACGCCGATGGCCCCTACCCCAAATCCGCGTCCATACGTTCCTACCCTGTGGTGGATAACATGGGCTGCATAATGGCCTGGTACGACCCTGATGGCCGTGCGCCGGATTACGATGTACCCTCCTTGCCAGAGTGGGACGACCCACAATGGGTACGCTGGGAACTGGACCATCTGGGCGAACTGGCAGTGCACACGCAGGAAATCCTGGACAATATGGCTGACGTTCGCCACCTTGGACCGACACACGGCGCGCCCAGCGAGTACTTTGAAAACGAATTCATCGATCATGTTTATGTACAGCGTCAGGGCGGCCCGATGCAGCTGTACCAAACCTACCTGTACACCACCACCTGGTACACAGGCCCGGGTATTCTTTTATCCAAGCAAGTGTTTGCAGGCAATGTGATTTATGAGCTGATCGCCAACACGCCGGTGGACGATGGACTGACCAAGTGCTTCCACGGCTGCCTGTACAAAGGTAGCGCAGCACAGGCGACCGATGAGGATCGTGAAGCAGCCAAGCAAGCTCAGGCGGGAGCGCTGGAGGCGTTTGGTGCCGACTTCAATGTGTGGGCGAATAAGAGACCTGCTATTAAAATTATGCAGCTGAAGACTGACGGACCGTTTCGAACGGGGCGCAAATGGTACTCGCAGTTTTTCGCAGCACCCGATGATGCCGCTGCTCTTCAAAAAGAGCTGAATGGCGTATTGCATACTGAGGGCATGGCAAAGCCGGCGGACTCCAATCACAATATTGATGAGGGTTTGCCGTTTTAGTGGAATTATCACGGCGCCTCCAAGCCCGGACATAGCCGACGCAGACCACTCGAACACGGTCACAACGAAGGCCTCTCTTTGGCACGACTTCTACAGTTGCTCTCGTGTTTGCCCTGAGGCCCGCCTGTGGCAGTGGCATACACCCGCTGATCTCGGGTGAAACTCCGCTTCGTACTCGCTCGTCCCGCAAAAAAAACTGCGGGATATTTCCATACTGATCTCTCCGCGCAATGCCAAGCGTGTTGTTCAGAAACCGTCAATGACATGACAACAGGTAGGCATTGTGAGGTTTTACGCCGCTGTGTCTTTGGACGACTCCGTGCTAACGATATTCGTGGCCAACGCAATCATCGAGGAGAGGTCGCTTAGGTTCGCGGGCACTACGAGTGTATTGGAACCTTTTGCCAGGTTTCCAAACTGCTGAACATAATCTTCTGCGATTCTCAGCTTCATGGCCGCGTCGCCGCCATCTTCCTTCACGGCAATCGCCACCTGGCGTAAGCCCTCTGCCGTCGCTGTAGCCACCGCGAGAATGGCATTGGCCTGCCCTTCCGCCTCGTTGATCTGCTTCTGTTTGTCCGCCTCGGATTCCTTGATAACGCGTTGCTTCTCCCCTTCTGCCGAGTTGATCATGGCATCTCGTTCGCCTTCAGACGTCAACACTACCGCCCGTTTCTCGCGTTCGGCCCGCATCTGCTTTTCCATGGCATTCAGTACGTCTGAAGGTGGATTGATGTTGCGTATTTCGTAGCGCAGTACCTTTACGCCCCAGGGATTAGAGGCCTTGTCCAGTTCAGCGACTACATTAGCGTTGATTGAGCCTCTCTCTTCAAAGCTGCGATCAAGGTCAATCTTGCCGATTTCACTACGCAGGGTTGTTTGCGCCAGCTGGGATATTGCAAACGCGTAGTCTGTAATACCGTAAGACGCACGCTCTGGGTCCAGGACCTGCATATACAAAACCCCATCAACGCCTACCTGGACGTTGTCCTTGGTAATACAGATCTGTTCCGCAACATCTATGGCAAGCTCTTTCAGACTATGCCGGTAGGCTGACTTTTCAACAAACGGGATTAGTATGTGAAACCCGGCGCTTAGAGTACGACTATATTTACCCAGACTCTCGATCACAAAAGCACTTTGCTGGGGCACAATGATCGCCGTTTTGGCGAGCAGGATAATAACGATGACGGCAATTGTAATCGCTACCCAAAATGTCATATTTTCTACCATAAATTTAACTCCCTTCCATGTGGTTCGGCCTAAGCATTTCTGATGACAATACCTAAGAATTTCCGGTGACTATAATAGACAAGCCATCCGTTCTTTCAATTTTTACATCCAAGCCTGCGGCAATTTGCACGCTGCCCCGATTGATCACCGTCCAGGGGGTTCCGCGATAGGATAATCTGCAACTCGCCCCTGGATCCAGCGGCTCTTCCAGTTGAATGATTTCTCCCGCCATACCATCTTGATATTCAGCGCCGCCGCCGCGAAGTTTTTCATAAAGACGTCTGCGAAAAAAAATCATCGTGGCAATTGCAAAAATGGCAAATAGCAACCACTGCACCCAATACTCCGTTGCGAGGCCAGCCATGACCAACAACCCGGTCAACACAGCGGCAGCACCGACAAATACGAGATAAAAAGCTGCATCGACGATCAGCAACTCTGAGCCGAGCAACAATAATCCAACAATTAACCATCCCCACCAAGGCATCGCCTCATCCTCACTTATCGACTAACAGACAAATTGACCACAACACAGATCTTCGCGATCACTCCCGTACAGACTACTCTATAGCAAAACGTGCGCAATAGCGGCATCTGCCCTTCGAGAGTTGTTGCGGTTATCCCTGCGAGTATAGTTCTTCACCGGGCGCCCAGGTCGCATGAAAACCAAAGGGAACGCGCTGGGGTAATTCCACACTGGCAACCGGCCCCTGCGGGATATCAGTGGCATCAAAAACCAGACACTGAGAGGTCCAATCATTGCTATTGGTTACCAGCGTTATGACATAGCCGTCGTCCTCGAGGGAGTCACGGTCAGCACCAGGTTTGGGCGCAAACACCGCCTCACTGCCAAACACACCACGGCCGTAGTCCCACTGCGTAGATTCCCCGGTATCATTGTTGTACTTCACCAGGCCGGTAAAGCGCAAGGTATGGCCACCCTCATGCAACAGTGGGATTCGCTGATGATAAGCATACTTACTTTTGACGCCGTGAAAAATCGGGTTGGACTTATTGAATTCAGTATTGAGATCGTCGATGTCACCTTCGCGCACTTCGCCGGTTGCTAGGTTGAAGCGCCAACGATAGGCGTTTGCCTCCAATCGCATGTAGGCCAACATCGAGGCGAGCTCGCCTTCCCCTGCCTGAACATCAGGCATTGGGTTGAGCGAGCGGCAGCCGTCCATAACCACCCAGTCACCCTCTTCCCAGCAATTAGTAACGTGCAAAATATAACAGGGCTGGCATTCGAACCAACACACGTCACTGCTTTTTCCCCTGCGTGGCAGGATGCCGAATCGTGTAGGAATATCGCGATGGAAGGTCAATACGCGGTAGTTGTGCTTACGGAGCACGTTCATATCATGAAAGAGCGGCAGGTCATGAACAATGGCGTAACGGCTGGTAAAGCCAATATCGTGCGGCAAGCGTGGCCCGGGAAGATCGATGGCAACTTCATGGAGTAACTTGCCACTCGAGTCGGCGACACCGTAAGTTAAATACGGCGGCTCGTCGCCATAATCAAAGAACAGCAGCTCACCTGTATTCCAATCTACCTTGGAATGAGCCGACATGCGTGACGTTGGTCTGCCCTGCAACTGAAACTGCGACCGGGTATCCAGCGTTCTGCCATCCAGGCAACAGGGGTCACCCGCGTTATACCATAGCGTCACTAGATCGCCGGCGTACCACAACACATCGGTGTTAGAGGTATCTTTGATGCCATACCGGGAGACACTGTAATCGAAAGGGCCCATAACGCCAGGCGAAACCGAAACCCCCTCAGCCAACTCACCAAGCGATGCCGCGGTCTGTACATAGCGGTTGCAGTAACTCACATTGCCGTCTTTAAAGTACACGCCATGTACCATGCCATCGCCGTCGAAGGGGTGATGGCGATTCAGTGGTTTGAAGCGTGGGTTCGGACCATTACGAAAATACGCGCCTACAAGGTCAGCCGGTATTTCGCCGGTCACCGGTAATTTCTCTAGGCGCATTTCATTCAGCGTCGGTGCATACACACCGTGCAAATACGGATTATCCAGTTCGTAGATCCAGTCGGGCACACCACTGAGAGTATGAACCGCGCCTATGCAGTGCTCGGTGGTTGGATATTCGCGAAGCAACGTCATTAAGAAACCTCCTTCAGGTACCGCTTTACCTTGGATTATTCGCGCTTTGATTCTTAACCTCAACAGATACCAACATTCTCAAAATGCCGGTATGTCCGTTTGCGTTCGACCGAGAATCAAGGCATGAATATCGTGCGTACCTTCATACGTGTTGACGACTTCCAGGTTCATCATGTGCCGCATGACGGGGTATTCGTCGGAGATGCCATTTCCCCCGAGCATATCTCTGGCCTGTCGGGCGATGGCAAGGGCTTTACCACATGAATTGCGCTTGATGAGCGAGATCAGTTCCGGCGCAATCCCGTTGGTATCCATCATCTGCCCCGCCCGGTAGCAGCCTTGCAGTGCCAGACTGATTTCTGTCTGCATGTCAGCAAGCTTTAACTGCACTAGCTGATTCGCCGCCAGCGGTCGACCGAACTGGCTGCGCTCCAGAGTGTAGTCGCGCGCAGTATGCCAACAGGTCTCCGCCGCGCCCAGTGCGCCCCAGGAAATACCGTAGCGGGCCTTATTTAAACAGCCAAACGGGCCCTTGAGTCCTTCTACATTGGGCAGCAGCTGCTCCTGGGGAACAAACACATCCTGCATCACAATTTCACCGGTGACAGATGCGCGCAGTGCTAACTTCCCTTCAATTTTAGGAGCGCTCAGTCCCGACATCCCGCGCTCCAGAATAAAACCGCGAATTTTTTCGTCGTCCGTTTTGGCCCACACCACGAAGACATCAGCAACCGGACTGTTGGTGATCCACATCTTCGCACCATTTATCTGGTAACCACCCTCCACCGCTCTGGCGCGCGTCACCATACTACCCGGATCAGAACCGTGGTCTGGTTCGGTAAGGCCGAAACAGCCTATCCATTCTCCGGTTGCGAGTTTGGGCAAATACTTCTCCCGCTGTTCCTCTGTGCCATAAGCATAAATAGGGTGCATCACCAGGGAAGACTGCACACTCATCATGGAGCGGTACCCGGAATCCACCCGCTCAACTTCGCGGGCGATAAGGCCGTAGGAAATATAATCCACGCCGGGGCAGCCATAGCCGTCAATGGTAGAACCCAGCAGCCCCAAGGCACCCATCTCGGGATAAATCGCCAGATCGGTATCTTCATCTCGAAACGCCTCCCGCACACGCGGCAGCAGCTTCTCCTGCGAATATTGGCGTGCCGTATCACGCACAAGGCGCTGTTCATCAGTAAGCTGTTGCTCCAAGCTGAAAGGGTCCTGCCAATTCAGCCTCTGCCAGTTGTCCTTCTTTACCATCCCTGCACTCCTCCTCGCCAAGCGACTTATATTCCAAACGAAGGTAACAGAAGCAATCTCGCTTCCGCGACGGGTAGATCAGCTGCGGCTGGCTCTCATATAAAGAAACTCAAGCGCCAGTGAAGCACCCGCCAGCGCGGTGATTTGCGCCGAATCATAGGCGGGGGATACCTCAACCACATCAAAACCGACAACATTCATATCCGCTATGCCGCGCAGAACCTGCAGTACCTTCGAGGTGCTCAATCCGCCTACTACCGGGGTTCCTGTTCCCGGAGCAAAAGCCGGGTCCAGGCAGTCTATGTCGAAAGTCAGATAGGCCGGAGAATCGCCCACCCGGGCACGGATAGTGCGGACAATGTCCTGCACCGACTGCTCGTTAGCCTGATCCGCATCAAGAATCGCATAGGTATGATTTATCCGATCATAGTCCGTACGAATACCAATCTGAATCGAACGAGCCGGATCGATCAGCTCCTCTTTCGGCGCGTGATAAAACATGCTGCCATGATCGTATTGTTCGTATTCGGCATAGGCGTCGGTGTGGGCATCAAAGTGAATCAAGGACAGCTTGCCGTGCGCTTTAGCATGGCCGCGCAGCAACGCCAGGGATATAAAATGGTCGCCACCAAGGCTGATCAGCGTTTTACCTGCTCCGGTAATTCGCGCCGCATGAGCTTCTACGCGCGCCAGCATATCTGCACTATCGCCAGGGGAGAATTCAATATCGCCGTAATCAATTGCCCGCAGACGATCAGACAATGCAAAGTCCCAGGGCCAGCGTTGCACCTCCCAGCGCAAATTGGAACTCGCTTGACGAATGGCATTGGGACCACTGCGTGCTCCGGGCCGACCACTGGTGCCCAAGTCGTAGGGAATACCCATCACCACCGCATCAGCTTGATCAATATCACGACTTAGCGGCAGGCCCACAAAACTGAAGACATTCGCGTAGGCAGAAATATCAGCCAAAGGAATGGACTTATCATTCTTATCACTCACCAGAATCTCCGAACGTCCCTAAATAGCTATACATTTGGTCAAGGAGCCACTGTAGGACTAATCTCATAGAGTACCAATATGCCACACTATCGAGCATCGCTGCCCAATTTTCTATTGTCACGTTACTATCATAATAGGGCTGCGCAGGTTCACTGAATTGTCCACGGGGAGTATTGCTCAATGAACACCAAAACCGACACTGCACGGCTGCGTCAGCTCGACCAGGCGCATCACCTGCACCCCTTTACCAATCTGCGCAACTACAGCGAGGAAGGAGGTCGCATTGTCTCCCGTGCCGAGCATGTGTACATCTACGACAGCGACGGTAACAAAATGCTCGATGGCATGTCGGGCTTATGGTGTTGCAACCTCGGTTATAGTCAGTCCAAGATTAAGGAAGCAATTTTTTTGCAGCTTCAGGAACTCCCCTTCTACAATAACTTTTTCCGTTGCTCCAATGAACCGGCGGTAGAACTTGCCCGCGCCCTGGTAGATGTCACACCAGCCCAGTTCAACCATGTATTTTTTACCAACTCCGGATCGGAAGCCAACGACACTAATCTACGCCTGGTTCAACGCTACTACGACCTTTTAGGAAAGCCCGAGAAACATTTTATTATCAGTCGCAAGAACGCATATCACGGCTCGACCATTGCCTCATCCTCGTTGGGCGGAATGAGTGCGATGCATAAGCAGACACAGGGCCTGAATTACGTCCATCACATCAATCAACCGCACTGGTTTGAGGAAGGCGCCAATGAAAATCCCAATGACTTTGGCATCCGCATCGCCCGCGAGCTAGAGCAAAAAATCGATGAGTTGGGCGAGAAGTATGTAGCTGCCTTTATTGCAGAGCCAGTACAGGGTGCCGGTGGCGTCATCATCCCGCCTGACTCCTACTGGCCGGAGATCAAGCGCATCTGCCGGGAGCGTGACATTCTGCTAATCATGGACGAAGTCATTTGTGGTTTTGGCCGCACAGGAAACTGGTTCGGCTGCCAAACCTATGACCTTGAACCCGACCTGATGACGTTCGCCAAGGCGGTGACCAATGGATATTTTCCGCTGGGCGGAGTGATGGTCGGTGACAAGGTTGCCGATGTACTGCTCAGTCAGGATGGCGAATTTGCCCACGGCATGACCTACTCGGGCCACCCGGTCGGGTGCGCAGCAGGCATCGCCACACTGCAGGTATTACAAGATAAAAACATCATCGAAACGACAGCCACAGAACTTGCGCCCTATTTTCAGGACCGCCTGCAGACACTGAAGGACCACCTTATTGTGGGCGAGGTGCGCGGACTGGGAATGCTCGGCGCGATGGAACTGGTCAGGGACAAGCACTCGCGAGAGCGGCTGGCACCCGATGCTGCCGGCGCGATTTACTGCCGTAATCAGGCTAATGCGGGTGGCTTAATGATGCGGCAAACCGGTGACGCCATGATCACTGCGCCGCCGCTGGTGTGCAGCCGCGAGGAAATTGATGCTCTGGTGGATATGTTGGGCAAGGCGCTGGATCAAACGGCGGAGGAATACGGCGTCACATAACGGCCTTTGCTTGCTTCGCCCTGAAGAAAGGGCACGGTTTCAAGCCGATCTTGAGAGCCTACAGGCTCTAGCAATCGCGTAGTTTCGTTAAACCAGCTATCTAGACAGCAATCCTGTAACACTCAGCCCAATACATCATCCGCGACAAAGTACTTGGGGTCTTCAATCACGTTGACCTCTACCAGACTCCCAGCATTGCGCAGCAACTTACGACACTCCTCGCTGAGGTGCACCAGGTGCAATGTCTTGCCAACACTCAGGTAACGTTCCGCCAGCGTATCTATCGCCTCTAGCCCGGAATGGTCTGCCACTCGTGAGCGCGCAAAATCGATAACCACGTCATCATTGTCCTCAGCCGGGTCAAAGCGCTCCAGGAAAGATGTCACCGACCCAAAAAATAACGGCCCGGTGATAGCATAGACGGTCGAGCCCTTATGATCTTCACGGCCGTCCACTCGAATATGTTTTGCATGTTCCCAAGCGAATACCAAGGCCGAAACAATGACCCCCACCACGACGGCTATCGCAAGATCGGTCGCCACCGTAACAGCAGACACCAATATCAGGACCAACGCATCACTGCGCGGCACCTTACCCAGCACTCGGAAACTACTCCACTCAAACGTGCCGATAACTACGATAAACATCACGCCTATTAACGCAGCGAGGGGAATCTGTTCTATTAAGGAAGAAGCCACCAGTATAAAGAGCAGCAAGCTCAGGGCTGCCGTGATGCCCGAAAGTCGCCCCCGCCCGCCCGAGTTCACGTTAATCATACTCTGGCCGATCATCGCACAGCCGCCCATCCCACCAAAAAACCCCGTCGCAGTGTTGGCGATGCCTTGTGCGACACACTCTTTGTTTCCGTGCCCCCGTGTTTCAGTAATTTCATCCACCAGACGCAGTGTCAGCAGCGATTCGATAAGACCAATAGCCGCGAGAATAACGGCATACGGGAAGATAATTAACAGTGTTTCCGAACTGAAAGGCACTGAGGGAATACTAAAGCCGGGCAGACCACCTTTGATAGAGGCGACATCACCTACCACACGCGTGTCCAGATCGAGTCCAAGAACCAGACCACTAACCACCAAAATCGCCACCAACGACGAGGGCAGCGCGGTGGTGAAACGCGGTAAAAAATGAATGATGACCATTGTCAGAGCTACCAGCCCCAGCAGCATATAAAGTTGGCTGCCTTCCATCCAGGAAACATCAAGAATGGAGCCCTGCATGAAAGTGCCCTGCAACCAGCCCGGCTCACCGGCCACACCAAACTGGCCCAACTGGGCCAGGAAAATCACAATGGCGAGGCCATTAACAAAACCCAACATGACCGGATGCGGCACCATGCGAATAAATTTTCCGAGTTTCAGAGCACCAGCGGTGATTTGCAGGACTCCCATCAACACCACGGTGGCAAACAAATACTCCACACCATGGTCGGCCACTAACGCAACCATCACCACCGCAAGCGCACCCGTGGCTCCGGATATCATGCCGGGTCGACCACCAATGCAAGCCGTGATTAAACCCACCATGAATGCGGCATAAAGGCCTACCAACGGCTCAACGCCGGCCACGAAAGCGAAAGCTACCGCCTCTGGCACCAGAGCCAGGGCCACTGTCAGTCCAGACAAAATATCGTTTTTTGCACTCGCTACTTTACTGGGCTGGATCTCAAACATCACACTCACTCGACATCAGATCGCTTCTAAACCTCGATTGGAACAGGCTAGTGGATCAAATAGATGGACCAATCGGCGGAGGTGTTCTTGTTATGCGACGACAGGAAAAGTCGCGCATTCTAGTGGATAGGTAAAGTCAGTACAATCACGACAGCACTGACTGTGAAGATGTCACAGTTTGTAGCCGATAGCCTATACTCGACTCAGAATGGTAGAAATAGTCGATCTCCATTTTTTAGAGGAGCGCAGCATGAGCGAACGACAGGTATTAAACAAAACGAATATGGGCATTGAACCCGGCCTACCGCTGGAGGCCAGCGCTGGTGGTATCGATGAGTTGCGTCGTGATATTCAGCGTCTAATGGACATCGAAGCAATCAAGCAGTTAAAGCATGCATATTTCCGCTGTGTCGATACCGCTAATCTGGAAGAACTGGCCACTTTGTTTCATAAAGACGTGACGGTGCATTTCGTCGGCGGAAACTACGAATGGAATGTGCAGGGAAGAGAAGACTATGTGAACAATATCGCTCAATCTTTCAGCACCGAGTCCGTGGGTCAGCACAACGCTCACCATCCCGAAATTCAAATGATTAGCGACACCGAAGCCACCGCCATCTGGTACTTGGCGGACAATATGTGGATTCTGAATCACAAGGTAAAAACCCACGGCACCGCCCTGTATTGGGACCGCTACCTGAAGGTAGATGGAAAGTGGTCGATCAAAGAAACTAACTATGAACGCCTCTACGAATTCAACGATGTGTTGGAAGAACGTCCAACGCTCAGCTCACACTACCTAGGAGTGCACGGTACCGAACCACAGTTCAAGAAGTAAGCTGACAAGCGTTTGCGGCGGCGCTGGGTACAGCGTTACGGGATATAAGTAGACAGACCCCAACTATCGTAAGCTGTTACGAAGCCAACTACGGCTACTAAGGCAACAGAAATAACGTTTACTCAAGCTCGATAATTGTTATGGCTTCAACTCCTTTGAGTGTTGGAATATCACTCAATGGGTCTACCAGGTGTGCATCCACCGCAAATCCGTGCAACGTACTTCCGATCATCGAGGGATCAACCTCTATGGGCGAAAGTCCCGCACCGGAATCAAAATTTATTTGCTCGCCATCCACCCATACCGTAACTGCGCCCGGCTTTTCGACTCTGAGTTCCACCTCACGCGGGGTACCGGGGACGTGCGGGCCCGGCTTATGTGCGATCGCAACTATATCGAAGTCTTCCGGCGGCGACCCGATGTAACCTGCAAACATAACCGTTCGTCCATAGAGCTGGGAAAACCACGCACCAAATCCGAACCTCGAGCTTTCCGGATTAACAAAAAGCAGTGGAGTTGCCTCAACATGCGAAACCGGTACCGGTTGCTTTACACCGAAATTTCCACTCCAGATTACTTTGACCGCGACTCTGGTTGCGCCCGTTTCTGTCCAGGCGCATCCAATCCCAGGATGTATCTGGTTATCAGGGAGTGGATGAGGCGCCGGCGGCCTAGAGTCATAGACGCCCGGCCGCGCAGTCGGGTTAGTGACTACAACCCCATTATCAAAAATGCCCAACGGTTCAAAGTGCGCGGGACAATGGTGATGGGCGTCCTCCCAACCATCCCCCAGATCATCCGAGTTTTCTCGCACAAACTCGTCGCCAAACTGGAATAACTGGGCATGACTGGCAGGGTCTTCCAAGGAATTCACAGTAGCGGATTTATCCGCGTTACTATCGCTTGTCATAGTGTTCGAGATCCGCACATTTCGAAAAGATTAGCAAGTATTACCGCCGGCAAACGTACCATTTTTTGTGCAGTCCAGTCAAAATCAGGAGCGCGTCTACGTCACACTTTGAACGTTTCCGTGAAGCGCATCACGGTACTCCTGGAGACGCTCCTGGGCCGCGTTTCCGAACAGAATTTCACAGGCTTCAAGGAGACCGGGTGCATTTACAATATCTTCGGGACGCACGACTTGTTCAATCTTTGAGCGACGCCGCATAAAGTCCTCCAGCTTTACGATCATTTCACGGCGTGCCGCCAGCTCGATTTCGCAACGCGTGTACTCTGCATTCTCGATAAGCAATTCGGCACCATGCTCGTTTTCGCGAATGCTTTCAAGCAGGCCAAAAGCACTTTCTCCATAACGACGCCAGAAGCGTTCCGATAATGGCTCGGAAGACGAGGGATCAGTTAATGCGTCAAGTCCTATAAGCCTTGCCTGCAACATAAACTCCTTGTGCAAATCTTCGCCGGGCTCGCCATACCATCTGTTAGTAAGCTTGGGCACTTCGACACCCAAGCGTTCCACCCACTTCGCAACCTCGTCTCCGACATTAATGCAGTCGGTCAGTTTGCCACCGAAGATACTCAGATGTTGCTGGTGTTCATCCGCTTCAATGACGTGTTTGCGGGACAGCTGTACCCAGTCCGCCGCGTCGCCCTCGCCACTAATTGCAAGCGGTCGTACGCCAACCCGCTCAGCGATGATACTACTGCGGGTGAGTGGCGGATCAAGAGCCAGTAAGGCGTTGGCATTTTTTAGAATAAAATCGCGATCTTCATCTGTAACACCAACTTCGGGAGATTGAACCTGCGTATCTGTAGTACCGATACAGGTTTTTGGCCCCATCGGAATCAGAAAAAACAATCGGCCGTCACTGGCAAAGAAAGTCAGCACGCGTTGGTTGTCAGTAATTCGATCAACAATCAGATGAACGCCTTTAGAGAAAAGGTGACGATATTCAGTCGCCTCCCCGATCCTATTGTTCTCCAAATCTACCCAGGGACCGCAGGCATTAATTAAAGCCTTTGATCGAATCTCAAAGCGCTCCCCGCTTATTGCGTCTCGGGCGCTGGTAATCCATTGGTCCTGACTGCGGCGGGCATCGGTGGACTCGACATAGTTCGCCGCAATACAGCCGTAGTTGAGGCTTTTGCGAATAAAATTGAAAACGAAGCGGGCATCATTGTCATACAGATAACAGTCAGAATACTCCAACCCACCTGCCGCAGTTTCGATGTTGATGATGGGCTCTGCTTTTTCAATTCCGCGCGCACTTCGATAGCGTGGTGCCTGTGTGACAAATCGCCCCATCATCCAGTACAGCACACTTCCCAGGTACACAAAGAACGGCGGAAACCGGAAGCCGCGCTGTATCGTGGTGAGAAATCGTATTTCTTTAACGGTAGAGGGGTACGCCCGCATCAGCCGGTTTCGCGAGCCGCACAGTTTATTAACCAGTAAGTACTCATGGCTTTCAAGATATTTGATGCCGCCCCAAGCCAGGTTGGACGAGTTTGAGCTAACTCCGCCCGCAAAATCTCCACGATCGATTAGAGCCACTCGCACACCGCGAGCGGCCAGTGACGCAGCCGAGACAGCGCCATTAATTCCACCGCCAACGATCAGTACATCGAATACAGATTCGCTGAGTTTCTCAACATTATTATTGCGCAGCGTCACCACCATGCAGCCGGACTCCGTATTACACCAGAATGTTTTCTAACCATCACGCTCGCTTCACCTCATTGTGTATGACATTGCGTTGATCCGCCGAAATGGAGCCTAACTCTACAAGCTCCAGAAGCTCTGGCAAAGAGCGATGAAATTTCTGGCACTGTCACTCAGGTGTTTGCCTGCACGATAGTAGAGCCCGACCTCCTTGTCGATACGACCAAAAGACACATCGTCCATAATGCGGAAATTGGCACAACTGGGGTGCTCCTCCAGTAGTTTTCGATCGATGAAGGTAACGCCCATTCCCTCCTCTACCATGTGAATTCGCAGCGACAGACTACTGACTTCCCACACGGTACTGAACTGATCACGCAGGCGTTGGATGGACGGACGCATATCGGGATTGTCCAGTGCAGAGGCAATCAAAGGCGTGAGTTTGAGCGCTTTTTCATCACCATTTATCATGTCTTCGTAACGCGCGTGTTTGGGGCTTAACACCAAATGCCGGGAATCTCTGTACAGCGGTATTGTGTCAAAGGCGACCATGTCTTTCTGGAAGGGGCCAAGGCCTAACTCCACATTGCCCGACAGTACCGCAGAGATAATACTGCGGGAGGGCATCTCTGCCACTTTCATTCGCGTGTGGGGATTATCCCGATAGTACGCATTGATTAATTCCGGCGCGTCAAAGCGGTTTATGGATGCGCTCAGGGCCAAACTTAAAGTCTCGGTCTTGCCCTGTTTCAGCTGCGCAATATCTTCCAGCGTCTGCTGTTCCTCTTGCAGGACATCCACTGCGTACTCAAATAGTCTACTTCCCACGTCGGTGAGCCTGAGTTCCTTCCCTCGTTGTACGAGAGGTGCCTCAAGCTTGAACTCCAGACCCGCAACGGCCTGGCTGACCGCCGATTGACTGATATGTAGGGCGTCTGCGGCACGCTTGAAGCCACCTTCTTCAATCACTGCACGAAATGCTCGCAACTCACTGTTTTCTAAACGCATATTAGCTCTCCTAATACACCGATAAGTATAATTAACTCTACTAATTAAAGTATTGCCCTATAATGTGAAAAATTACCAATTTAGGGGGAAGTGAGATGTCTACCGAGCAGCCTATTTATTCAAAAGACTTGGCCGGCGTGATTATAGGAGACACCACCATCTCCGACGTGAACGGCGAAATTGGCCTGCTGAGCTACCGCGGCATCGACATTAACGACATGGTCGGCGTGCCCTTTCTGCATGTGGTGTGGATGATTCTCTTTGGTGATTGGCCCAATAAACAGGAAAAGAGCAAGCTCAAGGCCTTCATGTGCAAACACTCGCGTCTCACTCATTCTGAAATCGACTTGTTGCAACATGTCTCACGAGACCTTCACCCAATGTTGATGCTCCAGGGTCTGGTTCCGCTGTTAACGCTCCCCGCAGGAGAAACGCTGGAAATCGGTCCCGACGCAGAACAAGGCCTCTTTCTCGCAGCCAAGATCTCTGCGCTCATCGCAGCGCACTACCGCCTGGGACAGAGCAAAGTCATCCTCGCGCCCGTACCGGGAAAACTGTTTCATGAGAACTTTCTAACCATGTTCCACGGCAGCGCGCCGAACCCCGAACAGAGAAGTATGCTGGACGCGGCCCAAATTCTGCAGATGGAGCACAGCTTTAACTGCGGCACCTTTGCCGGACGCGTTTGTGCCAGCAGCCTGGCGCCCATCCAATCCTGTATTTCCGCCTCCATCGGCGCGCTGTTTGGCAAATTGCATGGCGGCGCCGACCAGGCCGCCCTGGAAATGGCCATGGAGATTGGCAGCCCGGAAAAAGCCGAAGCCTACGTTACCGACTGTCTTGCGAACAAAGTGAAAATTATGGGCATGGGCCACCGGGAGTACCGCACAGTAGATCCTCGCGCCAGAGTACTCAAACCTATGGCGGTCGAATTATGTCAGGATGACGAGAGCAAAAACCTATTGGCCACGCTAGTCGCGGTAGAGGAAGCCTGCCAGCGCGAGTTCGCGAAAAAGGACAAGGAAATCTGGGCGAATGTTGAGTTTTACAAAGGGGCAGTCTTTCATAGCCTGGGAATTCCCACACATTATTTCACCGCCATGTTCGCCATGTCCCGCGTCTACGGCTATATCGCCCACTTCCTGGAATTCCAGCGCGACAGCCGCCTAATCCGCCCCCGCGCCCAATATACGGGCCCCGCAGTTGGCACTCGAAGTCAGTCTGCCGCCTAATTACACGCCGTTGTTGCCACGTCTGGCGGCAACGGCTTTCCACATCCAACTTGTGGCAGGGGTAAACGCACAGGGAGAGGATGCTAATCCAGAAACGCCAAACCAATTCGACGTAACGTCAACTTATCCTCACAGATACAACTAGCATCGAGCCTCCCAATACCTTCTGTCGGTCGGATTTTACTGCCATAATGCGGGCATCCTCTCACCAGCGCTTCTGCAAGTCCCTGGATTGAACCGACCACATGCGATTAAGCGCGTTAAGAATTCTTTTACTACTCATACCTGGCCTCTTTCTGGCGGCCTGCGGCAGCGGTGAGTCCAATGTGGTGCAAGGTAACCGCGCGGGTATTTTGCATTTTGGCAATGGCACGGAGCCACAAGGTCTAGACCCGCACGTGGTCACCGGAATTCCGGAAATGAATATTGTGAATGCCCTGTTCGAAGGGCTCGCGGTAAAAAACCCCTACACCCTTGAGCCGGAACCCGGCGTCGCGCAAAGCTGGGATATCAGCGCGGATGGACTGACCATCACCTTTCACCTCAACCCCGAGGCGCAGTGGTCCAACGGCGACCCAATAACCGCGGAAGATTTCGTGTGGTCCTGGAGACGCGCTTTGAATCCGGCCATGGGCAACCAGTACGCCTATATGCTCTACCCACTGGTAAATGCGGAAGCCTTCGCCACCGGACAACTGGACGATTTTGCTGATGTCGGTGTTGCGGCATTAGATGAGCACACGTTACAGGTGCGATTGAACGCACCCACCCCCTACTTCATTCAGCTGATGGACCATCACAGTACGTTTCCAGTCCACCGACCCACCATCGAGAAGCACGGCAAATCCACAGACCGATTTACGCGCTGGACCCGCGTCGAGAATATCGTTGGCAATGGTGCTTTTCGTCTCAAGGACTGGCAGTTGAATCGCCGCCTGGTCGTTGAAAAAAGCGACACGTACTGGGACAGCGACCGAGTGCAGCTCAATGGCATTGTTTACTACCCCACAGAAAACACCTCCAGCGAGGAGCGCATGTTTCGCGTGGGGCAATTACATTACACCCAGACTATTCCGCTGGACAAAATCCCCGTGTATCGTGCGAAGGAAGATAGCCCTTACGTTAACGCGCCTTATATTGGCACCTACTACTATCTTCTCAACATCAACGAGCCGCCACTGAATGACGTGCGGGTCCGGCAAGCCCTGGCCATGACTGTCGATCGGGACCGCCTTACCAGTACAGTGTTGCACGGCAGCAATGTGCCTGCGTACAGTATTACCCCTCCAGGCACCCTCGGCTACCAGCCGCCCACGTTATTTGGATACGATGTAGAAAAAGCACGACAATTAATGGCCGAGGCAGGCTATCCTAATGGGGAAGGCTGGCCGGGACTTGAACTGACCTACAATACCAGTGAGGCTCACCTAAAAATTGCCGTTGCATTGCAGCAGATGTGGAAGGATGCGCTCAATATTGATGTGACGCTTGCCAATCAGGAGTGGAAGGTTTATCTCGACTCAGTTGACCAGATGAATTTTCAGATGGCTCGACGCGGTTGGATTGGCGACTACGTTGACCCCAATAATTTTCTCGACCTGTTCCTTTGCGGCGGCGGTAACAACAGTACCGGTTTCTGCGATCCGGTCTTTGACGATATGATTCAGCAGCAAGCACCCCGCGCAAAAACCCGGGAAGAGCGCTATGCGATCTTCGACGCTGCCGAAACACGGTTGATGGAACAGATGCCTATTATTCCCATCTACACCTACACCAGCAACCACCTGATTCATCCCAGCGTGCAAGGCGTGCCCTCCAATTTGATGGATTCGGTGAACTTCCGCTACGTCTCGCTAGAGAATGAACTGGGGGTGATTGAATAATGTGGCGATTTGTCGGCTATCGCCTGCTGCAAGCCATTCCGGTATTGCTGGTCGTCATCACAGTGACCTTCTTTTTGGTACGGGCCGCACCGGGTGGGCCGTTCTCCAGTGAAAAAGCTGTTATTCCCGAAGTCAAAGCGGCACTCGAAGCACAGTACGGCCTTAATCTAACGCTATTTCAACAATATACGTCCTACCTCAGTGATCTGACGAAGGGCGATCTGGGCCCGTCCTTTAAATATCCCGGGCGCAGTGTCAACGAACTGATTGCGGCGGGCTTTCCGGTCACCGCTGAGTTGGGTTTCTATGCATTGCTGGTAGCCCTCAGTATTGGTGGCGTTGCCGGAATCATCGCCTCTCTGCGACCCAACACCGCACAGGACTACATTCCCATGTCTGCCGCCATGATCGGAATTTGTATGCCGTCGTTCCTGTTGGGGCCGATTCTGATCCTGGTATTTGGCATCTACCTGGAATGGCTACCTGTATCGGGGTGGGGTGATATTCCTGGCGATAAAATTCTACCGGCAGTCACTCTGGGTTCCACTTATGCAGCTTATGTTGCGCGACTGAGCCGCGCGGGCATGTTGGAAGTTATGTCTCAGGATTACATCCGCACAGCTCGCGCCAAAGGTCTGCCTGAATGGCAGGTGGTAACACGCCACGCACTGCGCGGCGGCCTGATTCCTGTAGTGGCGTTTCTAGGCCCGGCCTTTGCAGGCCTGTTGTCGGGATCTTTTGTGGTAGAAACTATCTTTCAGATTCCCGGCCTCGGGCGGTTCTACGTTCAAGCAGCCTTTAATCGCGATTACACCATGATTCTGGGCGCGACTGTATTTCTGGCAACACTCATCGTGGTGTTCAACTTATTGTCGGACATACTGGCGGCGTGGATGAATCCCCGACTGCGCGCCCAGTTCGCAGAGCAGTAGATGACCACACCAGTAATCTCCAACATTATTGAAGCAGAACAGGGTACTTCACTGTGGCAGGACGCCTGGCTGCGCCTGAGCCGCAACCGGCTCGCGTTATTTGGCTTGGCAGTGCTGGTACTATTTATCCTCATCGCTACGCTTACGCCCTGGATCGCACCCTATAGCTATACGCAGCATGATCTAGATCTGGGCGCTACGCCCCCATCGGCAGCACATTGGCTGGGGACCGATATTTTCGGCCGAGACATGCTCACCCAGATTATGTACGGCGGTCGTATTTCTCTGGCAGTGGGGTTTATCGCCACCGCCGTGGCTCTACTGATAGGCATAACCTGGGGTGCTATCGCAGGTTATGCAGGTGGCCGTATTGATGCGGTGATGATGCGTATGGTGGATATCATTTACGCCCTGCCCTTCATGATTTTTATTGTCCTGCTAATGGTGGTATTTGGTCGCAATATGTTGCTGTTATTCCTGGCGATCGGCGCCGTTGAGTGGCTGACGATGGCGCGCATCATGCGTTCGCAAGTGCAATCGCTGCGCCAGCAGGAATTTGTAGAAGCGGCCATCTCCCTTGGCCTGTCTCCGGCCACTATTGTTCGCCGCCACCTCATCCCGAATGCACTAGGCCCTATTATCGTGTACACCACGCTAACGATTCCCAGCGTAATGCTGCTGGAAGCGTTTCTGAGTTTTCTGGGACTGGGTGTGCAGCCTCCGCAGACCTCCTGGGGCCTGCTGATCTCCTACGGTGCCGAATCGATGGAAGAGTATCCATGGTTATTGTTATACCCCGGGATAGCGATGACCTTGACATTATTTTCCCTCAACTTTCTCGGCGACGGACTGCGCGATGCGCTGGACGTGCGTGGAGCAAAGGACTGACTCTATGCTGACAGTGGAAAATCTTGGTATCAGTTTTGTCACGCGCATGGGAACGAATAAGGCAGTGGACGGTATCAGCTTCACCGTAGAGGCTGGGAAAATCACTGCGATCATCGGTGAATCCGGCTCCGGCAAATCCGTTGCCTGCTACAGCCTGTTGGGTCTGATTCCTCAACCCCCGGGACGAATCGACAGCGGCCGCGCCCTGTTCCAGGGTCAGGACTTGCTGCAACTGACGGAGGCCCAACTGCGTGAAACCCGGGGCCGCGACATCGCCATGGTATTTCAGGACCCCATGACCTGTCTCAACCCCTACATGACCGTGGGCAACCAGCTGATGGAGCCGCTGCGCTACCACAAGAAGGTCTCAAAGGCCCAAGCCCGCGAACGAGCGCTGGAATTGCTTGAGGAGGTTGGCATCCGTGACCCCGCTTCAACTATCGACAACTACCCGCACCAATTTTCCGGCGGCATGCGCCAACGGGTAATGATTGCGATGGCCTTAATCAATGAACCCAAGCTCCTGATCGCCGACGAACCGACCACCGCTCTGGATGTCACTATTCAAGCGCAAATCCTTGAACTACTCGCCGCACTGCAGAAAAAGCGCAATATTGGCATTCTTTTTATCAGCCACGATCTGGCCGTCGTTGCCGACATCGCGGATACGATCGTAGTGATGCAGGAGGGCAAGATTGTAGAGACGGGAAATCGAGACGATATTTTCCGTCACGCACAGCAGCCCTATACACAAAAACTACTGCAGGCTATTCCAACGGGTGGCAAGTCCGAAGTGTTGCAAAAATCGGAACCGCTGTTAAGTATCCGTAATCTATCGACCTGGTTCCGACAGGGAAAAACACACGTTAAAGCCGTTGACGATGTCAGTTTTGAAATTCGTCGCGGTGAAGTATTGGGCCTCGTCGGAGAGTCGGGCAGCGGCAAATCTACTATCGGTCGCTCCATCTTGCGCCTGGTACCTATCACCAGTGGAGAGGTTATTTTTGACGGCACAGATATCACCGCGCTGGCAGCGCGTGAACTGAAAAATATGCGCAGCCGCTTGCAGATAATCTTTCAAGATCCATTTGCATCTTTGAATCCACGCATGACCGTATTCGATACACTCGCCGAGCCATTGTTATTGCATGGATTGGATAACCGTAGCACCGTCGGCGCAAGCGTTTTGAAGTTGATGGATGACGTGGGGCTGGCCCGCTCTTTCGTACGCAAATACCCCCATGAGTTTTCCGGCGGACAGCGCCAACGCATTGCGATTGGACGTGCGTTGGCAACGCGCCCGGAGTTTGTCGTTGCGGACGAACCCGTATCGGCTTTGGACGTCACGATCCAGGCACAAATACTTGATCTTATGCGCGAGCTTGGAAAGGAATACAGCCTCACTATTTTGTTTATCTCTCACGATCTTGCGGTGGTTCGTAAACTTGCGGATCGTATCGTAGTGCTGCAGAAGGGGAAGATAGTGGAACAAGCTCGGACTAGCGAATTGTTCGAACAACCGCAGCAGCCTTATACCCGTCAACTGTTGCAATCAATCCCCGGAAGAGCGTTACGGGTAAACGCTACCTGAACAAAATCCCGCAGTAGCAGTAATTACTGTGTCGCGTAAACTTTTATCCAGTTATAGCTCACCAAATCATTCAGATCATTGCGCTGTCCAGGCGTTAGTTTCTGTCGATTGGCCAACAGTAATCCATTCACGCAAATGGTTTCCAGCGGCTGGGAGATGCCAGGCAACACCAGTTTTATGGTGCGATAGATGTTGTGCCCGCTCCACAGTTTCTCAGTGAGGCGGTCGTCGCTCACCTCTACAAACCGATAGCGATCCGGGTGCTCCAGGGCCTCATTCACTTCCGGCGACCGTTCTTTGGGCCGGTGCACCATCATGACCGCATCAACCGCCGCTTCCGATGTACCCATCTCCTCCATGTCGGCGGCTGTTTGCCCGTAGCTGATGTCTATATCGGCCATCTCAGGTATCTGACTAACCATATAATTGAGCGTCACAGCGACGCCACTGGTGGCACTGGGAATACCGAGGCGAAGGTCTTGCGCATCCTCCATGTCCTCATTTGTGCGCAAATCACTATCGATGTCCGTGACGATAAACACACACTCCTGGCCGATGTTCTCCAGCATTTCGAGCTTGATGGCCGCCTCTTCATGCGTGTTCAGATAGTGCTGTACTGCGTCAGCCTGAGCGAACGCCAAATTCACCGGACTGGCATCATCAAAAAGCTTGTCGAGGTTTTCAAGTGAACCTGAGCTGGGGAGGTTCTCAACTTCGAGGTTCATATCCTCAGCAACGCGCTGCAGACGACTGCCCGCATTCCAATACCCACCGCCTTCAACACCAGTGGAAAGGAGTATGCGAGACCCTGAGTCTTCTTCAGCAATCGAAAAGCTTGCGGCGATGCCGCCCAAGACTACCGCCAGCAACCTGGCAATTACATGATCCATAAGCTCGTCCAGAAGCCGGATTCGAATTATTGAAGTTAGGTTAGCAGGGGTTGTTTGCCAAGAAAAGGGCAAACTTTGGTCAGTTCGGCTGGCTTATCCGGCATTTCTCACGAGGATAGCTTTTTTGGATAACTCGTGGGAGAACGGCAGCAGGCCGGAGTTGACCAGCCGGATATAGACCTCCAACTGTGTGGAAGCCTCCAACTCGTCCCGAAAAGGCCCCACAGTATTACCGCCGCGGGTCATGAAATACCACGCGTCATTCCCTTTAAACATTCGCGTACTGCGATCACAGTACTGCTTGTCTTCATCGTCACTACGTTTCATCGGGACCGCCTTGAAAAATCTTATGTTCGCGAATAACTCCATCATATAGTCCAGGCAGCTATCGGCCGAAGGCAAACTGTGAGGCCGTTCGCAGATTGGGCGAATTTACCCATTTAGGTACTTTCTCAGTTCAAATAACGAATTTAGCGAACTTCTCAAGGAGCTGCTGGAAATATGAACAGCCTGAAGAGCGCAGAGTGGGCGCTAATAACCCGCGGCTCCAAAAAAATATTTAATCGACTACGCTTGATCGCTCCCACCTTAAAACAGCATTTTTGATCTAGAATAGTCTGAATAGACGCCGAGGCGCCGACACGGGAATTGCAATGCACTCTAACAAGAAAAAAAATGGCCCCGACTTATGCGCTATCTGACGGTATCGCCTACCGCTTTCGCTTATCGTCTGTTTGGTGAAGACAACGCGAGCGAGCTTGGTAGTCCCTAGCATGGCTATGCGCGGGGGCTGCAAGTGCAACAATATTGAACTGCTTTGGCATACTGTTGACTACAGTGTGGTGCCAAGAAAATGCCAGTGCCGTTATTGTATGGAAAATAACGCAATTTACGTATCCAAATCCGGCTCCCGGATCAATGTACGCATACACAATGGTCGCCTTCACAAAATTGTGACACAAGGCAGTGGAAATGCCAGGTTCCACGTGTGCAAAAGCTGCAATGAACTGGTTTTTATAACTGCAGATATTGGCGGAGAATTATTTGGCGCTCTGAATGCAAATTGCATGATCAACAAGTTCGGGTTTTTAGCGGCTATCGAAACAGACTTTAGTGACCAATCTGCCGAAGAAAAACTGGAGCGGTGGAGAAAGAACTGGTGTCACCCGGTGCACATAACACGCTGATGCATTGCCGCCATAAACTTCAGTTAAACTAGACGCTCTTTGGGAGTACATCGAACCACATGATTGACCTATATTATTGCCCGACCCCCAACTGCCAAAAGGTCTCCATCGCACTAGAAGAACTGGGCTTGCCCTACCAAGTGCACGCTATCGATATTGTTGCCGGTGATCAGAATCAGCCGGAGTACACCAAGATATGCCCGAATCGTAAAGTCCCCGCCATTGTTGATTTTGACGGGCCGGGAGGACAGCGGCTGGTGCTCTGGGAATCCGCCGCTATCCTGATGTATCTGGCAGAGAAGGCGGGCAAGCTCTGGCCCAGTGACCCAGCAGCGCAGGCGCTTGGTCGCCAGTGGCTTTTTTGGCAGATGAGCTATGTTGGCCCGATGATGGGCCAGCTACACCATTTTGTGCAATACGCACCGGAACAGCTTGCCTATCCAATTGATCGTTATACGCAGGAAGTGGAACGGCTACGCGGTGTACTAAATCAACATCTTGATGGCCGCGACTACATTCTCGATTCGTACTCCCTTGCCGATATTGCCTGCCTTCCCTGGTTCAAAATGTTTGGATTTCGCTACCCGAATCAGAACGCGTACCCACACCTGGACAGCTGGCTCGATCGCGTCTTTGAGAGACCCGCAGCACAGCGAGGTTTTGCCGTTGACCTGAACAAAATTCGGCCTGTAGTACTTGGCAATGAACCGGTTACTGATGAGGTACGTCGGCATCTGTTCGCAAACTATCAAAATGATAGTGGTTCAGCGAAATAACGCTCTCTGGATGTAGCGGTTTTTGCTTTTGCCGTTGAATACATTGGAACCCTTCAAGGAGATAGGATTCAAGAGAATATCCGCGAAAAATGATATTCGGCTTATTGATAGTTCCTCAAAAGCCCTAAGAGCAGCAGAGGATGAAGGGGCCACAACAACGGTTGCAGACGGTAACCATTGGAACAGTGCAGGTCATTGCGTTATGGCAAGCGCCTTGAAATCCTATTTCGGAGCGTATTGGTAGTTCAACGACACTTGAAAGTGGCCTTGAACAAGAGTTTAGTCTGCTTACGGCTCGAAAAAGACCTCAATATCGCGTATTTTCACAGCTTAGCCCGATAGCATTCTATATCAAACCCGGAGTCAATCGATGCCACGCATATTTCGCTACAGCAGAAAAAACTACGGGAAGTTGAGCGCAAATAATCAGCACAGTTTTGCCGAGCGGCATGCGCTGAACATTTATTCATCAGATTCCATCTATAGTTTTATTCCCAAGAACGCGTGTTCAACAATGAGAACGTCCCTGGCCATTGCAAATGGCTGCATCAAAGACAACTCAGATTTCAACTGGATTCACCACAACAACGATACATTCACAGCGAATCTATCGGAGCTGGCAAAAGCTAAATATTCCTTCACTATTTTACGCTGCCCTTTTTCTCGCCTATTGAGTGTTTATCTGGACAAGATCGTAGATAGGAATAATGCGGCCTGGAGGTATGTTGATCTTCATCATAAGAAAATAGGCATCGAGGATATTACCTTCGAATTCTTTGTAAAAAGCATGTGCAAAAAACGCATTAGAGACGCTGACATCCACTGGAGGCCGCAAATCAATTTCTTAGTCTATGAAGAGTATGACGACTACTTCGCCTTTGAGGATTTTCCAAGGCTAATAGAGACACTGAGGGATAAAATTGGTCTGGAGCTGATTGATGCGCGTCCGCTGACAAAACACGGCACAGACGGATATCGCAAACTATCAAAAAAGGAACCTTATAGACTTGGCCCGCTCGAGTTGCTCGCTTATAAAAATGGAGGCGCCATGCCAGCGCTTGGAACCATGTACAACGATGAACTGGTGGCGTGTGTAGAAAGAGCCTATAAAAGCGATATAGCGTTATACAAAAGGAAAGTGGGTTCTGAAAACCTATCTTTCTCATAAGCCTTGCCTGGCCTCCTCGGCGGCCGCTAGTGAGGGTGGCGTTGGAACAATCAGGTCCAGTGCGTCCGGCGCCGCACTACCGACCAGTGTTTCGCCGCGTCTGCCCTGGCCGGTTCAAACATCAGGGAATTGTCGGTTTTCATGGTGGAAAACTTCTGTTGGAGGGCACTTTGACAGACGCAGCCATCTATCTAACTCTGTACTCGTTACGTCCAGACAATGACAATACAGTGGCGGAAAGTATCTATTCTTATACTCTTGGGATACACATTCGAAAGGGACACTATACGCTGTCATCTTCATTCAACAGTGACAGCAAAACTCAGGATCTCTGACACCTCGGACCATTGCCCGTGAATGGTGCGCGACACACTATTATGCTACGGAGAATAGATTCTTATGAGCTATAACTACGATCCGGAATTAGTTGCGCTTCTGGAGTTTTTACCGGATGCAGCGCTGACAATTAGTGACCCGGAAAATGCGCGCGCCAGTTTCGGGGAACTCATGGGCCAGTTTAACGCCGAGCTCGACAGAAGCGGCGTAGATATTGTGGATCGCAATATTTCAGGTCCCAGTGAAGCTCCAGATGTGGCGATACGTATCTACTCTCCAGAGGGTCTGAGCCATAGCGTGCCGGGAATACTCCATATTCATGGGGGCGGTTTTGTCATCGGTACGTTAGACAGTGAACTGGGTTCCTGTCTCACACTGTGCCGCAACCTGGGTGTAGTCGTAGTGTCGGTAGATTACCGGCTGGCGCCCGAGACCGCATACCCAGGCCCACTGGAAGACTGTTTCGCCGCTCTGTCTTGGACCAACGAAAATAGCGCCGAACTAAACATCGATCCCGAGCGGCTGGCGGTGTTCGGCGCAAGCGCTGGAGGCGGCCTCTCTGCTGCCACTGCTCTGCTGGCCAGAGACCGTGGTGGCCCGCCAATCTGCTTTCAGTACCTGGGTATTCCGGAGGTCGACGACCGGCTCCAAACTCCTAGCATGCAGCGGTTTGTGGATACGCCCATGTGGAACAGGCCCAATGCAGAGCTTAGCTGGGATTTCTACCTCGGCGACCAGTTCCAGCGCGGCGCGAACGATGTACCTTACTATGCAGCACCTGCCCGTGCTGAGGATCTTTCCGGTTTGCCGCCGGCTTACGTCAGCACCATGGAATTTGATCCTCTGCGCGATGAAGGCGTGGAATATGCCCTGAGGCTGATGCAGGCAGGAGTCGCCACCGAGCTGCACAGTTTCCCCGGAACCTTTCACGGCTCCAGCATGTTTGCCCACTCCCAAATCAGCCAGCGCGAGTCAACCGAGATGTTCGCCGTATTGCGACGCGCACTCAGCATCGACGCCTGAAAACCATTGAACAGCAACCCTGGAGAGACCATGACCACTGATACACTACGCGACCAGCCCCTGATGCCCCACCTGTTGATAGATGGACTGAATCGCTACAACGATGAACCCTGCCTGTTTCTTGGTGACAAGGTTGCCAGCTATCGGGACGTGCGCGAAAGTACCAGCCAGATGGTGCAGGCACTGCAGTCTAAAGGTCTGGGGGTGGGCAGCAAAATAGCCGTTATTTCTGCCAACCGTCCGGAGGTGTTGTCCAACATCGCCGCCATGCAGATCAATGGCTGTATCGGCACGCCGCTGCACCCACTAGGCTCGCTGGATGACCATGCTTATGTGCTGGAAGCTGCCGAAATAGATACACTGGTGTACGACGCCTCCGTGTTTGAGGAGTTGGCCGTGGCGCTCAAGCAGAAAGTACCGGGCCTGAAAAACCTGCTCGCATTTGGTCCCACCGAGCTAGGTGATGACTATCTGGCTCTCGCCGCGACCTTCGAGCCAAAGCCTCTGGTGGCGCCGGACATTTCGCCCGACGACATCGCCTCCGTCAACTTTACCGGTGGCACCACCGGCAAACCCAAAGGCGTGATGAGCACTTACAGCGTCACCTCCTATATGACCCAAATTCAGCTGGCAGAGTGGGAGTTCCCCGAAGATCTGCGCATGTTAATCGCAACACCGCTGTCCCACGCCGCTGCGGCCTTTTTCATTCCGGTACTGCAAAAAGGTGGGGCCTTCTACGTGATGCAGGGCTTCAGCCCCGATGAGTTTTTCGACATGGTTGAACAACACAAAATCACCTGCACTATGCTGGTTCCAGTGATGATGTACTTCCTGTTGGACGCGCCGCGCTCGGGCACAGCTGATATGTCCAGCATGGAGACTATTTTCTACGGCGCCTCACCGATGAGTCCCACGCGGTTGATCGAGGGCATCGAAAAATGGGGTCAGATTTTTTATCAGTTCTTCGGCCAGTCCGAATGTCCCATGGTCATCGCGAACATGACGCGCAAAGAACACGACGTATCCAAACCCCAACGTCTGTCTTCCTGTGGGCGACCCAGCCCGTGGATACATATGAGTCTGCGCGACCCAGACGGGAACGAGGTGCCGGCAGGTGAGCCGGGTGAAATCTGCATTCGCGGCCCCCTGATCATGAAAGGCTACAAGGACATGCCCGAGCAAACTGCCGAAGCCTTCGCCGGCGGCTGGTTGCACACGGGAGATATTGGCAAGCTGGACGATGAGGGCTTTCTCTACATCGTCGACCGCACCAAGGATATGATCGTCACTGGTGGCTTTAATGTGTTCCCTCGGGAAGTGGAAGATGTGATGGCCACCCATGAGGCGGTTGGGCAGGTGGTTGTTATTGGTGTTCCCGATGAGCAGTGGGGTGAAGCGGTGAAAGCCGTAGTCGTTCTGAAGCCGGATTTTGAGGGCAGTGCTGAGCTTGTAGCGGCCATGCAAGCGCTGGTCAAAAAAGCGAAAGGGTCGGTGCAGTCGCCCAAATCGATCGATTTTGTTGCGGGGATTCCACTGACGCCGGTGGGTAAGCCGGACAAGAAAGCGGTACGGGCGCAGTATTGGGAAGGCAATGACCGTGGGGTTGGTTAGCGCTTACTTCTTTTGAAACGTATTACGCGTCGAGAGCGGCTGGTTGGCCTGGTAGAGATTGTGGGTGCTCACTTTGATTAGAAATCGAACTGGTCGGACGTTGTCGATCGTAGGAGTATTTGCAATAGTTCTTACAAGTGCCTGCAGTCCCACCGAAGACACAGGCCTGTTTCCAGCATTCAACGCAGCAACCGCAACACAGCCGCCACCCCCAAAAGCCACCGAATATAATTCCGACCGCAACCTGTACTGGGGCGATCTACACGTCCACACCAGTTACTCAACCGACGCCTATATCAATGGCGTAAAAGCCTCTCCTGAAGACGCCTACACATTCTTCAAAGGGGGTGAGATTGAGCATGCCGCCGGTTACGGCATTCGCATGAGCAGACCACTGGACTTCGCCGCGGTCACCGATCACTCCGAATATATCGGTGTACTGCGCGCCACCGACCCGGACTTGCCACTGGAAAAGCGCAGCTTGCGTGAGCGACTGCTTAACGACGGCCGCCTGAGCAATACCTTACTGTTGGCGCAGACAATGCTCGGCTTTGATCTGGAAAACGCCATCGTTCCCGGTTGGGAAGATTTCAGCCGTGCCGCCTGGCGCGACATTGTGGATACGGCAGAGCGCCACAACGACCCCGGGCGGTTTACCGCCTTTGTCGGCTACGAATGGTCGTCGATGCCCGGTGAGCGCAATCTGCATCGCAATGTGATCTATCGCGGCGCCAAAGTACCGGATCTGCCATACAGCTCTGTGGATTCAGAAGATCCACGAGACCTTTGGGCCGAATTACAACAGCAACGCGAACAGGGAATGGAGGCATTTGCCATACCGCATAACGGCAATGTCAGTGATGGGCGCATGTACGACCGCGTGATGTTCGACGGCAAATTCATGGATGCCGACTACGCCCGCATGCGGATGGAAAACGAGCCATTGAGCGAAATTTTTCAGGTGAAAGGCTCGTCGGAAACGCACCCACTTCTGTCCAATGAGGATGAGTTCGCTGGATTTGAAATTTATGACACTCAGCTGTCGCAGAGCCAGGATGACTCGCGCGCGAAAGGCAGTTATATCCGCGACGCACTGCGAACAGGGCTGCAGATGTCTCACAGTGAAGGCTTCAACCCCTACCGCTTTGGCGTTATCGGTAGTTCCGATGGGCACAACGCCAGCTCTCCTGTGGAGGAGAACAGCTACCACGGGAAACTGCCCATTCTCGATGGGAGCGCAGGTTTGCGAATGGGCAAGGCCAATTACTATCCCGCCAGCATGCCCGGCGGGAGGCGCTGGAGCGCGGCGGGCCTGGCGGCTGTATGGGCGGAAGAAAATACGCGTGAGGCCCTTTATGACGCCATGCGCCGCAAGGAAACCTACGCTACCTCGGGGCCGCGAATGGCCGTACGCTTCTTTGGGGGTTGGGACTATCCGGCGGATTTGTTCAAACGGCCTAACTGGATAAAACTGGCTGAGGAGGGCGGCGTCGCGATGGGACGGGATTTACCTGCCGGAGATGCGGCTGCGCCGAGCTTCGCGGTCTGGGCGATTCGCGACCCTCAAAGCGGCAATTTGGATAGGATACAAATCGTAAAAGGCTGGGTGGATCAGGCCGGTAATTCGCGTGAAAAACAGTTTAATGTCGCTTGGGCAGGGCAGCGTGAGATTGATGCCAACGGGCACTTATCGGTCGTGGGAAATACAGTTGATGCCACCACTGCCACCTACGACAACAGTATCGGTGCAGAGCAATTATCGACTGTGTGGGTAGACCCCGAATTTGATCCCGAGCAGGAAGCGTTTTACTACGCCCGCGTCATCGAAATCCCAACACCCCGTTGGACCACCTACGACGCGGTGCAAATGGGCATGCCCCCGCCCGAACCTGTCAGCCTGCAGGAACGCGCCGTCACATCCGCAATTTGGTACACGGCGCAACAATAACGCTCTGAAAGTCGCTGCACATGAAGGGCCCAATACACCTGCTGCTATTGATTTGAATCGGGTTTACAATGATGCTCGACTTGCACATCGCTCTTCGGCACGTGTGTCGCGATGTCACCGCTTACAGCGACACCTCGACAATACCGGTGCCCGCACACGATCTCTCGCACAACCACGGACTATTTATTCATGCTGGAATCCAATCCCGAGCTTTACCGCGGCCTGACCTACCCCTTTAGTCGCGGCGCAAACCCCACCCCAGGTGAACCTGAAAAAATCGCCGAGGGCGTGTACTGGGCGCGCTTTGCCATGCCAATGTCACTGGACCATATCAATCTGTGGCTGCTGGAAGACGAGGATGGTTGGACGGTGGTGGATACCTGCCTGAATATTCCCAGTGCCCGCGAAACCTGGGAGCAATTGTTTGCCGGGTTCATGCAGGGCAAGCCCATACGACGCGTTATCTGCACCCATTTGCATCCGGATCATGTGGGCCTGGCGGGTTGGCTCACGGAGCGTTTTGACTGTGAACTATGGATGTCCCGCGAAGAGTTTCTAATGTGTCGGGCCATGACAGCGGACACGGGCAGACCCGCGCCCGACGTGGCAATACGTTTCTATCGGGGAGCGGGTTACGATGAAGAACAACTGGGCAAATACCGCGAAAAATTTGGCAACTTCGGCCGCGCCATTGCTCCCCTACCGGATAGCTTTCGCCGCCTGGTCGACCGGGAGACACTAACGATTGGCGATCGCTATTGGCAGGTTATCATCGGCAGCGGGCACTCACCGGAACACGCCACCCTCTACTGTCCCGCATTGAAGCTGTTAATTTCCGGTGACCAGGTGCTCCCCAAGATCACTCCGAATGTCAGTGTCTTTCCCACAGAACCTGAGGGAGACCCGCTGAATGAGTGGTTGCACTCCAGTGCGCGACTGCGAGAAATATTGCCGGACGACCTACTGGTATTGCCCGCTCACGAAGCGCCATTTTACGGCCTACATGTACGCATGAATCAGATGATCGAGGGTCACAAACGGGATCTTGCGAGTTTGTTTGATTATCTCGATAAGCCGCTCCGCGCTGTGGATTGTTTTCCCGCGCTGTTCAAGCAGAAGATTACCGGGGGCTCAATGGGGCTGGCAACGGGCGAGACGCTGGCACATCTAAACTGCTTACTAGGCAGGCGCAGTATTACCCGTACCACCGACGCAGAGGGCGTCAACTGGTACCGGCAGAACCTGGCAACCTCAGATTACGACTAGGTGAGCTACTCAGGGCGCGATGTTAGCGCGATTACCCTTGATCAAGCTGCGAAACCGATCCAGTAGTGACTCGAATTTGAAGTCCTTGAATTCGCCTGCATCCATAAACATGCCGTGGTCGCGACACACCTCATACCAGATATGTTTTTGCTTGGAATCGCTCGCCTTTTCCATTTGCTTGCCGCAGTGGGGGCACTTGATGTCCGCATGGCTGTCCCATTTCCAGCCATCTTTTGGATCTCCAATGTCCAACAGGTGTCCGTCTTTAAGGTCTTTCAGGCGGTGGGCTTCATCCGCATCAAACCACATTCCCTTACAGTGGGTACAACGATCAATCGCAACCCCTTCGTGGGTGACCTCCTCCATACCATGCTGGCATTTAGGGCACTTTAAACTGTGTGTGGCTGCATCGTGTTCCATTTCATCACTCTAATCTTTCAGTTGTAGACATCATAAGCCTGATATCCGCAGTTGCCACCCCTGTAAGAGGCTACCCGCGCGGCTTTGAGCCCAGCCCCACCGCTCTATCGTCGGCTATCCTGCAATTTGACCCAAGATCAACCTTACACTTTTTTGATCCAGTAAGCGTGGCACGGGATAGGTTGCACCCTCGGCTATTGCCAACTGGCAAATGTCAGGGAAGTCCTCCTCCTTGATGACATCCATGCTATCGGGAATACCCACTTCTGTGCGCAGATTTCGCACCGCCTGGATGAACTTGTGTGACAAACTGCCGGCGTCCTCTCCCTCGGTACCAACACCAATCAACACGGCCAACTCCGCAAGCTGCTGCTGTGCTTCTTCACGACAAAAATCCAATATATGCGGCAACACCAGCGAGTTCGCCAAGCCATGGGGTATGCCATACTTACCGCCCAGCTGATGCGCAATTGCGTGTACATTGCCCACATTAACTTGGTTGATCGCAAGGCCTGCATAATAGGCACCCATCGCCATTGCATTGCGCGCGTTGCGGTTAGTTCCGTCCTGATAGGCAGTGGGCAGAAAATCGAAGACTAACTTGATGGCCAAACGCGCATCTTCAGCCCGGGTACCACGGTCCCACACACCGATATAAGCCTCTATGCCATGGGTCAACGCGTCCATACCCGTGGCGGCGGTAATGTGTGGCGGCAGACCAGTGATCAGATCGGCGTCCAGGGCAGCCGCTCGCGGGAGCAGATCAGCCCCGGTGATGATGCTTTTCAGATGAGTGGCTGCATCAGAGATAACCGCACCCATGGTCGCCTCCGAGCCTGTACCTGACGTTGTAGGAATGGCATACAGCTTCAAAATCTCGTGTTTCACCTTGCCAAATCCCACCCAATCCATTGGCGATTCTTCACTGGTGGCAGACGCTGCGATAATTTTGGCCGCATCGATGGACGATCCTCCACCGATTGCCAGCACCACCTCACTGCCATGCTGCCTGGCAATTGCAGCGCCCTCGGCGACATGGTCGAAGGTTGGGTCGGGCAATACACCGTCGTAGTATGCAAGGTCCATATCCGCCGCGACGAGGGCAGAGACCGCCCGATCTACCACACCCAGTTCCCGCAAAGGCTTGTCAGTGACCACCAGCACTTTGCGGGCACCGGTGCGGACAATATGCTCACATAACTGGCTTGAACTGCCACTTCCGGCAAACACCGCATGCCGACTGGGCGGAGAGAGATTCGCTACCACCTTCATTATCCTCAGAAATAAGGTGTGTAGTATCTTTCGAAGAAACATCGGCATGGGGCACTCCACTGTGTGAATGGGGGGGCAACTTTGAACACTGCGAAGGAATACTAGCAAAAAACGGCTACTTCGCCTTACTTTGTCACAATAGCAGGCTACTTTTCTTGTGGGGGCAGTCTCAATACCAGTAACGCCGCCATACCCAGAATTACCGCGAGTGCGATTAAAACCCACTCATAGCTTCCCGTCTGGTCAAAGACATAACCCGCCAGTGGCGCTCCCACCAAACCCAATGGCAAGAAAAGCGGCATTTGTGCGCCATTTACCTGACTGATGATAGCCGCGTCAAAATATCGGCTGTTAAGGTAGGGGTGCATCGGAATAAAGGCGCCCGAACCAAATCCCAACAGACAGAGAGCTAAAATCACCTGTGACACATCAATGGCGCCCAACAACACAATCAGGCCCGCTATCTGGAGCAACAGCATGGCGGCGGCCAACCACTTGACATAACGCCGCGTGGCATCTCCCAACCAGGCCAGGCCGCTTTTCCCCACCAACCCCGACATCCCCGCCACGGCCAGGAACCAGCCCGCATCTGACACGGTGAATCCACGGCTGGCAAACAGCGGGGGATAACACACCGCCAGGACAATAGACGTATTGAGCGCCATTGCTACACACAACCCTATTAGCCAGAAGGCTCTTTTGCGGCAGAACTCGCCCGCGTCAGGGAGATGTTCAGAAGGCACCGCTCCCACCACAGTGCGCGGAGTGCCTGCCAAGATGGCCAGCCACAACAGTATTAGTAATCCAATTGCCAGGCCCTGCAATGTTACCCGCCAGTCATATGCGCCCAGCAAGCTTCCCACCAACGGAGGCAAAGTCACTGAGGCCAAACTGATGCCGATTGCAACCAACGCCAGCGCCCGGGCCTCTCGCCCTGGGTACACTTTCACCATGAGACCGTTCACAACCACCGGCCCGTAAAGAGTCAGACCCAGTGAAAAGCCCAAGAACCCCAGAGCGACGTATACCAGCGTAGGCGCATGGCCGATTGCAAACAGGGAAAACATGGCTACGGTTGCGCCTGCCAGCAGGATACTTCGAATAGGTAGCCGATCCGCGAGCTTACCGATTGTAGGTCCCAGAAGACCGGGCACGAGCAACAATGCCACTGGACCGGTATTCAAAACCGCGACGCCGACGTCAAACTCTTTGGACAACGGCTCAACGAAGAACCCGTAAATTGACATAATGCCGGGGCCGAGTGCGAAACAGCACATGCCAGTCAAAGCGGGGAGCCAGGATTTTATCGATTGCATTGATTCTTCTTATTGAGTGCCGTAGTGGTGATGTTAGTCTTTATGTCTCAGACATGTAGCGGGCTAAAATCTAAAAAAGAGCACTCTGCTCATGTTGCGGGTTTAGGATTTCTATAGCAAACATCGCTATTGGGCGGTGGGCATGCAGCAGCCAAATCATCTGCCAGGCTGAGGCCTGGATCACTATCCTGGCATTCTATTACTTTGACAGCTATGACAGTCGTCACTTAAGATAAATTGATACCTATCATAAAGGCGTAATCCCCCATGCAGTCTGGAGTTTCTCCGGCAGATCTACCAACACAGGCCGACGACCTGGAAATCTCCATCCTAATGCCCTGCCTCAATGAAGCTGAGACCTTGCGCGCCTGTATCGAAGAAGCGCTCGGGGCTATCAGTGCCTGTGGTGTGGCTGGAGAAGTCGTAATTGCCGACAATGGCAGCACCGATGGATCTCAGGACATTGCGATTGACGCTGGCGCAAGAGTTGTCCCGGTTTCTAAACGAGGGTATGGCAACGCCCTGATCGGTGGCATCGACAATGCCAAGGGCACCTACGTGATGATGGGCGATGCCGATGGGAGTTATGACTTTGGCGAACTCAGCAGATTTCTCGAGCGGTTACGGGAAGGTGCAGATCTTGTCATGGGATGTCGACTCAGTAAGGGCGGTGGCCATATTGAACCTGGTGCTATGCCCTGGAAGCACCGCTGGATTGGCAATCCCATTTTATCGGGAATGGGTAAGGTCTTTTTTCGTTCCCCTGTCGATGACTTCCATTGCGGCCTGCGTGCGTTCAGGCGAGAGGCGATACTGGGGCTCAACCTGCGCTGCGCCGGCATGGAATTTGCCTCGGAAATGTGTGTTAAGTCTGTGGTTTCCGGACTTAAAATTGAGCAAGTGCCCATTACCCTCAGGCCGGATGGCAGAAGCCGGCCTCCCCACCTGAATAGCTGGCGTGATGGCTGGCGACATCTGAAATTTTTGCTGCTGTTCTCGCCTAAATGGCTGTTCTTTTATCCCGGGATGTTGATGTTTTCTGTTGGCCTTATTGGCTTTGCCGCACTGGCGGCCGGGCCCCTCAAAATCGGTGGCGTCAGTTTTGACACCAACACCATGCTTTTATGTGCCACGTCAATGATAATAGGGTTCCAAGCCATATTTTTTGCGATCTTTACGCAAGCCTTTGCTATTCACAATGGGTTGCTAAAACCCGACCCCCGAATCCAGAAGTTTTTAGGTGGTAGTCCGGTTGAATGGGGAGTTATTGCCGGGGGTTTTCTCTTTTTAGTTGGAGCAGCCATGTTTGTGTTCGCATTTCTGAAGTGGCAGCGAGTGGACTTTGGGCCGCTGTCGTATGCAGAGAGTTTACGGGTGGTAATACCCGCTGTGACCGCGATGGCAATTGGCGTCCAGACGTTTTTTTGTGGATTTGTATTCGGTACTTTTGG
>TARA_R110002072_G_scaffold121342_2_pt1 | contig 43578 bp, 44 predicted proteins | sample TARA_R110002072 | Tara Oceans TARA_R110002072 (sample SAMEA4397118) | marine metagenome | biome: Polar Biome; feature: [SRF] surface water layer (ENVO:00010504); material: water (ENVO:00002006), including particulate matter (ENVO:01000060) such as... | depth 5 m
CCGCAGTCCTACGTCAGCAAGTCAGAGAATGGGGAGCGGCGGCTGGATGTTCTCGAGGTTCGCACCTGGTGCATTGCGTTGGGCGTGCCGTTCGTCGACTTCAGCAAGGAGTTGAACAAGCGGTTGTCGAAGATGGCTTAGGTCGGCTTGGTTCGGTCAACGTGGTTGCTGGGCACTGTGAGTGTCCTCTGGCTGGTCGCGCTGGCGTTACGGCTTGCACACTTCCTGGGCAGCACGTTCTTGAGCCTCGAACGGAGTCGCCCGCTTCCACGCCGATTCGTAGACTTCAAGAAACGCCCGCGTTACTGCCGCGTGTCGCAGTTCGATCAGGTGCCGCAGGACGACGCCTTCGGCGTAGAGTTCCGTCTCTGTCGCGTGGAACCCAGGCACAGCGAGCAAGACAACGTTCTCGTCGACGATGGCTAAGCTCAGTGAGAGCGGTGACCCAGCCTCGACTTCCACGAACCGCTGGCGAAGCAATGGGTGTGGTTCCATCTCGGTGATCCAGTGGATGCCTTCAGCCCGGTGGTCGGGCCGCACGAATACGAGCCGACGCACGGCAACGCCTTGGCCGAGTAGCTTGTGGTAGAGCGCCAGAAGTTCGTGATCAGGTGCATCGTCGTCGAGGTGAACAAGCAGTAGACTGCGTTTCGCCTTCCGAAACACGCGCGTGTATCCGATGCCGTGAAGAGCTCCATCGAGTTGGACCCGTGCCACTCGATTGCCGGCGGCGCGCACCATGAACCCGACGAGAAGGAGGGCGCAGAGGGCGCCAGCGGTTCCGCCTACGACCGACGGACCCGGTGCCCCGAGTAACGAGGCCGCTGTAGCCCCGAGTCCTGTTACCCCGAGTGCAATCTCGACTTCACTGGCAGTGAACGGAAACCAACTGAACTCCCTCTCCATGCGCTCTCCCCTCTCGAGAGTCGCACAGATCGCGGGCGCAACGCAATCGGTCAGTAGTGTGAGCCCGTTTCAACGCCCCTCGCGAGTGAGCGGATCGGTCGGGATGGCTGCGTCCACGAAGGCCTTGAGTTCAGCTCGGCGTTGTGCCGTCGTCTTGAGTGGGGTTCTCGACGGGTTCCCGTATAGGGGAGCGCTGCGGCCTTCGCGGTCAGCAATGCGAGCTCTTCGCTCCTTGGCTTCGGCGTCGACGACGGCCTTGTGGGCTTTGCTGAGAACGATGCGGGCCAAGCTTGAGACCATCTGCTGGTGTGCGATGTAGTCGTGGTATTCCTTGATGCCGTCCATGCATTCGGCGTAGCACCTGGCGAGTCGCTGTGCAGCGGTGTCTCGAACTTCGCCATCGAGCACCTGGTCCTCGATGTACTCCAGGCTGATGCCGCGGTCGCGGTTGAGCGACTGGAAGTAGGCCTGCGGGTCGCTTCCTACGTTCTTGAGTAGTCGGAACGCGCTGATCATCTGCTTATCGTTGGTTGCTTGAACGTACCCGCGCACGATGTCGCGCATCGCGGCGCAGATCAGAAGCGGCGACTCGCGGCCTGACAGATCGGCGTTGGACATGAAGATGTATCCGTGTCCGCGTGGGCTGATCAGTTTCTTCTCTTTGAGCGGTGGGGCAGCGGGTTCGCCATTCTCCTCAAGGTGCTCCGCCTTCGTACTGCCGTCCTCGAAGACGTCTAAATGGGTTATGCCCAGCGCGGCATCTGTGGCTAAGCGGAAGCGCTCCTGCATTCGGCGTTCGTTCCCCTCGATTCGCTCGATCTCGCTGAGATTCGTACCCGGTCTGGAGGTGGTGCGATAGCTCCCGCGATCGAGCAGGCCGAGTTCGAACAGAGCCTTTTGGCCAACGGCCACCTTAAGGCTGGTCAATTGGCCGACCGCCTTGTGGAGGGTGTCCATCTCTGCCTGCGCCTTGCGCACGTGGTTGATCCAATTCGAGACGATCTTTACTTCCGCGGGATCGCGGAGGATGACTGAGCCATCGTACTCAAGTAGGCGAATAAGGAACGGGCGCTCCGAGCCGTCGAACTTCGACGCCATAACGTGGTTCGGCTTGAGCCGGTTCTCTGCCGCAAGGAGATCGCCGGCCCGCTCCGCTTGGTTGTGATCCTTGGTTTGCGAAGCGTTCACGGGGGAAGAGTTCGATGCATTCTGCTGCCCTTCGACGGCATCGCGGAACTCCGTCGTGACCTGCTGCTCGTGCTTGTGCTCGTCCGGCTCCGGAATGTTCGCAGGCAACATCGCAAGAATGAGGAAGAACGCAAGCGCCGGCAAGGACGCGATCAACGCGAACGGCAGGACCATGAGGGCGATGTGCGTGACGAATCCCGCTAAGATTCCGAACCCAAGGCTCGAGACCAGGCTCGTCTGGTTCAGCGCGTAGTAGAGGAACGTCACTGCGCCAACGAGCATTGGCGCAGTGAGGCGCACCTTGTTGAACGAGACCGTAGTGGTGGAATACCACAGGCCCGCGCGCTTGCGGAACTCGGGAGACTGCACTCCTTCTCGTAGGTGCTGTATTGCGGCGCGGCGATCCTTGCGCAGCAAGCCGAACCATGCCCGGGAGGTGCTCGCGGCCCAACGCAGCTCTCCCTTGAAGTAGTGAAACAGATTGGACTTCTTCTCCATCATTCTCTTTCCAATGCTTGGTGTGCCGTTCGTCAGCGATTCTCAGAGCACAATGGAAGCATCGGGGGGTGGTCAAGCCAAGGTCGAGTGCGTCGGAAACGCTCGCGGTGGAGGTCGCTGGCAGTTCAGCGTAAGGCGGAGGGCAAGGAAAGGTGCGGGAGTCCGTTCCAGGAACAACCTGTGGTCTCAACCGCTACGAACATCAGATGATGTCTTCGCGAAATGCCAGCAGCTTGGCGAACAACTCCGAGTCCGGAGCCAGCAACGGGAACATCGAGTGACCGCCTTCGGTGTCGGCGTCGAACGCTTCGGCGATGCGCCAAGCCTCAGCCTCGTCGAACTCGTTTTCACCTTCGCCGAGATCGATGAGGGCCTCGGACCAGGCGTAGCGAACTCCGACGAACGCGATTGTCAGCACATCCTCTGTGGTTAGATCGAGCCGGTAGGGGGCACTCATCGTGATTCCCTCACGGTCGCGGTCTGCCATGCCTGCGGTCGGAAGCCACCGCGTCGCAGCCATTCATCGAGCGACAAGACGGTTTCCGCAAGCTCCTCGACGCGAGGCACAACGGCGCCCCATTCGAGGTCCTGCGGAGCTGCATTCATGATTCGTTCGGCAAGCTCGACAATACGTGCCAGGGCCCTGTCAGGATCCATCGGCAACCTCCAGCGAACTGGATGCTGAGTCGGTGAGGATAAGATCCTCGACCGACGAGTAGAACTCGTGGCCGGGCCCCACGATCAACGAGTCGAGCACATCGATGCCGAGCAGTTCACCGGCCTGCTTGATTCGCTCGGTGACGGCCCTGTCTTCAGGTGATGGTCTAACATCCCCAGTCGGATGGTTGTGTGCGATGACCAGCGCTGCCGCGTTGGCCAGGTAGGCACCCTTGAACACCTCGCGGGGATGAACGGGCGCGGACTGCGCCGTGCCCCTCGAGACCACGTGCACGTGAGTCACGTAGAGCCTCGTGTTGAGGTAGAGCACGACGAAGTGCTCGCGATCGGCATCTCCGATCAGCTCGCGCAAGAGCGCGGTTACGTCGATGGCGCACCGGACTGGTTGGCCTGGTCTGCGTTCGATGGAGAGCTCAAGACGAGTCTCGAGCATTCGAATCGCCGGTGTGATGAATGGCGATGGTCGGGTGATGCGTGGTGGCATCCTCTTCTTGGTCTGCTGTCTGCGTGTCATTCCGCCTCCTTGATTGCGGTTTGGGGTTCACGCCGCGCCCAGACATTTGCGAGGCGAGGTGCGAACCCCAAGACCGGTGGCGTGCACGCAGGTTGGTGGACGTCGTCGCGACGTTCAGAACCTTGGTGGAACGGACTACCCGAGAAACTGCCGCCCGAAGGCGGCAGAGAAAGAACACTGCCCGAGTGACCTCGAGCATCAATTCTCCGAGGGTCGCACGGTTCGGTGCGCTAAGCAAATCGCGCAAGCTGCGCTCTGCAGCTGCCGTTTGGAGCCGTCCGTCGGTATGGGCCTTCGCCAGAACCAGGCCCATGCTGGCGGGCGGTGCTGGGGCAGATCGTGGGGATCAACGTTCCCCACCTGCCGGTGGAGAGTCAGGAGGGAGGGCCTTCAGGGTTGTGCGCGAGTGCCAGGTGCCGATGGCAGAGAACGAAGGAACCGTGACCCGGAGGGCGCAGCAGGCGCGGAGTGTCTGGCGCGGTTCTTTCCTCCTAACCGATGAACTCCGTGGGTTAGTGTGCAGGTTGCAGGTGAATCGATGTGCCAACTCGGGCATGACTAACGTTCGTCGGGCGCGCGCTGCGCGTTCCGTAGCTCTGCGGTGGCTGGATTGGTGCTGTCACTCAGCGACAGTTTGCGTGGTGCAGCTGTTGCGAGATCGCCCTTCCCTAGAGGGGGGGGCGAGCGCCTCACGTGTTGCACAGGGTTTGTGCTCCCCAGCTTGCCGAAACGAGCAGCCGTTTTGCGTGCTGGTGCTCAGGAGCATGTCAGGCCAACAGCAACATCCTCCCGTAGCATTCATGCCAAGCGACTCTGCAGAGAAGATCGCAGTGCTACTTATGGAGAAGGCGGACGCGCACGACTACGCTAGCGGCCCGCTCGGCGCGCGGCGGTACTTCAAGGGGATCGAGTGCCGGATTTCCAATCCGGCGTTCGCCGGATGGAACCCCGCCGGGCCTAGTAATTACGACAATGAAAAAGGGATCCAAGTGATGGAAACAGACGCTCGTCAGCAGCAAATCAAGGCGACTAATCAGGCGATAAAGCTCGTTACTGACGTTGATGTGTCAACGCTCGGACGTCGTGCAGAACTGACTGCCACCCTGAACTTCGAGGACGTCGTGCCGCACCTCGAGAGAATGCAGGATGTGTTCGTGAAGTTGGGTGAGCGCAGGATCGATATTCTACCTACACAGGAGTTGAAGAAGGTCCAAGGCGCTGCAGCATCATTGACAGCGCTCATCGAAAAGGTCCGAGGTTTTTCGGTCGAGTCAGGCAACCCCGGGGAGGCATGCCAGGGCATCAAAAACGAGATCCTCGGAGCCTATGACGGGATCGTGCATCCGCTTCTCGTGCCGCTGTCGTTCACCGCCGTACAGACTACTGATTACGCGAGTCGGGAGCGTGAGGCCGAAGGTCACGGTGCGCGGCTCAAGACCGAGCATGACAACATGCTCGTGTTCATCGAAGACGCGAAGAAGGGTGCACAGCGAGCACTAGAGGCTGTGCAGGAGCAGGCTGCGCAAGCGGGCGTCTCGACCAACGCTCAAGTGTTCAACAAGGAGGCCGAGGACCGTAGTAACTCAGCCGCTTCCTGGATGACAGCAACCATCTGGTTGACTTCCATCACAGGTGTAGCCGCCCTTGGGGGGCTCATGCTTGCATTCTACTGGACCCCGGGCTCGCCGGCCGAAGCTATTCATTTCGTTGCAAGCAAGCTAATCTTGCTGTCTGCGCTGACTGTCGCCACCGTCTGGTGCGCTCGCAACTATAGATCCCACAAGCATAACGAGACCCTTAATCGACATCGGGCTCATGCACTCATGACGTTCAAGGCATTTGTTGAGGGCACATCTGATGTTCATGTGAAGGATGCCGTCCTTGTTGAGGCGGCGCAGGCAGCCTTCACCGGTCGAACGACTGGCTATGAATCAGCCGGTAGCTCCCAATTGCCAGGAGGGAGAACGAACAGCGATTCGCTTCGTTCGGCTGTGGCGAGAATCAGCCCTTCGGTTGCGCCAGAGAGCTCCTAGCGGCGTTCTGTTCAATGCAGGAGGCGCCGCTCCAGGTGGTCAGAACCCCAGACGCTTCAGCTCAGCTCGCAGCGCCTGGCTAACCAGGCCTTGAATAGTGCTCGGTTCCGCCTTGCCCATCTGGCACTCGAACACCGCCCGCCGTGCGCGCTGGTAGAGGTCTGCAGGGATCCTCGTGTTGAGTTGTGCATCGGAGTGCGAGCGGCCCACGGATGTGTGCGTCGGTTCCAAGACCGATCCCGCTGAGTTTACTGCGCCGACTTTGATGAATGCGCCAACATCGGGGTCGAGGATCGTGCGGCGTTTTGCGGCGACGTCGTCAGGCGCGGAGTCTGCCCTCGTTCGCTCTAGGGCATCGGACATCTTGCGTTCAACCATGCGTAGCTACCTCCTGGTGAAGTCCGGTGAGTTTGAGAAGCTCGCCGAACACTTCGTCTAAGTCATCCGTTCCTTGCTGGCCGGCGCGGCCCAAGTTCCACACGGTGGTTCGACCCTGCGGTGCCAACTTGAACACGTCAAGGTCGCGGACAGCGGCGTGCATCACATTGATGCCGATGGATCGCAGCGCGTCGCGGGCATCCCGCGCGAGTCGCGCCCGTCGCCTGACCTTGTTGAGCACAACGGTTGCGATTGGCGGCGTCGCCGGATGGATACTGGTTGCGTAGTCGAGCTGGGCCCTTGCCTCCGCAAGAGACTCAGCGTCGAGGAATGAAGCGGCGATCGGAAACACCGCGAAGTCCGACAGCACGAGCAGGGTCCTGGTCACCTCCCCCAGCCCCCCAGGTCCATCGCAGATGACGATCCCGACTTGCTCGGCGAGATCGAGCACCTGGCGTGGCACGGCATTCGGCTGAGTGAGGTCGACGGAGCCGAGTGGCATACTTGGCGCATACTCCGCCATCCAACGCGACGACGAACGCTGCGCATCGGCGTCGAAGAAGCCGACCGAGTGGCCACGCTCCGCGAGCCAGCATGCGAAATGAAACGATAGCGTCGACTTGCCGACGCCGCCCTTCTGGTTGACGAACGAGATGATCATGCTTCCTCCTCCTGGGATGTTCTTCGTCTCCAGCATGCTCACATTCTTGGCGAGCGCGCAAGATAGAAAGTGATGCGCCTACGGACCTAACTGGCGAGGTAGCTAGGTGGCTAGCTCGGTCGTCGAGCAAACCCGCGAAAACGCTTTGGAGAAGGCTGCAGGACGCACGTTCGTGGCTGACCGAGATCAGGTCTTGCGTGAATCTGCGACCTGGGCGAGGGTGAGAATGGACTCGCTTTGGCGGGTTGTTGAACTACGGGAGAGGGACGATGGACGAGTAGGCGTTGCCGTTCGGGCAAAGAAAAAGCAGCCCTGGGGCTGCTCTTCTGCATGGCGGATCGCGAAGGACCCTGATCGTTGCTGACAGGTTCACCCTAGCGCGATTCTTCCGTGTTCGTCAACGCCTCGAATCGAGGCGGTCGTCGTCGTGCACTTTCTCTCGCATCCACAGGAGGAGAGGGTGGCAAGACGGAAGAAGGATATCGCTCGCGACGAATTTGCGGGCAACTACACGCTGGCATTTCGAGAGGAACTGCACGCGATTCTCGGTGCCTACCGAGGCGGGTTGGTCGGCAAGGACGAACTGCGAGTGTTTGCCGCGATGCTCGAGCATCGCGCACTGCACAAGAAGAGCAAGGTCGACATGCATCGCATCGTCAACGCGCATCGGTCGGTGTCGCGTTCGCTATCGCGTGCTCGCATCGAGAGGATCGTCGGCAGGCTCGAAGAGCTAATCGCTGGCGTGCCCAGGGGCGGCAAGAAGGTGGCGGTGTCGCGCCGCATGATGCACTACATCGCACGAGGTCGGGCTACCTGCTCGGAGGCTGTGGTTCTGTTCTACTACTGCCTGCGACGTATCAAGCAGCGGATCCGGCGTGAGTTGCTTCTCGAAGGAGAGCGCTATGCGCGCATCCGCTACGTGGATGTTGCGAAGGCCTCTGGATGCGCCAGAGCTACACTGTGCCGGGCCGTCGCGCGGCTCCGGTGGAGTGGCTACCTAGAGACGGTTGAGGTGCACAAACTCAACGAGAACAGCGAGGGCGGCCTTTACGTCGATGGGCCGCAGGTCTCTCTGATTTGTCCGACCGGTAGAGGTGGCGTTGGGCGGCCAAAAACGACAACTCCGACGGCCGTTTTTAACAACGCCCCTAGGTCGTTTTCGACAACGCTAGATAACAAGGATCCTAAAACAGGGATCCCTAACAGAAGGGGTCACCGTTTCCGGTTGTCGTCGCAAGGCGGGGTCCTGGTGGCTGCGGTCGTCGAAACGCCGGACTCGCCAGATGCGGAGTTCTCGCGGATCCAGCAGCGTGCGCGGCAGATGCGGGAGTCGTTTGCGGACGCGATCGCGTAGCAAGAGCGATGCAGGCGTGATAGCGCACATGCGGTGAGTGGCTGACCATAACGATGGACAGCTAGGTGGAACGGAGCGCTGCGCAACCAACTGGAGGTATGCGTATGAGCTATAGCTCTTCCGGCGGTCCCGAGGATCGCAACAAGTCAACGAACGAGCGTCCCATTGATGAGGTGCGCTTCGGTCGTTGCAAGGTCGTCGTCTGGGCCAATAAGACCCAGAACGGCGACATGTTGAACTTCGTTCCGACCCGTCTCTACAAAGACGGCGAGGAGTGGAAGGAGTCACCGTCGCTTGGTGTCGCCGAGCTTCTGCCAATGGCGGAAGCTCTGTGCGAGGCCTTTCGACGTGCGACTTCACCGAAGGAGTAGTCAAAGTCGTGTCGTCCAACTTGGGCGACTAGGTTCTTTCTGATGTTTCGATGAAGGCATGCAGCGCGACGACTTCCACCTAGCTCCTTGTTCTAGCACGAGGCCAACGCGTCTCCTGATCGGACAGGTCGTGTTGTCCGCTCGCCATCGTCCTTCGTGGATGGTGACACGTCTGCTCCTGGGCCGTTCTCGCGCCTGCTGAGCGCCGTGCGCAAGGACTACTCGGCCGTTGGCCTGCGTTCCTCCTTGACCCGGCGCCCTTGCGGCGCCCACGCCCTACCGACAGACGTGTAACCAACCTTGAAGGAGGAAAACGATGGATGAGAACAACAACAGACCAGTGCATGAGATCAGGATGAGCGGCGTGAAGGCCTCCATCTGGAAGAACGAGACGAAGACTGGCGGGAACTTCTATTCCGCAAGCTTCCACACGCTCTACCGAGACTCAGAAGGCAGCTGGCGCCGGTCGTCGAGCTTTGGCCGCGAGGACTTGCTCCTACTGGCGAAGGTCGCCAACGAAGTGCACACCTACATGGTGCTGCAGGTCGTGCCGGTGGCCGACGACAGCGACAACGGCGACAGCGACGAGATCGAGTAGCTCATGCCACTCTGCCCGGCGTCTTGGCGCCGGGCCTTTCTGCCGTGTGCAAGGCTGTGGCGTTATCGCTGTCCGGTACTCGGCCGAGAGGAGCGCCCGCTCCTCCGCTCAGCAAGGCCGCGCGCCAGCGGAGCTGTCACTAACCGTGCACCGCTTCGTCCCTCTACGCGCGCCGTGTCCTCTCAAGCGGTGCGCCTGCACAGCAGGCGCGCAGCGTCTTCTCTTTCCCTCGGGAGGGGCGCGGGCGTTCTCAGCACAGGGTGAAGAACCGCCCGCGCCCCTCTCCGGGAAAGCGTCATTGGGGAGGGTGGCGGGCCGAAACGACGGAGGTCGATTATGGAGCCAATTGATGACAGACGAAAACGCACGTTCGCACTGGGGCACCTTGTGAGCACGCCAGCGGCGCTCGAAGCAATTCCCGCAGACGAGATGCAGAAGGCGCTATCGCGCCATGCGCAATGCGACTGGGGCGACTGCGGCCCCGAGGACTGGGAGGAAAACGAGGTCGCGCTTCGCGACGGCTTCCGGCTGTTCTCGGTGTATCGGAGCGAGGCGGGCACGAAATTCTGGATCATCACCGAGGCCGATCGATCGGCGACTACGGTGTTGTTGCCCGAGGACTACTGAGCGAGAAGCGGCATAGGGGGCGCGTCCGCTTGTTGGGCGCGCCTTACGGCATGTAGCCCGGCTTCCTCTGCGTTTGAGCTGGATCCGGTTCCGTCTTGGGTGATCGAGGGATATGTAGGCGTGTCAGGTCCTCGTCGCTCCACTGCAAGGACTCCGAGATGCCTTCGGCATCCGCCTTCACCGGCAGCCCGCCCTGTGGTCGACCTGGGAAGTGCTGCGGTGGGATGGAGCAGGTCCAGACGCCATGTGCCGACTCGAACGCTCCGGTCAGCGGTTGTCGCTCGCTAGGTGACGCGATGTCTTTGAGCTCGTCCGGGTGGATGATGAAACGCTCTTGGATCCGACTGTCAGTTCCAGATTGAGCGGATCTTCCACCTTGCTGGCTGCGCCCTTCGCTGGAAGAGAACCCTGATTCGTAAGCCTCACGTTTTCCCAGTTGGTTCGCCATCCACTGCGCCGTCTCGTTGTCCTGGGTCCGAAGGAAAGCCCGGTTGGTGGGATTCGCGAGCACGGCAGGAGTCTCTGTCCCAGGGTAGAGGGATGGGATGTTCAGCATGTTGACCGACTGCGTGCCGAGCACGGCTGCCACTCCCTTGCTGCGTCCGCCGTTGAGGAAATCGGCGAGGTTGTCGACGCGTCCAGCGAACGGCAATTCGTCTAGGAACACCCAGGTCTTTGGTGCGTGCTCGTGCTCTGGTCCCCCGAGTAGCTCCGAGATGACTCTCGACAGGACGGCTTGGACAATCGGCTGGAGAGATGCCTTCTTGCTGGTGTCGTAGCCAAGCACGAGGACGCGGGGGCCTCTGTCTGCGATCCAGTCTGAAAGTGCGAACCGATTGCCCTGCAGCCAGCTTCGTTTCCACAACGCGGCGGGGATTCTCAGGTGGTGCGTCGCGGTGCTCAGTGTGGCGACAACGCTGCCCGTCTCGTCACCCTTGTGCGCGAGGCGTTCGGTGATATCCGTTAGCTTGGATGCCTTGGCGAGCAACTGCAGATTCTTGGCGGAGGAGCAAGCCACCAACAGGTCCCAAAGCGTCCAGTCACTGTCCAGGGCTCGGAATGCGGCGATCACCGAGGCCATGAGCTGCCTTGCGCCCATGACGAAGTGTGGGCTTTTTTCGGATGCGGTTAGGGGCAGGAGGCCAGCGCAGACGGAGTCTGCGTCGAGTGGGCCTGCATCTCGAGCGATGTCCCAGGCCGGAGTTGAGTCACAAAACGGGTGCAGGAGGATTGCGTCAGACTCCGCCGCGAAGTGATTGCCCGAACACTGCTCGTGGACGAACGGCCAGAAATCGCCCTTCATGTCGAAGACGATGCAGCGATCGGTGGGGTTTAGCTGGCGCAAGACCTCGCGCATGAGGGTGCGCAAGAGGATCGTCTTCCCTGAGCCTGGGGCTCCAACTGCGACGAAATGTCCGAGAGCTGCCTTTGCTGTGACTGGTGTTCCGCCCCACGGATAGGCCCTTGGGTCCACCGATTCTTGGAAGTCTCGGTTCGCTGAATCGAGCACTTCACCGTAGTCCAGCAGTTTGCGGCCACGAACGGTTGGGCTATCGCTGGGTTGTGCAGCGCGAAGCCAGGCGGCGATTCGGAGCACGCCATAGGCGAGGCCGATGATTCCGGCGATGGCAAAGAATGAGAGGAGTTCGCGCATCACTCGGATCCCTCAGGTTCGGTGCCGGCATCGGGAGCCTGACCCAGAAGTTCTTCCGCGACCCACTGCGTGATGGCCGGATGGTTCCGTTCGTCCTCCTCGTTTGAGATCAGGATGGCTCGAGTAGCTTCGGCCAGTGTCTCTCGGAATCTGTTCAAGGCGATTGCCATGTCGTGGATGGTGTCGTCTTGTTCTGCGATCCTGGCCTCGATTTCGGCAAGGCGAGCTCCCGTCGATTCAGGTCGCTGTTGCAAGAGCGCCGAACGAACTAGGTCTGTTACGGTCATGTCTCGCCGTGCCGCCTCGTCTTTGACGAGGTCCATTTCGTGCTCGGTGAGCCGCGCCGAGGCCATGAAGTCCCTTGGGTTCTCCTTCTTGGTCATGTGTTAGATGCGAGGTGTGTGGCTGTGTGCCGCGGCGGTGCTGGCTTCACGCAATCTAGCGTGAAGTGGAGCACACGAGAGTTTTAGATCGGGGCCCGAGGCTTTGGTTGCGCGGGGCAGGTTGGCCGTCAGGACCCGGGATCCTGCTGAGGCGGCGAGTCGCCGCAGTCGTCGCATCTCGTGCTCCGGCAGTGCGCGCTCATCGACGAGAAGCACCGTGTCTCGTCGCAAGAAGGGGCGACGCCGGTTCGGAAGGCCAGACTTGATGGCTCGGCCGAGACCTCGCCAGCTGAGGTTATAGGCAGATCGGTCAAGCAAGGGCGCATCAACGATCTGAAGCAGAGCGAAAGCACAGATCGCACGCCGGCCGCGTTTTGACAAAGCTGCGGCCTGTGCGGACGACTTAGTCAGTGCCAGGAACCGCATGCCGCTTTCGCGGTAGATGGTTGCCAGCGCCGAAACCTCGCGCAAACTCGTTGGGCCGAGGCTCTTCTCACCTGTTGTCCGGGCAATGTCGCGAACGCGCTCACGCTCAAGGCTGTTAAGTCCGCGAATGGCAGATTCCAGCCAAGCAATGATCTTGGAGGGGCGCTTGGCGAATGCTTGGTGCAGTGTCGCTCGCAGGGGGCGGCGTTCCTTGCGATCGTCGGCGGTGCCCTTTGTCATGCAGATTGACGGCTCGCGCGCCGCGGCCGGCGATTGGCTCTCGCCGTGAACGTGCGGGGCGACACGCTGGTCAGTTTCAAGCGGCCCAACCAGAGGGTTGTCAGCGGGCCTCTTTGATGTAGGCGTGACGCGAGGGAACTCATCGATGGTGGCGTGGCGCTGGCGGTGTGCGAGCTTCTTGACGGTGAAGTCGGGGCCGAAGGTCTCGGCGAGCTCTTGACGCCAACTCGCTGAGAGTGTTTCGAAGTCGACGCTGTCGTCCTTGCTCTTGCGGGTGTGGATGGCGACCTGCCCAGCTTCCCGGCCGTCTCGGTAGCCGACTGACTCAATTTGGGCGCGGCGCTTCGAGAAGTAGGCACGCGTCTCGGCGGGGATTCCCGGGATGTGCATGTAACCGAACGCCATCGTGACCTGGAGATCGAACTCGCGCTCAAGGTTCGATGCGAGGATCTCGCGATACAGGGTGCCGTACTTCTTCATCAGCCCCGGCGTGAATGCGCGAGTAGATGCCAACGCGCGCCACTGCTTGTCGGGTCCCTGGGCCAGATTCGCGACTAGACAGTGCGTGTGGACCTGCGGGTCGTTTTCGCGCGAAGTGTGATGAAGGAAGCGTGCGCCGAGCAGTCCCTTTGCGTTCACCAAGTGTCTTCCGGCCTTGCCGATGCGGGTCTTGGCCAAGGGGTCCTCAAGGAGGTCGAGAACGAATACCACCGCGTCATCGTGGCAACTCAGGAGGCGCTGACGTTCCACGTCGGAAGTCGTGGCCGAGTGAAGCAGGCTGAAGTCCTTGGGGGCGCTGAACGTGAAGTCGAAGCCCGGTCGGCGGGCGCGCTCGCCCTCAGTCCGGCCTGCGTTCTGAACGAGTGCGACGGTCTTCGAGGGGGAGTAGCCATGGAAGACGTTCCGAAACTCCTGCGAGTTGATCGCACCATTGAGCCCAAACTCGTGGCGACCCTCTCCGAACCAGATGCCTTGCTGTTTCGATTCGCTCTTGTAGTAGCCGGGGCCCTGTTCTTGCTTGGCTCCGGTTTCGAAGTCGTAGTAGCCAAGGCTTTCTGGGCTGATAGGGCGAATCGTGAGCACGGCAATCGAGTCGGTGGCGCGTTGGCAGCAGGGGTAGGGTTAGTGCGATTGCCCTCGGCGACGGGCTTGCTCTTCGGTTTCTTGTTGAGCGGACTCGTCACGTGTCGTGCGGCGGCGCTCGTGGTTTCGCTTGGAGACCTGGAGCTTCTTCCGGTCGACGGCGTCTTGGGCTAGGCCAAGATCGCGAGCGCTTGTCGCGGCGATGGATTGGGCCAGTGCCTCGGGCGTGCTCAGGCCGTAGGACCGGTGCGCGAGCTTTTCGTTGAACGTCGCCTCCCAGATGTTCGAAGCGAACGCCGCTGACGGGCGCAGGGGAGTCCAAACCACCAGGCCAGAATCCACGGCCTCGGAGACACCCTTCATCGCCTGGCGGAATCTCTCAGCAGCTTCTGTGCTTAGCGGCTTGGTTATCACGGCGACTTGTTCGTCGCCTTGGGGCAATTCCGCGGCGAGCGCCAATTCATAGGGGTGCTCGGAATCGGTGGCATAAGTAGTCGTCGCGCCAGCATCGACATGAACCAGGAAGACCCTCGGTGAGTCTTCGTCGCGAGGCTGTTGAATCACGATGGAGAGATTCGGGGTTCCGACATCGGCCTCGGCAGGCGAATCTTGGTTGCTGGGCTGGTCCATCGTGTTGGTCTCTCGGTTGCCTATCCCTTGAGAGTAACCATCTCGCCCTCAACTCGAAGCGAGTTGTCGGCGAAGACGTGCGGCAACGTCTTGTGCAAGCCACGGGCCGACCGCCCGGAGCGTTTCAAGCTGCGCTTGACCAGTTCCTTGACCTCGTCGGCGGAGAGCGTGCCTCCGCAAGATTTGAGCGCCTCGTGGACGATGGTGAGTAGGTCGGCGCGGCTCGCCCCGGGTTTGGCCGGCGGGGTCGTCCTCGGCGGAGTTGTCAGCGCGGTCAGCGCCTCCCTAACGCGATCAGCCTCGAGCTTGATGGCGGAGGCTTCGGCTTGCTTCTGCTTGAGGAGGTCGGCGAGTCGAGCATGCTCGGCTTCGAGTTGCTCGACCACCGTTTCAATGGTTTCGGTCATGAGACCATCTATGGCGCTTGATGGGGGGTTCGACAAGCAGGGCCAAGAAACGGCGCCCGTGGTCCCGTATACGTGAATGGAAGGGTTTCACGAGCAAGGCTGAGTCATTGGATAGGACGTGCGTTGTCGCTGTATACGAGGCGTATACGGTCGTAACTATCTATACCAATTAGATGTCGGGCCTGTTTGAGGGCTATTTGTGTAGACGTTGAATCACACCCATGCACCTGTGCGGTGCCCCCGAAACGGGGTAAGAGTCGGATAGCCGACGCGAGCGGTGGTGTCGTTGAAACGACCCGCGATGTTGGCGACGCCCAAGACTTAAACTCTCATGGAATGGCCTCAGTTCACAACGATGGAGCACCTGCTTGCTAGCAAGCAGGGCAACTACGGCACGCTTTCCATCGTAGTGCGCCCGAGTTCTTCGGACGTCTCCCGCTCTCGCGTGAATCTGGCTGCAGTTGGGCTTGCCCCTCTCGAGGGGGGCGGTAACGCGGCGATCGTGCACGAGTTCGAGGGGCATATCCACGCCTACCACACCAGCGCTGAGCATCCCTACGACTTGGGGTTTTCGAATCGAGTGCCGGGTGAAGGGCTGCCTGTTGTTCGCTCCCTGAAGCTGGATGAGAGTCGCATGGAGAGGCTCAATGAAGCCATGTTTGCGATCCAGGATCGGGTTGCGGCGGGCGCGTGTCTCTGGACGCCGCTGCGGACGTCGGCTGCGTTCGCCGCGAATGTCTGGGAGGCGACGTTCGACGAGAAGCTCGACCACCGCAGCTTCGGGCTCAGTACCACCGACAACCTGGCACGATCCATTCTCGAATTCGGTCATCGTGAACGCAGCTTCCTGCGCGGCGAGCGCGAGGCGCTTGACCTGCTGGTTTCCGAGCGGATCTTGGAGCTGACGTCGAAGCATGACGTCCAAGAGCGTGCTGAGCAGAGGGGGATGAGGATTTGATTGGCCGGGACCAGGAAGACGCTGGGCGGCAGGAATCCGTGCTCGACGGTGATCTCGATAGCGGCTGCGTCGCTCGGTCGCAGGGAGATCTCGGTGGCCGCGCTGGATGCCTAGACGTTCTGGTTGAGATCGTCACGGAGATCCAGGAATCTCTCGACCGGAGGCTCCAGGATATGGAGCACCAACTTGGCAAGGACCGGACCGCCCTTCGAATGATGCTGACCGAACGTGATGTAGCCAAGTTGATCCAGTGCGACGTGCGCACGGTCCGTCGACTTGAGAAGGGTGGTGTCTTGCCGCTAGCGATCCGATTCGGTGGCTCAAAGCGGTGGCGTGCCGAGGCTATCGAAGCGTGGCTCGACGACCTCTCCGAGGAGCGCGCCGGATGAGGGGGCGCGCACTTGGTCGCGGCCGTCTCATTCGGCGCCGCAACAAGAAGGGGACGAACTACGTCGGGGATTGGACCGATGCGGATGGCCGTCGCCGCCGTGAGGTCTTGTCCAGCGATCGCCGTGTTGCGGAGCGCATGCTCGGCGACATCATCCGCAAGCGCGACTTGGAGATCGCCGGTCTCGGCATCGAGGACTCGCACGAGATGCTCGTCGCGGACCTGAAGGCCCAATACCTCGCTGACCTCAAGTTGCGGGTCACCGCTGGCCACGTCACGAACATCAAGAGCCGCTTCAAGCGCATCTTCGAAGCTGTCAAAGCACGCCGCGTCTCGGACTTGCGGCCGGGTGATGTCTTGGCGTTCCGTCGTCAGAGGGTCGCGGACGGATCTTCGAATCGAACGGCGAACCTCGACGTGGCCGCCCTCAAGGGAATGCTGAATTGGGCCGTGGATTCGGGCATTCTTGGCACGAATCCGCTAGCGAAGATCAAGCCGTTGCCGCAGGGCAAGAAGCACCAGCGCTACCGCCGTCGCGCGATGACCGAATCGGAGGTGGAGTTGTTTTTGCAGGCCGCCGCCGAGGATGACGCGGAGCAAGAGGCGCATGTCGCGGCTGATCAGACCATTGACGGCGGCAGCAAGGGCAAGGGCTACGCCGTTCGCAAGCGTGTCGTGCGTGTGCCGCAGTTCCCGTTGTGGTTGGCGTTGATCGAGACGGGGGCTCGCTGGGGTGCGTTGACTCAGGTCCTGTGGCAGGATCTTGATGATGAAGTGGCCACGCTGCGACTTCGCGCGGAGACGGCGAAGGGGGAGCGCGAGCAAGTGAATCCGATCCCGATCGAGTTGCTCGATGAGCTACAGGAGCTGCGCGCGATTCACGCTGAGGTGACCGGCCTCAAGCCTCTGCCGTCCGACTGCATCTTCCTGACACCGCGCGGCGAGAGTTGGGGGCGGCAAAGTCGCAATGCAATGCGCATCTTCGACCGCCTGCTTGAGCGAGCGGAGTTGGAGAAGGTCGACACCACGGGTGAGAAGCTCGACATCCACGCGCTGCGCCACACGTTCGGGACCAGGCTGCTGCGCGCGGGTGTTGGCCTTCACCAGGTGCAGAAACTAATGGGCCACAGCTCGCCGGCACTGACGGCGCAGGTCTATGCGCATCTTGCCACGGACGATTTGCGTGATGCCGTTTCGCGCATGCCGACGGTGGATGGTGGCGGTGCCCGGAAGCTGCCTCGCGGACTTCCTGGCACTAAACTGGCACAAGGTCCGGGCGGCCTCTCGGCCTGCGCGCATAAACCCTTGTCAGGAATGGAGCGGGTGATCGGGATCGAACCGACGACATTCAGCTTGGGAAGCTGACGTTCTACCACTGAACTACACCCGCGCTCGTCGCGCCCGAAAGCGCGAGGCGGATGGTCCTGCTTCGCTGGCTGTGCGTCAAGCGCTGTTGCCGCGGTTCCCTGCGTTCGCTGGTGGAGCTACTGATATTCGAAGCGGATCACGTGTGCTTGGTGAATGGATACGTTGCCGTTGGTTTCGAGCGGGTGACCTTCCACGGCGGCCATGTCGATTGTGGGGGTGCTGGTGATTGTCCATTCGACCGCGTTGGTCGTCGCCAGTTGTGTCCAGTCGAACCACTGGGTGGCTAGCGTCAATCCTTGGGCGCCTGGCACGTTGGGGATCTTCAGTTCGAAGTCGGCGCGGGCGCCGAAGGGAGCTGCTAGTGGGTCGGGTGAGGTGAGGAAGATGGTGGGCACCAGGATGTCGAGGGTGCCGAGCATGAGGTTGCAGTTGCCCGGTGTCGCGAAGCCTAGGATGGATAGCGGCACGGGGCTTCCGGGTTGGCCGATGGCGGCGATGGCTAGGCCGTCAGGTGATCCGTAGGCGAACATCTTGGCGTAGCCGCCGACCATCAGCGAATACTCGGCTACGAAGCTTGAGTTGGCGTGGGGGCCGCACCCGCCGCCGAGGTTGGTGACCGTGCCGGGGATGTCTTCGAACTCCGCGTCGGCCATCCACCAGCCCGGGGATTGGCCGGCGATTGGGGTTCCGGTGACGTCGAGGCAGAGGCGGCCGCCAATGTAGGAGAACGGTGTCGTGAACTGGATGCGCACGATGTTGTCTGGCGACCACGCGACGGTTGCACCTGTTGCCGGTGGCGAGGTTGGGAAGGTGACGGTGCCGGTGAATACTTGTTGGGGCGCGCTGCCGATGTTGTTCGCGAAGGTTGAAGACGCTTCGAGTGTTGACTGGGTTGAGGTCGACAGGGCGATCACCATGTTGGCCAGGCCGCCGGTGTAGATTTCGTCAGCGGCTGTGCGGCGAAACTCGATGGCGTGGATCGTCTTGCCGATCATCGCGGTGAGGTGGCTTTCGCCGATCAAGGTTTGTTGGCGAACGTCATTGGCGGCGCCGGGGAGCCAGAGGTGGCTGGTGGCGTCGGTGGTTGCGCGGGTGGCAGGCACGACGATCTGTTGTGCTTGCGCGTGGAGCGTTGCGGTGATCGATAGCGCGATGAGTAGAGGCGTTGTGGTTTGGTTGGGCATGATGAGTGTTTGGGGCGAAGCGGTGAGGTGTTTGGGGGAGGGGCTGTTGGGTTAGGGGGAGGTGATGGTGATTTGCAGCGTGTCGCGCATGCGGCCTCGGCCGACTGTGACGGTGATGACTGCGCCGGGGGTTTCTGGCACGGGAATGGTGACGGTCTTGTTGGCGGGCACTTCGATGCAGGTGATGTCGCCTGAGCCGTTGTCGATCCAGATGGTGGAGGCCGCGCAGGCGACGTCGATGTTGACCGTGCCACCTGCGGTGGCGGTTGTTGGTGCTCGCATAGATCCACCGCCCGAAGGTTGCGGAGTTTGAGCTACGATGCAGGGAGCCGCGGCCATGAGCGCTAGCAGATGTTGTCGTGTTCGCATACTGGTCCAAGTGGGGAGGAATGTGATTCGGGCGGTCGGTGCTACGGTCGACAACCCGTCCAAGTGGACCCGTGTCGAACCGTTGCGCGCCGCTCTCTAAGTGGGCAACGGGAGGGGGAATGCCCGCCATTTTTCATGGTGGATTTACGCGAGCAGTGTTTGCCACCGTCTTGCATGATCCAGCACGGGGTCCCTGCTCAGCGGTGCGAAGTGTCGCATCTAGGGCATGTGCAGAGGGCTCTGGGGACCGGTCCGCGACCAAGGAAACTGCTTGGCCAGCGGGGTGCCATCTGCCCAGGCGTCCGCGTGGAGCGCTTGATGTTGGGCCGCATAGTCCGCCACGTGTGCTTAGTGGTGGCCGCGTTTGGCTAGCTATCGAGTGGTCACACACGAGCTGTTTGACGCTCGGCTGCGCTGGCCATTACCAGCGGGAGTCGCGTGTTGACCGCGAACTGGCGCGAGTCGGAACGCTTGCGTGCTGCCTACCTGCGGAGCGGTCGGTCGTGCGATAGCATTGTGTGCACAGCGGTCAGGGCGCAGCGTGGTGCCTGTCGCGGGGCGCTGTTTATCGGTCGTTCACAGGCTGCCGAGTTGCGCGTCGTATTCTCTTACAGCGTCGCGCTGTGCTCGATTCGGATGACCGGTGCAATGTGAACCGTGGCGTTGCCCTGGATCGCGTTCGGGTGTCCTTCAATCGTCGCCATGTCCAGAGTCGGGATGGCTGGAGCAACAGTCCACTCGATAGCGTTGCTGGTCGCTTGTTGGCTCCAGTCATACCACTGAGTAGTAAGCGTAAGTCCTTGTGCGCCTGCGATGTTCGGGATCTTGATCAGCGCGTCGGCCTTGCCGCCGTTGGTGTTGAATGCAGGGTTGGGGTCCGGGATGAACAACGTGGGGACCAAGATGATCAGCGGGAACACTTGTAGTGTGCATGCCGGTGGGCCGAAGACTGGAGGCAGCGGGAGGGGCACGGCCTTCGGGCCGATAGCCGCGATTGCCAGACCCATTGGTGTCCCAAAAGCGGTCATCTGCGCATGTCCGCCGACGACGAGGCTGTGCTTTTCGACCGAACTCCAATTGCTTCCGCCGCCGCCCAATCCGCCACAGCCGTTGCCTAGGTCGTTGATGGTCCCTGGGTGATGTTGATAAGCAGCATCTGATGTCCACCAATCAACTTCTTGGCCGGTGACCGGGTGTCCCTCGATGTCGATGCAAAGTGTGCCGCCGGTGTAGAGAAACGGTGTAGCTGCTTGCGGTGGTGTTGAGAGGTCGATTCGTACCACGTTGCTTGGGTCCCAGGTGATGTTGGGGCCAGCGGTGGCTGGAGATGTAGGAACACTCACAGTGCCGTCGTGGGCCGTCACCGGGTTGGGGCCGACGTTGTCGTCAAAGGCGGCTTTGCAGTCGAGCGGTCCGTGTGGCGCGATCGATAGGGTTACAGAGACATCGACTTGTCCGCCTGCGAAGGCGTCGTTCGTTGCGTTTCGGCGTAGCTCGACTGCGTGGATGTACCTGCCGACCATCGCAGTCAAGTGGGATGGACCAATCAGGATTTGGACGCGCCGATCGACCACGCCAGGGATGCCCGTCTGGTGAGTGGCATCGGTGTTTAAGTACTGCGACGGCGCCACCGTGTACGTTTGTGCAGCAAGTTGCGTTGCTAACGTCGCGGCGAGGATCGAGACGACGGGGCGTCGAGAACGGATTGTTGTTCGTGATGACATGGTCGGATCCTGATTCAGTGAGTGTGCGCAGTCGGTTGTGCTACGGGCCTGTGGCGACGATTTCTACGGTTGTGCCTCGTCGGCTGACACCTTGACCAAAGTGGATAGAGATGGCTCCAGTCGTGCCTGGCGGGATGGGTATGACGACGTTCCCGCCTTCTGGCACAGGAAACGACTTGGTGCCTTCGGAGCCACCAAACGTCACTTGAACGCTCTCTGTGTTTGCCGCCACTTCCACGACAATGGAGCTGCCGGCTGTGGCAGTTCCAGGTGCTTTGATAATCGCGCCGCCCTGCATCATTTGATCATGCGGAGTGCAGGCGCGTGTGTGCTCGCGTTCCTTCGCAGTTCCGGGTTGCCGTCTTCGATGACCTTGAGCACCCACACCGCGATCTTACGACGTTGTTTGATGCCATCGTTGGTTAGGACCTCGTCGATGATTCGCTCCGCGCCGTGCCACAGAGTGGCATCGTTGCGGTAGGTGTCATGTAGCAAGGTCAGGAACATGAACCACTTGTCGGTCAGTTCCTCGATCGGGGCTTTCACAGCGAGTCGACGCAGCTCATCCAGATCTGAGTCGCCCGTTGGCTTCAAGGCGTCTGCGAACGGCGCATCCCCGTTCCCCTCAACCGCCGACGTCCCCGCCGCGTACCCACAAGCACCCCCAAGCCCAGCCCCTGCCAGAAACGTCGCCCCGGCGATCAAGAACGCGCGGCGGGTTGGAACGGATGGTGGCTTCGGTTTGGGAGCGACTAGGTAGACGGGATTCAGATGCATGGATGGTTCCCCGGTGTGTGTTTGGCGATGGAGGAAATATTCTGTGATCGGTTGACAGTGTCAAGCAGTCGAAGTGGCGTGATGCCAAGTTCTTACCCTGTTGATTCGGCGACGTATTTGGCGTCTCTCGGTGTTCCGTTGTTGTTGAACTTTTCTGTGGTTGTGGCCGTTAGCGGATGCTGTGGCCGGCATCCAGCAGCAGCGAGTTTGGCACGGAGTTGCCGAGCAGGTCGAAGCGGTCTAGGCGCCACACGACGCCCTTAGATGCGCGTTCCACTTCAATTAGCAACGGTTGGCCGGGACCTGCATGGCAGTTGCCAATCACGAGATTGCCGTTGGCCAACACTTCGAGGGTCGTCACCCAAGCCAAACGAACACCTTCGAGTTCGTCCTGCGTCAGTTGCCAAACGACCTCACCGTCGGTCGTTACTTCAATGACACTGTGACCGTTGCCGGTCGCAATCAGGGTGTTGCCATTGGCCAGCCGCAGCGCGCAGAAGCACTTGTCGCCGAAGGCCTCGAGGCCGTGACCTCCCTTGGTCTCGCGGCCAAACATGGGCACGTCGTATTCCCAGACCACGCGCCCGGTGTCCTGTTCGTATTCGCGGACAAAACCATCCCCCTCATGACACACCAGATAACGGTCGTTCGCGATCTTGCGAACGAGTCGGGTGTCCGTGTGCGGGTGCGGACGGTCGACCTTCATCTTGGTCTCGCTCAGGAGGGCGCCGGTGCGATCGACTTCGATGATTCTGGCTGGGCCGCTTTCGGCAATCATCACGCGGCCGTTGGGCAAGGGCTGGAATGCGTGCACTTCGACGCGCTTGCCCTTGTTGCCATTCTGGGTGCGCGAATCGTATTGCCACACGACTTGCTGGGTTTCGCGATCGATCTCGACCACCTTGGCCGCACCTTGCTGCAACATGATGTTGCCCGATGGCAGAACGTGCAGGTCGTGGATGCCACCCCACGGCATCTGCCATTCGAGTTTGCCTTGACGGTCGAGAATGCAGAGCTTGCCGTTGCCTTGCGTCAGTACGCGGTGGCCCTTGGGGGCAGCGCAGGCGGCGAGGGCGAGGACGGGGAGCAGTAGGATGCGAAGGCTTGGCATGAAGTTCGAACGGTATCCGGCGCGACGTCCTGGCGGACGTTTGTGGGCAGGCTTTATGCTCGCCGCATCTTGAAGGTCTTTGTGGATACAGATGGCGTGCTGCTCGGTGTCGATCGCGACAAGTCCCATCGGGCTTGCTTGGCGGATCATGCGATCAGCTTTCTTGAGTTCGCGGTGTCGCGCTTCGAAGTGTATTGGCTGGCGCCACAGTGTCGCGGCGATGCGGCAGCTGTGGTTTCGCACTTGGTGCGGCACGCGAAGTTGAGTGATCGCGAACGGTTGATGAGCGTCGCTGCGAAGGTGCGCGCGACCAACTACGACGACGACCGCACCGAGGCGCTGCCGCAGGACGGCAACTTTGTTTGGTTTGATGACGAACCCAGTGAAGGTGAGATGGCGGTGTTGAAGCGCTGTGGCTGGCTCGATCGCTGGCAGTGGATCGACACTCGCGAAGAACCCGAGGATCTGCTTCGCGCACGCAAATGGCTTGAGGCACAAGCGGCCGGCAAGGCGCGCAGTGTGTGATCGGTGTGATACGGTGAGCGCGAGAGAGCCGCTATGCCGATTCCGAAGACGCGCCGAGAACTTAGGGAGCTGATCGAAGCTTCGTTCGACAAGTTGACGGTCGAGTTGGATTCCAGCCGTCGACCGTTGGGCAGCGTGATGTGCACCGATGTGTGGAATATCAAAGGGCTGCTTGCGGTGCGCGCTTGGTGGGGATCGAGCGTTGTTGATTGGATCGAAGCCGGGCAGCGCGGCGAGGTGCCAGTACTGCCGGCTGTAGGCTATCGGTGGAATGAGACGCCGGCGCTCAATGACGAGATCGTTCGCAGCACTCGGCGCGAGTCGTTCCGCTCGGTTCGTGGACGGCTCGATGCGAGTTGCAGGCGAGCGTTGGCGACGGTTGCTCGGTTGCAAGATCGCGAACTGTTGCAGCCCTGCGTGTTTGCTTGGGCCGGGAGGCATCCCGTTGCGCGGTGGATCTCGATGAATACGGCGACGCAATACATGTCGGCGCGGGTGTTGATTCGGCGGGCGTTGCGCGAAGTTGGCTGACTCGTTGCGGGTCGGCCGCGTTTGGTGGTTCGCAGAACTGCAACACAGCCGTTGCCGTGCGGGCTCGGTGGCAGTAACCAAGCCACCCCAAAATGAGCACCCAACCCACGCGACTCGGCATCCTTTGCGGCGGCGGCCCGGCCCCCGGCATGAACTCGGTCATTTGTGCCGCGACGATCGAAGCGATCAACTCCGGATGGGAGGTCTATGGCATCCCGGATGGGTTCTCGCGGTTGATGGAAGGCGATATCTCGCAGGTTCACCGGTTGACGGTCGAAGACGTTAGCCGCATCCATTTGCAGGGCGGCTCGGTGCTGTTCACGTCCCGCGCGAACCCGACCAAGGATCCGGCCAAACTGGCGGCGACGGTCGCGGCGCTGGCCGAATTGAAGCTCGATGCGTTGATGACGATCGGTGGCGACGACACCGGGCACTCGGCGGCGGTGGTCGCGCAGGCGGCTGCGGGCAAGCTCCGGGTCGCGCACGTGCCGAAGACGATCGACAACGATTTGCCGCTGCCCGGCGATGTGCCGACGTTCGGCTATCAGACGGCGCGCCATGTTGGGGCGGAGCAGGTCAGCAACCTGATGACCGATGCGTTGACGACGCGGCGCTGGTTCTTCGTCGTCGCGATGGGGCGGCAGGCGGGGCACCTGGCGCAGGGTATTGGCAAGTCGGCGGGGGCTACGTTGACGGTCATTCCCGAGGACTTTCCCGCGGACAAGACGATCTCGTTGGACCACATCGTCGATGTGCTGGAGACGGCGATCTACAAGCGCATCGCGCATGGGCGGCCGTTTGGGGTCGCGGTGATGGCCGAAGGGTTGAGCTTGCGGTTCCCGCAGGAAGACATCGATCGCGCCATGCCGCATGCCGAACGGGATGACCACGGCCATGTCCGGTTGTCGGAAGTGCATCTGCACAGGTTGCTGACGGACATCGTGCGGGCGCGCGTGGCGGAGCGCGGTCACAAGGTGACGATCGTGGCGAAGAACATTGGCTACGAGCTGCGCAGCGCGCGACCGATTCCGTTCGATATCGAATACACGCGCGACCTTGGCTACGGCGCGATCGACTACTTGCGCGGTCTGCTTGGCAGTGAGCAGCCGCTTGAGGTCGGCGCGATGGTGACGATCCAGCGCGGCGAGTTGGTGCCGCTGCGGTTTGGCACGTTCAACGACCCGGCGACGGGGCGGCCCAGGGTGCGCACGGTGAATACGCAGTCAGAGGCGTATCGCGTGGCGCGCGAATACCAGATTCGCTTGGAGGTCGATGACTTCGACCACGCGGATCGGCTTGAGGCGATTGCGAAGGTCGCTGGGATGACACCGGCGGAGTTCAGCGAGCGGTATCGCTACCTGGTGGATAGCGATTCGTTCAAGCCGCGCAACTGAGCCAGTCGCGCAACTGAGCCAGTCGCGCAGCTGAGCCAGTCGCGCAATTGGCTCCATCAGTTGTTCATCTGCACGGTGACGCGACATGCGCCGTCGCTCGGATCGTCGAGGAACTTGATGATGCCGTCCTTGCCGGCGATTTCCTGGTAGCTAGTGCCTTTGCCCATGCCCCAGCTTTGGTGGTCGACCGTGCCGTTGACCCGGACCGCGCCGCCCCATAGGCCGTTCTTGCCGCGCTTGAGTCCCACGACGACGGTCGTGGTGGTCGATTCGTCGAAGACGATGGCGCGCAGCGGGGATTCGGGTGTGACGTCGAATGCAAGCGGCTCGGCATCTGCGACCAACTCTTGCAGTCCGAGGGCTGCCAGCCATTCGCGGTCGGTCAGCTTGTCCTCCAAGCTGAGTTCCAACTCTTTGGCCTTCTTCTGTACGCGTTTGAGCGTGTCCCCATCGCGGAAACTCGCTTTGGAGTAGATGGCGCCGCGAGCAAGGTCTTCAGCGGCGCCCTTGTCGTCGCCAGCATCGCTGCGCATGCAGGCGCGTTGGAGCAACTGGTCCGGGTCGTGCAGGTCGTGCGACTCGATCAACGCCGTGCCCCGCTTGCGTTGCGCATTGTCCCAGGCCGGCGCACACAGTAGCAGTAGCTCGGCGCTCGAGCCGTCGGTGATGACGCTGTCGAGCGCGGCGCGACGCACGCCTTCCGCGACGTGGTGGGTGTAGCGCACGTGCAGTTTGGTCGTCGGGGCGGTGACCGGTGCCTCTTTGGCCGCCAGGATTCTCGCGGTGCTGCGCCGGATTTCCTCAGGCATCAGTTCGACTTCGAGTGATCCTTTGCGGAACGAATGGTCGTGCTTGTTGTTTGGTTCTGCGGGCGCGAAGCCTGCGGTTTGCAGGCGCTTGCTGATCCGTGTAATCGCTTCCTCTTGCGTGCCCGCGACTTGGCCATGCCACCATGAAGTGTTGTGCACGAGCTGATCGCGCCACGAACCAAGTTCTTCGCACGGCTCGTCCGCGTCGAACACCATGTGTGCTTGAAACTGCGACTCATCGAGCGGCACATACTCGGGATAGAACGTGGCCGGCAGCTCCGGGAAGATGCCATGCTTGGAGCGCAGGTTGTCGATCGACTCGCGGGTCCGGTCGACGATGCCTTTGCTTAGTTCCTTGGCGGTGGCCATCAGTCGTGCGTTGGGCGTCACAATGCCATCTTGCTCGATGGTCGTGTCCGCCGTCGTGGTCATCTGGAAGTTGACGTGGTGCGGCGCTTGGTTGGGCCGCATCGTAAAGCTGCGGCCGCGCGCAACCTGGTCTCCCAAGGTCACCGTCACTTGCGTGTCTGCCGTGCCGTTGCCGATCCCACCGTGCTCTTTGTGGTCACCAACCGCGATCGTCATGACCAGATCGGGAGCGAGCTCGCCCGGCAGATTGCTTGCATTCGCTGGCGTGTAGGAGATGCACTGCAGTTCGGTATCCGCTTGCAGGCCTTCGATGACGCCGCGCGCGATCAGGTCGGCAAGCGGGTCGGTGCTCAGGTTGATGACGGCGATCGAGCGCGACGCGATGCGTGCGCCGATGGCATTGCTGCTCAACTGGGTTGTGTTGTAGGTGGTCTTGCTTTCGCGCTTGCTGACGTCGAGGCTCCACGCGAAGTCGGGAGCGTCACTCGGGATTGCGGGCCAGCTACCGTCGGCCTGGCGTTCGATTACGAACGGTGGCGCGCTGGCGACGAGCGCAGAACCGGGACCGTTCCAGAACCAGATGACCAGTCCGCCGAGGACCAACAGCATGCTGATGCACACGGCGAGGAAGCGTCGGTAGGCAGGAAGCGCGGGGTGGTGTTGGTGCATCAGATGGATTGCGTTGCTTGCCTGGTGCGGGCTAGGTCCAGTTCTTTAGTAGCTTGCCTTCCGCGTCGGTGAACGCGCCAGTAACAATCATGATCCAGTCAACCAGGGCCCAGATTGCCGTGATGATCGCGCCAAATAGCGTCAAGGTCAGGATCAGCATCGCGATGCCGGAGCCGGTTTTGCCGACGTAGAAGCGATGGATGCCGAGTGGTCCGACAAAGAACGCCATCAAGAACGCTGGCAGGATCTGTCGCTCAGAGGCGTCGGGGTCGTAGTCGGCGCTGCGTCGCGAGGTGCGCGGGGGTGGTGGCGGCACGGCGAGCACGCCGGGGATCGAGCGCAGGCTGGTCCAGTCGGGGCTGCCTTCGATCCAGGCGAGGTCGTCGCGGTCGAGGCGGCCGGAGGTCAGCATCGAGTTGACCTCTTGCAGCGAGTAGGGGCCGTAGCTCGTGTCGTTTTGGCGGACGGTGATGCGGGCAGCGGAAGTGGTCATGGGCGGGCGCCGGCTACGCGAGGCAATAGGACATATTTCCACTCTGTTGCATGGCATCGGCGGTCGTGGTCGAAGAAGGTCTGGCAATACCGCATGACGTCAGCCACCTCAGCACCTGAGAACTTGCGCCGCAGCCCGGCCCGCCGTCGCTTGTCGTGGCGCCGCAAACTGTTGTTCGCGATGGTGCCGGTGACCTTGATGGCCGTTGGCGGCGAGTGGTTTGCGCGGTCGTTCCGGCATGGCAAGGGCTACGCGCCGATGGGGAGCAACAGCTATCGTGACCATCGCATCGATCTGGTGCGGCGCGCGTTCCCCAACGTGCACGATCCGCTGCTCGGCTACCGGCCCAAGCCTGGCTATTCGGCTAGCGACAACGTGTGGCATACCGAGGTGACGATTGCGGACAATGGCCTGCGAAGTAACGGGGGCGGCGCGCAGGTAGTGGGGCAGCGGCGCGTGCTGGCGGTCGGCGACTCGTTCACGTTTGGCGATCAGGTTTCGGATGCGGATACCTGGCCGGCGCAGCTCGAGCAATTGTTGCAGCGGCCGGTGCTCAACGGCGGCGTGTTTGGCTACAGCTTCGCGCAGACCGTGTTGCGCGCCGAGCAGTTGTTGGACGTTCACGAAGTGGACACGGTGGTGTGCAGTCTGATTCCAGATGACATCAAGCGATGCGAGCTGAGCCGCCGTTACACGCCGATGCCGTGGTTTGCCATCGTTGACGATCAGTTGCAGTTGCGCGGCGTGCCCGTGCCGGACACGGAGAAGGACAACGAACTCGACAATCAGTCATTTCGCCGCGTGCTCGGCTACAGCGCGTTGCTCGACATGATCTTTTGGAACACTTGCCCTTCGTGGTGGGTTGGGCAGGAGCGTGAGGTGCGCGAGCATCCGCCGGGGTCGGGCATCGACATCTGCAAACTGCTGCTCGAACGCTTGCAGCAGAAGTGCGCGGCTCAGAAGGTTCGCTTGGTGTTGCTGCTGCAGGGACGTTCGCCAGAGCATCTCACGGGTGCGCCCATTCGTGCGACGGAGTTGCTCGCGCACGGCGAACAGTTGGGAGTCACGACGTTGGATCTGGCAACGAAGTTTCGCGACATGGCCGAGCGTGACGCATCGCTCGAGAAGAAGTTCTTCCGTGGCCACATGACGCCGCAAGGCAACCGTTGGGTTGCTGGGATGCTTGCGGAGGTGCTGTAGGTGTTAGTACTGTGCCAGGCACAGTACTAACTAGGTCCACTTCTTTAGGAGGCGGTCTTCGCTGTCGCGGAAGGAGCCGGAGACGATGACGATCCAGTCGATGAAGGCCCAGATGCCGCTGATGAAGATGCCGACGATGGTCAGCGTGAGCACCAGCATGGCGATGCCGGAGCCGGTCTTGCCGACGTAGAAGCGGTGCACGCCCAGGGCGCCGACGAAGAAGGCCATCAGGAAGGCTGGCAGGATCAGGCGGTCAGAGCATTCTGGGTCGTCTTCGTACTCGTCGCGGTCGGAGCGCGGGACCGGGGGCACGGCGATCACGCCGGGGATGGTGCGCAGTTGCGTCCAGTCAGGGGTGCCTTCTAGCCATGCGAGGTCGTCGCTGTCCAAGCGGCCCGCCATCAGCAGTTGGTTGACCTCTTCGATGCTGTAGGGGCCGTAGCTTTCGTCGTTGCGGCGAACGGTGATGCGGGCAGCGGAGTTGCTCATGGGCAGGTCGGGGTATTCGATCGACACATTCTTCTCGGTGCTGGCACACTATGCCACGAGTTGGCCGTCAGCGGAGGCCGCCCGAGGGATGATCATGAGAACGTTCTCCAAAGCCGTGGCGCTATTCGTGCTGTTCTTGTCTTTACTGGTGCAGTTGGTAGCACAGGGCGAACTGGCGAGTCGCGCGGCCTCGCCTGCCGGTGCCCAGGACTCGTTGGATCGAGGAGTCGTGCTTGGCATCGTTGCTGGCGACGGCGATCGCAAGCAGGTTGGTGCGGAAGTCGTGCTGATCTCGCGGCCGTTCCCGGCGCGTGTGGATGTTGGCGAACTCGATGTCGTGCGGGTCATCAGCGATGCGACCGGTAGATTCCGGGCGAAGTGCTTGCGCGGCCGCGCCTACAGCGCGTGGGCGACCTGGGTTGATGAGAGCGGCGCGCAATGGAGCACGTCGATTGCAGAAGGTGTCGTGCCCGGGCCGATTGTCCGCTTGCACGAAGCTTCCCTTTCGAAGCCGGTCGAAATCAAGATTCGGGGCCTGGCTGCGTGGCGAGAACTTGGCGAAGTGACGGCCACGGCGTACTCGCACAGCAAGAACGCGTATGGTCGACCGCTGGCGATTGCCGCGGATGGCACGGCAGTGCTGCCGTTCTTGCCGGGGACGCACTGGGAAGTGGAGGTTCGCGCTGCCAACGGTTTGTTGATTCGTTTGGCGCAGATCAGGCGAGCGCCGACCGAGGTCGAGGTCTCGGGTCCGCGCGAGTGGCGCGTGCAGGTTGCGAACGAGCAGGGTGCGCCGATCGGTGGCGCTGCCGTTGCTCAGATACCTTGCTATGCGCCGGGTGGCCGCCACTTGCGGATGGTGTCCGTGCCCTTGGCAAAGACGGACCAATTGGGCCGCGCGACAGTGGTGCTGCCGGCGATGCATCCGATGACCAATGGCAAGAGGTCGCAAACACTTGAGGTTCGCAGTCCAGGGCATGCGAGTAGATTGGCGAATACTGCCGACGACAACGGCGGACCCGTCACGGTGGTCTCGGTGACGATGCGTGATGGCTACGAGCTCAAAGGCCAGCTCGTCGATGCGCACCAGCAGCCGATCGTAGGCATCGAAGTATTCGTGGAGCACCCGATCGAGTTGCAGGGTGCTGACAACAGCAGATGGCTCAATCCACCGTTGCCGGTGCGAACGGATGGCGACGGGCGGTTCGCCGTCAACGGGCTGGGCGACTGGTCTGGTTGTCGGGTGATGTTGATGCTGAAGCCGAGTGAGGCACGGTTGGTTGGTTTTGCGACCGAAGCCGATCGTTCGTTGGCGCCGATCCAGTGGATCGCGGCGGTCGAGAAGGTGGTTGCGGACATCGACCTCGGGCCGGTCTGTCTAGCCGATATCCCGATGTGTCGCCTGACGATCGTCGGCCATGACAAGGTCCCGGCCGCCGAAGCTCGCGTGCGGCTGCTACATGCGGGCAGTCTGCAGCCACCGATTGAGTTTGCTACCGATCGTGTCGGTCGTCTGCAGATGGCGTATCCCGACGCGAACACCAGGATCGGAGTCTATGTGCCAGGCGGTGGCATTGCGCTTGCCGTGGTGCCGTCTGCGGAGACCCATGAGATAAGGCTCAGCTTGATGGAGACCCGCATCGTGACTGGCAAGGTCGTAGACGAGGCTGGCAAACCGGTTGCTGGAGCCGTCGTCAAGCCGTGGGATCGGCTCCGGAACTGTGGGTTTCAATTGGCAGATCTGGCCTATCGTTCATACGGATCGATGGGGGCAACCGGCGCGGACGGCAAGTTTCGCGTGACCTTGCCGATGGTCGACGTGGCCTTCTCGATTCGGGCTACTGCGACGATCGAGCAGCGGCCGGCATCGTCCAAGGTGATGCTGGTTGCGCCTGATGAACAGAACGTCGAACTGGTGGTCGTCGCTCGTTAGTGAGTCGTTCCACGCGACGGTTCCAGTTGCGCCCCAAGTTCTTCGGCCACGTTCGCGGGGCCACTACAGGCGTCCTCGCAAGGTCGTTGCGGCGCACGGGGCTTTGACTCGGTAGGGTGCAATCCGCGCATGAACGAACCGACGACGCCAGCAGCAACGAGATGGCCATGGTGGCAGTGCCTACTGTGGGGGCTGCTCGCCGTTGTGCCGACTGGCTACTTGATCTGGGAATGGGGTTCGCTCGGCGAACAGCGCATCGGTGCGTTGGCGCACTGGCTCTACTGGTGGATGCCGCTGACTTGCGCGTTCGCTGCGGTGTGCTTTGCGTGGGGTTGGTTGGCGCGTGAGTCGCGACTGCTGGACTGTTTACGCAACTGGTGGCCAGGACTGGTGCTCGCCGTTGCAGCCACGCTGGTGGTGTTTTGGGTTTCGCCGCCGCAGATGCGGGTGCAGTTCGATGAGACCAGCATCGTTGGCGTGTCGCAAAACATGAGCCTGCAGCGCATGGCGGTGATGACGACTGGCGCGGTGCCGTCGCAGGGGCAGGTCGTGCCGATGGAGAACATGGTGGACAAGCGGCCGACGCTGTTCGCGTTTGTCGTCAGTTGTGTGCACGAGTTGCGTGGCTACCGGATCGAGAACGCGTTCTTGGTCAATGGGCTGCTGCTCGCGCTCGGCTTGTTCGTGTTGTTTGCCGCGACTCGTTCGCGGCTTGGTTTGTATGCGGGCTTGAGTGCTCCGTTGCTGGTCCTGTCGGTGCCGTTGACGTGCGTGGTTGCGACCTCCGCTGGGTTCGAACTGTTTGCGACGGTGTTGCTGTTGGTAGCGACCGTGGCGGCACTCGAGTTGGTGGATCGGCCGAGCGATGGATGGTGCGCGACCTTCGTGGGTGCGTGCATGCTGTTGGCGCACTCGCGCTACGAGTCGATCCTGGCGGTTGCGCTGCTCGGTGGTCTGGTGGTGCTGTTGCTGTGGCGCCGCTATCGACCTGGACGTCGCGTGTGGTGGTTGCTCGCGCTTTGCCCCGGGTTGTTGACGCCGCTGTTCTTCTTGTTGCAGCACGCGCAGAACCCGAACTTCACGCCCGAAGCTGGTGGCCAATCGCTGGTGTCGTTTGCCCATCTGGTTGCCCACGTCGGCCCATTTTTGACCGGGTGGTTTGGTGGTGGCATTGGCAGCGCGCTGCCCGGTTGGCTTGCCATTGTTGCGGCGTTGCTTTGGCTGCGTCGCGTGCTACAGCGCGAAGCGACCCGCGTCGACTTGTTCGCGATGGTGCCGCTCGCGTTGACCACGGTCGTGCTGGCGTGGTTCTATGGCGATGTCCGCGAGCAAACGGCGTTGCGTCTGTTCTTGCCGCTGGCGTGGTTGTCGCTGTTGCCGCTGCTGCTTTCGCCACTGTCACGCCTGATCCAGAGTCGGCGGGCTGGCATCGCGCTGCTGTTGGCGTCGCTTGCCATCTGCGCCTTGCGGCTGCCATTCGTGGCCGACGGAACGGCGTTTCCGCAGCTTCCGATCGCCTCGTTGACCAGCGAGCTCGACCGCATGGTCAAGCGGCTGCCGGGCGATCGCGCGACGACGCTATGGGTGGGGATGCCAGCGCAGCACCTGATCGTCAAGGGACATGCCGCGGTGTCCGTCAGCTCGTTCGAACGCATGGGGCAGAACATCGCGCAGCTACAACGCCAGGGCGACGTGGCCATCATCTATTTGATTGAGACGCCGCTGGACCGCGACATGGAGCCGGTATTTGGTTCACCGCGCAAGTTGTTGCGGCGCGTCTCGAGCCGCGTCGTCGAGCGTGCCGGTGGCGTCATGCCGATCACGGTGCACCAGATCGGCCGCTAGAGAAGACCTAGAGAAGGGGAGGGGGCTTGCCCGGTACCGTTCGCTAGGAGACAAAGGTAGGCATGCGCGGCCTCCTCGTCGTCCCTCTGTTGTTGTTGGCAGCCGGTTGTTGGCAGCCGCGCTACTTCGTGCCGCGCGAGAACCTGAACGGCACGGGCCCGGACGGTGATGTGTCGGCGGTCTACGCCGTCCGGGATCGCGGCGATGGCGCGAGCAACGGTGAGATTCGGCTTTGGTCTGCCGGTGCCAAAGCGCACTACGCCGAGGACGATTCGGAAGTCGTCGATCTGCGCGTTGGCTTCGAGTTGGAGAACACCAGCGACGCGCCGTTCGAGCTCGATGTGGCGGAGGTCCGGGTCGAAGATCTGTATCTCGACGGCTATCTGCAAGATTATCTCGCGCCGCACAGCATCACTGGCACCGCCAAGGCCGCGCCCGGGACGACGACCCGCGTCGACATGGTGTTTCGTCCTGCGACCACCTATCCGAGCGACATTGACTCATTCTCGGTGCGGTTTGCCGTGCGGGATGCCAAGGGCCAGCGAGTTGGGCAGGTCACCCCGTTTGTGCCCGGAAACCCGTGGAGGAGCCGCGTAGGCGTCAATTCGGGCTACAACAGCTACGGTTGGGGAGGCTTCTATGGCGGAGTCGGATTGTGGGGTGGACCGTTTTACGGCCCATTCTATGGGGGCCGCTTCTGCCGGTGATTTCTCCGATCGCGGGGAGTTTCGCACGGGCAGGTGCGTTTAGTGCCGCTTCGATCGCGGGCAGCTACTGCCGGTAGCCGCCAAGTCAGGTCGACCAGACAGCCCCGATTCGGGGTTGTTTGACGTCAGGGAATCGCCACTCGCGCCGCGGGACGGTTGCATGACCCGGGCGCGACCGCTAAGCCTTTTGCCCCGATTTGGCGGAGATGCATTGCTTCGGAGCAGTCTGTCCCGCCTCGCCCCAATCCGTCCGTGACCCCTTCTGATTCTGATCTCATGACTGAAGCAGAGCTAATGATTGAAGCGGTCGACCTGTGCAAGCACTACGGGTCGTTCGCTGCTGTCGATCAATTGTCGTTCTCGATCAAGCGAGGCGAAGTTGTCGCCTTCCTCGGTCCAAACGGTGCCGGTAAGTCGACCACCATGAAGGTGCTCACCGGCTACCTCGCCCCGACCTCCGGCCATGCGCGCTTGTGCGGCCTCGACGTGGTCCAGGATCGCGTTCGCGCGGCGGAGAAGCTCGGCTACCTGCCGGAGAACGGTCCGCTCTATCCTGAGATGACGGCACGCGAGATGTTGTCGTTCTTCGGCGACGCGCGCGGCGTCACCGGCCAGCGGTTCCGCGAGCGACTCGACTACGTCACCGCCGAGTGTGACCTGGGTGAGTTGCTCGACAAGACGCTCGGCAAATGCAGTAAGGGGCAAAAGCAACGCGTCGGCATGGCGCAGGTGCTGTTGCACGATCCAGAAGTGCTGATCCTCGATGAGCCGACGACGGGTCTCGACCCCAACCAGATCCGCCACGTGCGCGAATTGGTCAAGAAGCTCGGCGAAACCCGCACCATCTTGCTGTCGACGCACCTGTTCCAGGAAGTCGATGCGATGGCTGGCCGCGTCATGCTCGTAGACGAAGGTCGTCTGACCTTCGACGGCACGCCAGAAGAGTTCAAAGCCAAGGGCAGCGGTCAGATGGACCAAGCCTTCCACGCCCTCACCACGCACGCTTAGGAGATCCAAGAGATGAATGGCAACATTGTGCGCGCGGTATGGAAGCGCGACTTGCGTAGCTGGTTCGGCAATCCGACTGGCTACGTCTTTATCATCCTGTTCGTGATGTTCGCTTGCGCGGCGTTGATGTTCTCAACGGCGTTCTTCACGAACAACCTCGCCAACCTCGAGACGCTCAACGATCCTTGGTTCCCGCTGTTGGCCATCGTGTTCGTGTCGGCATCGACGATGAACATCTGGGCGAGCGAGCGGTCGAACGGCACGCAAGAGCTGCTGTTCACGCTGCCCGGCAGCGACTTGGACCTGCAGCTCGGCAAGTTCTTGTCGGCGGTCTCGGTCTACACGGTTTCGCTGGCGTTCACGCTGGTGCTGCCGATCGCACTGATGTTCCTGGGCAACCCCGATTGGGGCCAGCTGATCGCGAACTACATCGGCTTCTGGCTGCTCGGCGTGATGCTGGTCGCGGTGTCGATGGTTGGCTCGCAACTGACTCAGAACAGCACGGTGGCACTATTGCTGTCGATCCTGCTGTGTGGCGCAGTCGTCTACCTTGGCACGCTGATGGGCTACCTCGGCTTCCTGAGCTGGGAGACCAACGGCCCGATTGGCCAGTTCGAACTGTTTGCCGGCGGTGAGATCCCGTTCTCCGGCATCCTGCTGTTCCTCGGCATGACGGTCGCGTTCTTCTACTTCGGCCTGGCGCTGCTCGGTCGTCGTCATTGGCGTCAGGGGCTCGAAGGTGTGCACGGTGGCGTGCGCTTCGTCAGTCTCGCGGTCTGTGCTGCCGCGTTGACGATCATTGGCGTGCAGTCATTGCCGCGCATCGATGCAACCGTCGAAGGCATTCACTCGCTCGGTGACGAAACGCGCACCTTGCTGGCGGAACTCAACCCGGACAAGCCGGTGATCATCACGGCCTTCGTCAGCGATCAGGTCCCGGAAGCGTTCGTGCAGCAGAAGCAATTGCTGCTCAACCTGCTGGATCAGTTTGACTCGCTCGGCGGCGCCGCCGTCCAGAAGCAGGTCATTGAGCCGGAGGCGTATTCGCAGGAAGCGCGTCAGGCCGAGGCCGACTACGGCATTCGCTCGCAGAAGGTCACCGTGCCGTTGCCGGGCGGTGCGACGACGAACATCCAGATGTATCTCGGGTTCGCCGTTTTGTGTGGCACCGAAGAGGCGGTGACGCCGTTTGTCGCGCCTGCCGTGCCGCTCGAATACGAGTTGATGCGAAGCATCCGTGCCGTGTCGAACGCGGCCAAGAAGAAGATCGGTATCCTCAAGACGGACGTCGAGATTTTTGGTGGCTTCGACATGCAGACCTTCCAGCAGAAGCCACGCTGGGCGATCGCGCAGGAGTTGACGACGCAATACGAAGTCGTCAACGTCGACGCGGCAGCCGAATACCCGGACGACATCGACTGCTTGCTCGTGCCGCAAGGAAGTTCGCTCGAGCAGGAGCCGATGACGCGCCTGCAGGAATACCTCGCTGCTGGCAATCCGGCGATTCTGTTTGAGGACCCGATGCCGTTGAGCCCTGGTGCGCAAGGCACCGCGGCCGACGACCAGAAGGGTGGCGCGCAAGCTCGCATGATGGGGCAGGGCGGTCCGCCAAAGGGCAATTGGAACGGCTTGCTGCAGTCGATTGGCCTGCGTGCGCCGGTTGGCGAAATCGTCTACGACCTCTCCTACCGCACGTTCCCCGGCGGTCAGGTGAATCCCGAGATCGTCTTTGTTCGCGGCAAGGGCTTGTCGCCCAACAGCCCGATCACGAGTGGCTTGCAAAGCATCGTGTCGATGATGGGTGGCCACGTCGAGTCCTTCGGCAAAGAAGGGTTCACGTTCTCGTCGCTGCTGCAGGCAAACGGAACGGGCCAGAATGAGAGCAACGGCTACGTCAAGAAGGCCGAAGTCTTCCAACAGCTGAATCCGTTCATGGGGCCGCAATACAACCCCGGTGCGCGTAAGTACACGAGCGCCGACGACATGACGATCGCGGGTCGCATCGTTTCCAAGCCGGCCGAAGGGCAGGAGAAGGGAGTCAACGTGATCTACGTTGCCGACCTCGACATGATCGGCGACCAGTTCTTCCAGCTGCGTAGCCAGATGGTCGATCCGAACTTCCGCTTCGACAACGTCACGTTCGCACTCAACTGCATCGATACGTTGGTTGGCGATGACAGCCTGATCGAGTTGCGCAAGCGTCGCCCGATCATGCGCAAACTGACCAAGGTCGAGGAAGCGCAGGCCGAGTTCGAGAAGCAGTGGCAACAGCAGAAGGACGCCGCCGAGAAGGCTGCGACGGACTCGCTGACGGCCGCCAAGGAGCGTTTGAACGACGCGGTGCAGAAGATCAAGGACAACAACGAGCTCGACGCGCAAGCCAAGCAAGTCAAGATCGTTGAGGTTCAGCAGAACGAGAACCGCAAGCTCGAGATCGAGACGGCGCAGATCGATGAGCGGAAGAATCGCCGCCTCGAAGAAGCGCAGCACGATCGTGATGTCGCGCGCAGTCGTATCCACGACCGCTACCGCTTGATCACGATGCTGCTCGCTGGCTTGCCAGGCTTGCTGCTCGGCCTGTTCACTTACTTCCGTCGCAGCATGCGTGCTGCGGCCATTGTTCCCCAGAACCGTCAGGTCGGAGGAAGCAACTGATGAACGATTTCGCGAAAACTGGCGCCACGCTTGGCGCCGCTGTGCTGCTCACGCTTCTCGCAATGTTGATGAAGCCGGGTGAAGTTCGCCTGGACCTGTTCAGCGACCAGGGAGAAGAGTTCTTTCCGGGCTTTGTCGACGGCAACAAGATCGCCGAACTCGAACTGACGGCCTATCGCCTCGAGTCGAGTTCCATCTACGCGTTCGGCGTCAAGCGCGACGCCAAGGGTGTCTGGACGATCCCGTCGCACGGCGACTACCCCGCCGATGCCGCCGACCAGATGGGCAAGGCAGCTTCGATGCTGATCGGCCTCAAGAAGGAATCGGTGGTCGGGGATAGCAAGGGCAACCACGCCGACTACGACGTGATTGACCCGTTGGCTGGCGGTGTCGAAACCGCGGGCCGCGGCACGCGCATCAAGCTCAAGGACAGCGCTGGCAACGTGCTGGCGGATCTGATCGTCGGCAAGGAAGTCGAAGGCAAGGACGGCACCTACTACTGCCGCTTGCCGGAAGGCAAGCGGGTCTACAAGGCCAAGCTGACCGGTTCGTTGTCGACACAGTTCACCGATTGGATCGAGACCGACTTGCTCAAGGCACAGTCGTTCAACATCAGCAAGGTGACGTTCGACAACTACTCGGTTGACGAAGACAAGGGCCAGATCGTGCCCGGCGAAAAGTTCGTGCTCGCGAAGGGCGCGGACAACAAGTTCGTGCTCGAAGGCCTCGACCCTGCCAAAGAGCAGACCAACGAAGAGAAGGCCAACGAGATCGGCACGACGCTCGGCGAGATCAAGATCGTCGGGGTGCGCCAGAAGCCGCAGGGCCTGACGGCGCGCCTCGAGCGGGCCAACAGCCGCGACGCGCAACTGCTCAGCCGCTACCTCAATCCGAAGGGGTTCTTCCTCGCCGGTGGTGGCAAGCTGGTCAGTAACGAAGGCGACCTGTTGTTCGAGACCAAGAGTGGCGTGCGCTACACGCTGCGCTTCGGCGAGCTCGTTCTTGGTGAAGGCGATGAAGTCACCGCCGGCATCGGCAGCGAAGCGCCGAAGGAAGGTGAAGACCCGAAGAAGAACGCCAACAACCGCTACCTGATGGTGACGGTCGAGTTCGACGAGTCCTTGCTCGAGAAGCCCACTGGCGTGCGTCTGAGCGCCGACGAACTCAAGAAGCGCAAGGATGCTCGCAGCATGATCGAGTCGATCCAGGCAGCGCTCGCGACCTACGCGACCGCCAACGAAGGCAAGTTGCCGGCAACGCTCGCGGACCTGACGGTCAAGCCAGCGGAAGGCGAGCCACTGCTGGCGGAACTCGCCGCCGATCCGTGGGGCAACCAGTACGAGTTCGTGCCGACCGGCGAGACCTACGTGCTGATCAGTCATGCGGCCGATGGTGCAGCCGGCGGCGAAGGCGCCAACCAGGACGTGCGCAGCGACCAGTTGCCGCTCGAGGACGCGCTGGCCAAGGCGGCGACCGAATGGACGACGTACGACGGCAAGGTCAAGGCCGGCCAGGAAGAGGCAGAGAACCTGACCAAGCGGTTCGGTCCGTGGTACTACGTGATCGACAAGACACTGTTCGGCAAGCTCAAGCCGACCCGCGCGGATCTCGTTCAGCCGAAGGCCGAAGAGCCGAAGCCGGGCGACGCACCCAAGTAGGTGCGTCCAGGCGGGCCTCTCCAGCGGGTGCCCCAAGTGGGGGCTCCAAGGGGGGGGCCAAGCAGGAGCATCCGTTTGGTGGTGACCAGGGGGCTATTGCTTCCCTGGGACGCAGCAGCCGAATCGCATGAGCTGCTGCCGGGTAATTCCGGGTATTGTGCTACGCAATCGGGCGTGCTCCGTATGGAATCCGCCCCTAGTATCACCCCTCCCATAAGGAAGCCCGCAATGTTGAGACACGCTCTCGCTGCCGCGCTCCTGTTTTCGGTCCCGGTAAGTGTCATCGCCCAGAGCGACGCCACGACCGGATCGCAACAGGACCCACAGGCAGCATACCAAGCGCTTGCGAAGTCGTTTAGCAAGGCCATGTCGGCCTGGCAGGACGAGCTGCAAGCAACGATCAAGAAGGATCGAGCCGCTGGCGAACGCACGCCGCGCTCGGCCTACGCTCCGCCGACCGGAGAGTTCATCTCCACGGCCCAAGAACACGCGAAGGAGTTCGCTGGCAAGGACGCCGCGGTTCCGTTCCTCGGATTCATCCTGAAGAACGCCAGTCGCGAACGCAACGCGGTCAAGTGGGCGGTCAAGACGCTCGCGTCAGACCACACCGAGAGCAAGGCCATTGGCGACATCGTCGATTACCTGCCCAAGGTCGCGCGCATGGCTGGTCGTCCCGCTGGTTCGTTGCTCAGCGACATTGCTGACAACCACACCGACAAGACGGTGCGGGTGAAGGCTCTGTTGGCACGCGCTCGTCAAAACGGCGCCGCCGACAAGGCCGAGCAAGCCGTCGCGGACCTCGAAGTTGTCATGGAATTGACGACGGACGCGGACCTGCTGGCCGAAGCCAAGGAAGCACTCGCCGAAGTGACCAAGCTCGCTGTTGGCACGGTCGCTCCTGAGATTGATGGTGTGGACGTCGATGGCGTCAAGTTCAAGCTCAGTGACTACCGTGGCAAGGTTGTGCTGCTCGACTTCTGGGGCTTCTGGTGACCACCTTGCCGGGCAATGATCCCGCACGAGCGGTCGCTCGTGGATAAGTGGAAGGACCGTCCTTTTGCTCTGCTGGGTGTCAACAGTGACAACACCAGCACCGACAAGGGAATGGCTCTCTACAAAGAGAAGCAGAAGGAGATGGGTGTCACGTGGCGGAGCTTCCGCAACGAAGGCAACACCCCGACCATCAGTGATGACTGGCGCGTTCGCGGCTGGCCGACGCTCTACTACATCGATCACGAAGGGGTGATCAAGCACAAGAACGTGCGCAACGAAGCGCAGATGGAAAAGGTGCTCGATGAGATGATCACTGCTGCGGAAGCAGCTGCGAAGAAGTAGTCCAACTACGATATCCACGCAAAGACGCCCGCACAGCCATTTGGCTCTGCGGGCGTCCTTGTGTACAGGTGATGGGTGTACGAGTGATGGGTGTACGAGTGACGCGTATACGGCTGATGGGCGCTACTTCGCCGGTAGCGATGGGTCGAACAGTATCTCTGCCACCGTGCGCGTCGGCCGCGCTTGTGCTTCGATCTTGGCATCCAACGTCACCGCAAGTTCGCGAAGCTCAGCGACCATCTGCTTCTGCTTCTTGGCGACGTTCCACTGCTCGCTGACGTCGCGTTCGACGTGGAATAGCTCCTCCGGCTGGAATTTGAGCTTCCACGGCCCGCGCCGGATGCCGTGCAGTTCCCCTCTGCTGGTGTAGTAAAGGAACTGCGCCATCTTCGACTTCGCGCCTGCGGTTGCGCACAGCAGCTCCTGAATGTCGTGGCCATCGATCTTGCGATCTTTGGCCAGCTCGCCGCCACACAGATTCGCCAGCGTCGGCAACAGGTCCATCGTCGTCGCAACCTCACGACTCACCTGACCTTTCGGGATGCGCGCCGGCCACTTCGCGACGAATGGCACGCGTTGCCCGCCCTCCCAGTTGCTGCCCTTGCCACCGCGCAGCAAGCCGGCACTGCCACCATTCAGTTTGAACGGCAGCCAAGGTCCGTTGTCGCTCATGAAGATCACCAACGTGTTGTCGCTGAGTCCGAGGCGGTCGAGCGTTTTGGTGATCTGTCCGACACTCCAGTCGATTTCTTCGATGACGTCGCCGTAGAGGCCGCGCGGACTGGTGCCCTCGAAGTCCTGCGATGCGTACAGCGGAATGTGCGGCATCGAATGCGGCACATAGGCGAAGAACGGTTGGTCCTTGTGACGCTCGATGAAGTCGACGGTCGCTTCGGTGTAGCGCTTGGTCAATAACCGTTGGTCCGGTTCCCACTCGACAACCTTGTTGCCGTTCATGAAAGGCAGGCGGAACGTGTACTTGTTCTTCTTCGCCCGGTGGATCTGCGCCATGTCGTTCGAATACGGAACGCCGACGTATTCGTCGAAGCCCTGGTCGAGCGGCAGCAGTCCCGGACGGTGTCCGAGGTGCCACTTGCCAAAGCAGCCCGTCGCATAGCCCTGATCGCGCAGCATATCGGCGATGGTCACTTCGTCGGTGTGCAGGCCGTAGTCATACTGCGGGAAGATCACGTGCTTGTGCATGCCGACGCGCTTCGGATAGCACCCGGTCAGCAATGCGGCACGCGATGGCGAACACACTGGCGACGCGACGTAGAACTGCGTCAGCTTGGCGCCATCCGCAGCGAGGCGGTCGATGTTGGGGGTGTGGATGGTTGGATGGCCGTTGCACGACAGGTCCCCGAAGCCCTGGTCATCGGTGAAGATGATCACGACGTTGGGCGGGGCCTTCGGAATGGATACGGAAGTGGTCTGGCAACCGACGAGGCCGAGCAGGGCCACGCACGAGGAGAAGAGTCGAGCCATGTTCCCAGCATGTCGTTTGCCTGAGAGCAGCGTGGCCACTTTTTGGTCCCCTGGATCTACTATGTTGCGATGCGAGCGATCACCTTTCGCGGCGTCCGTGATGTCGTGCTGCAAGACGTCGCCGAACCGCAGTTGCGCACTGCTCACGATGCCATCGTGCGCGTGACCCTTGCCGCGGTCTGCGGTTCGGACCTGCACCCATACCTCGGCCGCGAAACCGGGCTCGACGTCGGCACGGTAATGGGCCACGAGTTCGTTGGCGAAGTCGTCGAAGTGGGCAGTGCCGTGCAGTCGCTGCGCGTCGGCGACCGGGTCGTCAGTCCGTTCACGACCAGTTGTGGCGCATGCTTCTACTGCAAGTCCGGCCTGACGGCCCGCTGCATCCACGGCGAACTGTTCGGTTGGGTGCAGGATGGTCGGGGCCTGCACGGAGCGCAAGCCGAGCGGGTGCGGGTGCCGCTGGCAGACTCGACATTGGTCAAGGTGCCGGACGGAGCCTGCAACGAGCAAGCGCTGCTCGCCGGCGATGTGTTGTCGACGGGCTTCTTCTGCGCGCGCCTCGGCGATATCGAGCCCGGCAGCATCGTCGCCGTCATCGGCGCCGGACCCGTCGGCATCTGTGCGGCGATCGCCGCAAAGGAGCTGGGCGCCGGCACCGTATTCAGCCTCGATCTCGAACCAGCACGCCTGGCCCTCGCCGCAACCTACGGCGCGCTGCCAATCCTCGCGAGCGATGCGAACGCGCTGGATGCCTTGCGCGAAGCGACCCACGGTCGCGGTGCCGACGTCGTGCTCGAGTGTGTCGGTTCGGAACAGGCGACTCGCTCGGCGTTCGATCTGGCGCGCAAAGGTGCGACCATCGCGGCAGCTGGCGTGCATTGCGAACCGCACTTCGCGTTCTCGCCGGGCGAGGCCTACGACAAGAACCTGACCTACCGCGCGGGCCGGTGTTCGGCACGCGCAATGATGAACGACACGATGCCGCTGATCGCCTCACGTCGCTTTGACCTCGGCGCACTGTTTTCGCATCGCATGCCATTCGAAGAAGCCGCGCGCGGCTACGAGATGTTCGAGCGTCGGCTCGACGGCTGCACCAAGGTGCTGTTGACGCCTTGAAGAACCGTTCGCTCGTCCCTGCGAGCTCAGCTTCGAAGGTGCGGCCAGAGCTAGCGAACAGGTTGTGCCGGTTGCACCGGATAGCTCACGTTTTCACGCGCCAGCGCGGCGCGCGTCGGCCGATACTCGATGGTCATGTTGGTCATGATCGGCGTGATGATCCAGGTCAACGGTGGCACACCGTACCAGAAGTTGTCGGTCTCGGTTTCGATCAGTCGCAGGTGCGTGCCCTCTTCCGGATCGATCCACGCCGTGGATTCCTTGACCATCGAACTGATGTCCGTATCGCCGAGCATGGGCAGCAGGATCCCGAAGTTGAACCCGACGTAGGTCGAGCGCAGCACGAACACCGGTTCGCCGTCCGGTCCAACGTGCCCATTCCAGTGCACGGCTTTCTCGTGCATCGAGCAGGAACCAAGGAGCCCCAGGGCCAGTAGCAGGCCCATGCGATGGCAGGCGTAACGCGTCATGCCACGCCTATCGACCAAGCGTGTGAACCAACCGCAGTCGGTGGCTATGCTCCCCGCACCGCCGCGAACTTGTGCAAGCAGGCGCTGGCAGCTGGACGGTCGGCTTGCTCGAATGAGCCACAACATGCGATCGGCAACAGCACTGGTTCTACTGGCAGGCCTTGCCGCCTCTGGCTGTGTGACGGACTCCGCCGCCGAAGTGCGTGCGCTTCACGTGCTTTGGCGCGAGTTCGAAAACGCCTTCAACGCGGGCGACGCGACCGCAGCCGCGAGTTTGTATGCCCCAGATGGTGATCGCATCGGCTCGACCGGCATCAAGGTCTCGGGGCGCGCAGAGATCGAGAAGAAGTACGCCGCAATGCTGGCTCGTCGCGCCGCC
>TARA_R110002072_G_scaffold173600_3_pt1 | contig 43496 bp, 30 predicted proteins | sample TARA_R110002072 | Tara Oceans TARA_R110002072 (sample SAMEA4397118) | marine metagenome | biome: Polar Biome; feature: [SRF] surface water layer (ENVO:00010504); material: water (ENVO:00002006), including particulate matter (ENVO:01000060) such as... | depth 5 m
GACAGCCGCTGTTTCTGCTGATGCTTCTGATTGGGATCCTGCTGATCGTCGTCAATACTTTCCTGCCGTTCTTCTCCCTGGGGGAAGATATCAAAATGCTGAAAGACTGCGGTCTGGCGACGATTCTGATCAGCGGATTGCTGCTGGCCATCTGGACGTCGAGTACCAGCATTGCGAGCGAAATTGAAGGAAAGACGGCGATGACGCTGCTTTCCAAACCGATCACCCGCCGCCAGTTCGTTGTCGGAAAGTACATCGGAATTCTGCAGGGTGTGTTGATGCTGATCGTTCCGCTGATGGTCATTTTTTCGGCGTTCATCTTCTACAAAGTTGGATACGACGCTCGCGAATCCGGCGGTGAAATTCCTGGCATGTTGCAGGAAGGCACCTTCATGCCGAATGCGGAACGAGCAATGGCTGTGCTGCAGGTGCTGCCTGGGTTTGCTCTGATCTTCCTGGAAATTGCGGTGCTGACAGCGGTCAGCGTTGCCATTTCAACTCGAATGCCAATGGTCGTGAACATTGTGACGTCGCTGGCGATCTTCGTCGTCGGGCACATCACCCCCGTGCTCGTCCAGTCGGGCGCGATCAAGATCGAAATCGTCGACTTCATGGCGAAACTCATCGCGACAATTCTGCCCAACCTGGACTTCTTCAACATGTCCGCCGCTGTCGCGACCGGACAGTTAATTCCCCCCAGTTATCTGCTGGCCGCTCTGGCCTACTCGATTGTCTACGGCGGAGCCGCAATTCTCCTTTCATTCATCCTTTTTGAAGACCGGGATCTTGCCTGAGCAGACAGCCTGGTTGTTGGTTGCCTGACAATCGTGCTTTGCACGCGGCTGCCTGAAACCGGATGGTTGAACGATCTGGAGGAGAGGCGAGAGCTGCGGACTTCAGTGCGGAAAGCGGTTCCGTCGTGTCTAAGCAGTACCTTGATCTGCTGCGGCGAGTCTTTCCGATCCGGCGTCTGTTCCGTGGACACTCACTGCGAGCGTTCATCTGGTGCATTGTCGGGATGGCTGCTTTCGCGGCAGTCCTCGTCGGCACTTTCCTGATCGTCGCGTTGTTGAATTCCCGCGGTGTGGTCACGATCGATTCGCACCACGTTGCCGAGTACGAGCGGCTCTTCCACAGCGGCGACGAAAACCTTTCGAACAGCGAGCCAGGCGAGCCGAATCCGCCACCGCGTGTACTGACCGGACTCGGTCTGAAAGCAGTCGCCTGGGAGCTGCGGCACCGTTCCTGGGGCAGGTTGCTGGCCTGGTCCTGTCAGAAATTCCCAGGTTTGCAAGCCACCGATTCTGCATTGACGTGGCTGCTCGCTCTCGGACTGGTGATGGGATTTCTCCACAGCGCGGCCATGACTCAGGTGGTAACGCTGGCTTCGCGAGCGGCTGGGCATACAGCCGGACAACTTCGCCAGTCTCTGCACCGTCATTCGATTCGCATGGGCACCAGCGATCTTGTCGACGCTCGAACTGCCGAAGTCATGGAACTGTTTACAACGGAAGTTGAGACGGTCCGCGCCGGAATCGACAAGTGGATCCGAACAATTTTTCGCAGCCCGATGCAGTTGCTGGTTCTGGTGACGCTGGCAGTCACCCTCAACTGGATGATGACGATCGAATGTCTATTGCCGCTTCTGGCGTGCTGGTATCTGGTTCGCCGTGAACGTCGACACCTCGATCGAGAGCAGATTTTGAATCTCGACCGAGCGACGACGGATCTCAAACTGCTCGGCGAAGGGATCCGAAAGAGCCGGCTTGTTCGCGGTTACCAGTTGGAAGCCAACGAAGACCAGCGTTTCGAAAAGCACCTCGCGCGATACCAGGGAAGGCTGCACGAAATCGAACAACGGGAACGTCGCGCCTTCTGGCTGTCGCGCATGTTGGGACTGACGTGTTTCTCGCTCGTGCTGTTTCTGCTCGGTGCAAGAATGCAGGGGGTGCCCGATTCGCCGGAACATCTCACGCTCGCCGAAGGCCTGCTGCTGCTCTCGTGTTTTGCGCTTGGCCTGAAGCCGATCGAATCAATCGCGAACCTGAGACGAATTCAGAACGACGCCGGACTGGCAGCCGAACGAATTTACCGATACCTCAACACCATTCCTGAAGTCGGTCAGGCAGTCGGAGCAAAGTTCCTGCAACCGCTCGAAAAAATGATCGTGATGGAGAAAGTTGTTTACCGACTCGGAAAACGAAATTTGCTCAACAAAGTGTCGCTCAAGATTCCCGCATCGGGCACGACTGCCGTCGTCGCTTTTGACCCTCTCGAAGCGCGTGCTCTCATCTCTTTGCTGCCAAGGTTTATCGAACCTCATGCTGGCCGTGTTCTCATTGATGGAGAAGATATCAATTGGGCGACGCTGGAATCACTCCGTGCAGAAACGCTCCTCGTCGGCGGCAAAGAACCGTGGTTCACAGGCACAATTCTGGAGAACATTACCGGCGGCGAATCGCGATTTTCGCTGACTCAGGCGACTGAAGCAGCCAAGATGGTTCACGCGCACAACTTCATTCAGAAACTTCCGCAGGGCTACGAAACGACGATTGGAGAACACGGCGATCAGCTACGTGACGTCCAGGGTTTTCTGTTAGCGCTGGCTCGAGCCGTGCTTCGCGACCCGGCGTTGCTGATCATCGAAGAACCGTTGCTTGAAATGACCGGCGATGAGAAAGCTCACATGGAAGACGCTGCTCGCCGTGCGTCCGCCAGTCGCACGACAATTATTCTGCCGTCAAGAATTTCAACGCTGCGCCGGGCTGATCGAATTGTCCTGTTGAACCGAGGCAAGGTTGAGGTCGTCGGCACGCACGATGTTCTACTGAAGAATTCGGCACTGTATCGCCACTGGGAATACATGAACTTCAACGAGTTTCGGCACGAAACCTCACCGATTCAATGACGGACCTGTTCGAATGACGAAGCGATGACCAGCTTTTCTACCGCCGAAAATCCGACAGTCGGCACTCGTTCGTTGTATTCAGCACTTGTAGAAAAGGCATTGCGAGTTGCGGTCGATGCGCATCGAGACCAGACTCGCAAGGCATCCGATCTGCCGTACTTTCAGCATCCGGCCAGCGTCGTTCTGATTCTTGCCCGCTGCGGTTTTGACGACGACGAGCTGCTGGCCGCCGCCGTGCTGCATGACACGATCGAAGATACCGACTTTACGGTCGAGTCTTTGATGGAGCTGTTTCCGGCAGCTGTGGTCCGTCTCGTCCAGGAATGTACGGAAGAGAAAACGGATCAAGCCGGAGAAAAGATCCCCTGGCGAGCCCGCAAGGAAGCTCACATCGCACTATTGCGAAACGCTTCAGTTGCCGGTCGCGCGATTGTGCTTGCGGACAAGCTTCACAATCTGGGGTCAATGGTTTTTGACTTCGAACACGGAGACGAATTCTGGAGTCACTTCAACGCCAGCCCCGACGACGTCATCTGGTATCACCGGGAAATCGTAGCCGCTGCGACGACATTTCCAGGCACACCTGAATTGCCGATCTCTGAGAAACTCAACCTGCTGGCCATCGAGTGCCAACGGTTGATCAACCGTCTGGCAGACTCGATTTCCAGTTAACGGCAATGGAGTTTCAAGCACGGCTTGAGCGGCAATAACCAGCGTTCTGTGATTCTGTTTCAACCAGTGGCACCCCGGCGTGGCGGCGATTAACGTGGTGGCTCTCACCCGGTTCCACTCCTCGCAGTTGAGATTGAGTCATGCCTTGCCGATCACACTCCGCGTTCTGTCTGCGTCCTGCATTTCTGCTCGTGCTGCTGACGTTGCAAAGTCTGTCACTGACGCTGAGTAAAGGCGTTGCCGAAGATGCCGCCGAAGAAGGTTTCAAGCCGGCCTTCAACGGAAAGGATCTGACTGGATGGGTGGCCGTCAACACGGCTCCGTCCACCTGGAAGATGCAGGACGGGATGCTGATCTGCTCGGGAAAACCGATCGGTGAACTCCGCACCGACCGCATGTACCAGAACTTTGTGATGGAGCTTGAGTGGCGACACATGGTGCCTCGTGGTAACGCCGGTGTCTTCGTCTGGGCGGATGACATCACCGCTCGCGGAGTTCCGTTTCATCGAGGCATTGAAGTTCAGGTTCTGGAGAACGCGTACGGCAATACGAAAAGTCACACGACGCACGGTGACATCTTTCCGATCCACGGCGCAAAGATGACGCCGGTCAACGGTCGAGGCGGAAGTCGAGCGTTCCCGAGCGAAGAACGCTCCAACCCGAGCCCCGAGTGGAACCACTACCGCATTACCTGCCAGGACGGAAACATCTCGCTCGCCGTGAACGGCAAAGTCGTCACCAGAGGAACCAACTGCAGCCCTCGCAAAGGTTACATCTGCCTGGAATCTGAAGGTGGAGTTGTCCACTACCGAAACGTGAAGATCAAAGAGCTGCCGGATTCGCCGATTGCTGACGAGCATGTTGCGATTGCCAATCGCGACTACCGCTGTCTCTACAACGGCATCGACTTTTCTGGCTGGCACGTTGGAGAAAACGTCACCGGCAACTGGAAAGCTAACGACTGGGTCTTCTCTTATGACGGCAAAGCTCCAGTTGGTGAGTCCGCCATCAAGACTGTCGACACGTTCGAGAACTTTGGCTTCGTCTTCGACGTTCGGCGAAAAGAAAACTCGGGTGTACTGCAGATTTCTCTTCGAGATTCCAGAGGAACGACCATCAACATTGATCCAGACAGCGAAGATTTGAAGAAGCACCTTGGCAGCGGCTGGAACCGATTCGAAGGAACTCTGGTCGGCAGCATCCTGAACCTGTCAGTCAACGGTCAGTCTGCCATCACCGACCGAAAACTTGAAGATGCCCCGAAGTCAGGTTCACTGCGAATCGTCCCGGACGGCCCCGTCGACTTCTCCAACGTGTACGTTCGAAAGTTGTAGTTCACTCTTCGGCAATCCGTGGACCTGACGAATTGCAGCCGCCAGGATTGTCGGAACGACCAGTCACTGATTCCCACTTCGGAGTTTTCTTCACATGCGACGATTTTCTCTGTGCTTCCTGGCTTTTGTGGCATTAACCATCACGTCGGGCATTTCCGCTGCCGATTCGCCAAACATCGTTCTGATTCTGTCCGACGATCAAGCCTGGACAGACTATGGCTTCATGGGACATCCGGATATCAAAACACCTCATCTGGATGAGTTGGCCAAAGAGAGCGTCGTCTTTCCACGAGGTTACGTGCCGACGGCTCTTTGTCGGCCTTCGTTGATGACGCTGATCACGGGACGCTATGCCAGCACTCATGGTGTCACGGGGAACGACCCTTCTCCGAAGTACGCGGCGCCCAATTCGGAACTTTATAACCAGCGCCGAGCGGCACTGATCGCCAACATCGATCGCTTCGACACGGTGCCTGAAGCTCTTGGAAAGCGCGGTTACCTCAGCCACCAGAGCGGCAAGTGGTGGGAAGGTAATTTTACGCGAGGTGGCTTCACTCATGGCATGACGCGAGGCTTTCCGCAACGCGGAGGGCGGCACGGTGATGACGGGTTGAAGATCGGTCGCGCAGGCATGGAACCTGTCACTTCGTTCGTCGACGAAGCTGTCAAACAGGACAAACCATTCTTTCTGTGGTACGCCCCGTTTCTGCCTCATACTCCTCACAATCCTCCCGAGAGAATTCTTGCCAGGTACAGAAAAGACGGTCGCCCAATCACCATCGCGAAGTACTACGCGATGTGCGAATGGTTCGACGAAACCTGCGGACAACTGATCGATCATCTGGAGGAGAAAGGCGTCCGGGAAAACACGTTGATTGTTTACGTGTGCGATAACGGCTGGATTCAGAATCCCGAGGCGAACGGCTACGCACCACGGTCGAAACAGACTCCGTACGAAGGCGGGATCCGAACGCCGATCATGTACTCATGGCCGGGGCACCTTAAATCCGGCATCCGCGAAGAGGTCGTCAGCAGTATCGATATTGTTCCGACCATGCTGGCTGCTGGCGGTGCGGATATTCCTAAGGACCTGCCTGGGCTCAATCTTCTTTCAAATCTGGGAACCGGTACGAGGATCGATCGTGATGCGATCTTCGGAGAAAGCTTTGCCCACGACATTGCCGACATCGAAGATCCGGAAGCATCACTGCTCTTTCGATGGTGCATCCAGGGCCGCTGGAAACTGCTGCTGACCTACGACGGTGAAGTGAACCGCTACCAGTCGACTCATCCTCGAACTGAAAAGCGACCACAACTCTTTGATCTGCTGGCCGACCCGGCGGAAAAGAAAAACCTGGCGGCGGACAACCCGGAAATCGTGGCTCGCCTGGCGGAAAAAATCAGCGACTGGTACCCGGTCAAAAAACGCAAAGTGCTGACGAAGTTCGAATAATCGATTGAATTCTTAAGGCTGACAAATGAAAGCCGCGAACAGAAACGCTCTGGTCGCGGCTTTTTTATCGCTGGTTGTAACGTAGACGCACCACATGACCTTTTTCTCATCCCTCGGTGCGTCGAGATGAGCTCTGCATTTCTACGCGTCGTCCTGTTCAACCTGAGGTTCCGCCGCCGAAGCCGCAACGACCGAGGCGCTGATTTCGCTTCGCCAGAAGTTTGTTGGCAGCATGCCGATGCCGATAACGGCGGCCTGACTCACCCAGAACGCCCACAGAGTTGCCCAGACGCCCTCGGTAAATCCGTAAGCGTGTAGACCGACGCTGAGTTCGTTCACGCCGAACCATGACCAGCTGGTGATGATGTTCCCGCCGACGGCCAGCACTGCCAGTCCGCGAGGTCCAACCATTTTGTCCCAGTGAGCGTGCAGCAGAATTGCGTTCCACAGAACGATCAGCAGGGCACCGTTCTCTTTCGGATCCCAGCCCCAGAAGCGTCCCCAGGAATCGTCAGCCCACAGGCCTCCCAGAACCGTTCCAACAAAGCTGAAGAAGATGCCGAAGCAGACCGTTCCGTAAATCATGCGGGAAAGATCTTTGCTGGCTTCGGGGGTGACTCTTTTCGTCACGATACCGGCCAGCACGTAGTACAACCCTAACGCTCCGGCCAGGAAGGTTGTCGAGTATCCCAGCGTGATGCAGACAACGTGGGTCGCCAGCCAGAACTGAGTATCCAGCACCGCCTGCAGAACTTTGAACGTGTCGCCGTCGCCGGCCAGCAGGTGAGAAATTCCAAGAGTCGTCGCTCCCAGAGCGGCTCCAATGATATTTCCGATGCCGAGGCGATAGATCGACTCAAAGACCATTCCCAGAACAACGCATCCCCAGCCGATGAACACTGCTGACGAGTAGAGATTCGTGACCGGCGGTCGTCCCGAGATGTAAATTCGAGCCACGAGCGCGAACGTGTGGACAAAGAACGTCGCCAGGATAACGAGGAACGCCGTTCGATTCAGCGGCTTCGACCAGCCCAGCAGAGCGATCACTGCGAACACAAACGCGAACAGGTAGCTGAAGGCTGAGTAGTAGAACGGAGCAAAATTGTTGAAGAAGGTTTCGAAGTTGACCCGATCGACGTCTACTTCTTTCGGCGGATTCGTCGCCAGCCAGCGATGATAGTCTCTGACTTTCTCATTGAAGTCGTCGGCTTTCCCATTCGCGTGAGCGACCATGATCTCGGTCAGAAACTGCACCGGCTTGCTGGTGTTTGCCCCGAGTAGATTCACGCTGAAGTAAGACTTCGTCCAGCCGCGAGCGAACGTTTCCCATTCCTCACTGGCCGTGAAGTCACGGTCCCCTTCGCCCTTGATCGGAGGAATCGCGAGCGGCGGTTGGCGCTCATCGATCTGCTGCAGAACCCGCATCGCAGACTGCACCTGCATCCGCATTTCGTTCTGATCAAGACCGTCAATCTGGATGTCCGGTGGCTGGAAGGTCGTCACCAGTAAGTCGAACTGGCCAAGCTTGCTCTGCAGTTCGACGAATTTCCGCTCGTCGGCTGTTCGCTCTTTGCTGTCTTTTTTCCGGGCGTCGCTCGCTGCTTCAAGGAGAACAGGAATCTTTTCAAAAAAATCGTCCAGTGAATAAAGGTGCTTCTTGCGACGTTCCAGTTCCAGTTTCTGCAGAAGCTGTGGATGATCGATGCGGAACACTCGATGCTCGCGAGCCGCCGCCGGATTGGCGATGACATCGAGCAGCCAGCGGACTGCCGGTTGCGTTTCGTCGTTTTTGTCTTTGAAAGTTTCACGGTTGGAAAGCATTCTCAGGCTGTTTCGAGCCAGCGTGTCGAACGGTTTGACGCGTCCTTCATAGACAAGAGGAATTCGACCGAATTCGTGCAGGTTGGCTGCCGTCGATTCGTAACTCGGCATGCGTGATTTACTGACCAGCCAGCCGGCAAACAGTAGCATGACAAGCCACGGTGCCAGTTTCACGATGAGTGGTTCCGACAGGGCCTGGCCGAGTGATGTCGAGGTCGTATCTTCAGCTTTTGTTTTGACCGTGCCCGAATCTCGGCGGCGCAGGAACCGCATCATCACAATCCAGAAGTGGGCGAGCATGCCCGTCGCGACGATCATGCACGAGACATACGGGATCAGCCAGCCTGTGTTCGACACGACGGCCAGCGTTGTCGATTCTTTGCCGGTTGTCGGATCCGGCGGTCCGTAGTTGCTCTGGTAGAAAGTTTCCCCGGCGTAGCGCAGCGGGTTGTTCATCCAGATGTGCTGCTCGAAATCGTCGCCGGTCTTGGGGTCAGTGATGTGAACGACCGAGCGATAATCACGAGGCGTGTTGGTGCCGACGTAGTCGGTCTTGCTGACATCTTTCAGCTCGACCGTGTACGGCTTGTAATAACGTTTGAACCGGAGATAGACGTCCCAGGTTTCGCCGGCGACTTCGATCCGATTGGGAGTCCACTCTGACCTCTTTACCAGCTCGAAAAAGACGCCCGTCAGAAACGTGCCGAGTTCTTTGGCGGTTCCCTTTTCGGTCACTCGGACGTAGGCGGCGGTCAGGTCGACAGCTCCACCGGAATCCGTACCCGCTCCGGGGCGAACTTCTGAAACAATCATGGTTTCGCCGGGGCCGGTCGTCGCCGGGTTCCACTCTTCGAAGGCGTAATTGAGCACGTCGTCGATTGTGATCAGCTTCCTGCGAACCTCGTCAGTCAACGGCGTGCCAAGAGTCGTCTCAAGATCCTTGTAGACCTTTTCGACTTTGGCTGCGTCGGAACTCAGATCAGTCAGCTTGTCGGCAGTGTTAACCTGAAACGGCGGCACGCCGAGCGTCGACGCGATTTCAATCTGTAGCTGACGACGTTCGACCGGATTTGAGTTCTGCATGAACTGCACGATCTCGACGTCAAACGGCATCTCGTCGTCCGTCAGTTTCTTCAGTTCTGGCGGAACTGTCGAATTCCCGGCGGCGACGATCATGGCTTTGGGAATGATGATTTCTTCGTTTCTGTCCGCGCCTGCTCGATTGACAAAAACCAGTTCGAATTCACGGATGTCGTCTGCGTAGTTGACCGACTCGCCCTCGCTAATCCTCATTTGAGTCTCAACGTGCGAGGTGTCGACGACGACCTCGTTGAGCATCATCAGGCCGACGCCAGCGTGAAGCAGGACAACTCCCGCCCGCTTGCGAAACAGCATGATGCAGCCAGCCAGCATGATGATTGACGCTCCACAGCCTTTAACAAGCTGCCAGAGAATGCGCATTCCCGAATCGTCAATCAGTGCTTCTCGCGGGTTGAACAGAAGGTAAGCGGCGATAACCAGGCCGGCGAAGACTCCCGCCAGGCTGAACGCCTCGGTGCGGCTTTCGTTCCACTTGCTGATGACTCCCCAGGCCGTCACGAGTAACAGACTGACCGCCAGAAACTGAAGCAGACTCCATAGAGTGTCCCACCCGATCGTCGCCGACTGAACGGAGTTGCTGCCGTGTCCACTCTCAATGACGAGCCACGTCGCGACCGCACCGATCGCAGTCACAACCAACCCACCAGTCAGACGCGGCCCTTTGGCCTGAATCTTGAATTTCAGCGAATGAGCAGCGGCCAGGTTGAGCGCCATCAACGTACCGATCAGGTACCCGCCGGGAAACCACATTCCGACGCCGGTACTGATGCCGCTCAGGTCGAGATACGGAGCGAACAGTGGATGGAACGTGCGAACGGGTACCCAGGCGAACCAGCAGCGGAAGTAGTCGCGGACGACGTCCCAGATGTCGAGTTCAACCTGAGCCAGCGTTCCCGCCAGGATCAGAAAGATCGAAAATCCAAACAATGTGACCGTCAGCTTGAGCGACGCCAGCGGTTTGAGAGCTTTTCGAATGTCGCCGCCAAACGAGATGTCTTTGGAACTGTCAGCGGAAAACGTCTCGTCAGGGGTAGCCTGGCTGGACATGCTTGACTCCGGCTGCCGCAGCAGCAGTGAGGAATGGTTCTGTTGAGTAACTTAAGCCGCAACGATTTCATTTGTGAGAGCCACTGGCTCCGCCAGTGCGATGATTACCGCACACTGCCGATTCAAATACTGGCAAAGCCAGTGGTATCCACGAAGTCGACAGGTAATGCTTCAAGCGGTGCGTCAGGACGCACTCTACGAGTCTGGACGTTGGCCTTACCGAAACTTGACTGACTTCAGGAAGGTTCGGACGTTAGCTTTTTCTCGGGAGACAACGTCCGGGTCGCCGACCAGTTTGAAGAACCAGCCGGTGTCGCCTTTGACGACGATCGCTCCGATGATCGACTGCTTTTCTCCAGAAATGACGATCAGGCTGCCGGACTCGTCGCCAATCGAAATGTCTTCAACTTCGCTGGCCAGTTCCTCTTTGCTGAGACTTTTCAGACCGGCCTGACCTCGCCAGCGGTTCACGTTCTGAGCCACGTCCGAACCGGCAGCGGCGAGCGACGAAACGTAGAACTCGGCAGTTTTCCCATCCTGATCGATGTTCCACGAAATCTTTCGAAACGGCTTGAGACTGCCGGAAACCCAGCCGTCCGGAACGTCAAAACTCATTTCTGGAATCGATGTCGGCGAACCTTTGCCAGCGACATTCGGCGTTGACGCTTCGCCACCGGTTGGTGGATGCCCTGGCGGCAGCGTCGGACCAGCGGCGGACGAATTGCCCGGTCCTGCTGGTCGCCCCGCTGTCGATGTTCCGCTGCCTGGCGGCGCGGGAACCTTCCCCGACAGATTTACCCAGGTGATGGTCGTTCCGTCTTCCAGGTCGAACTGGTGGAAGTCGTCGCCAGCTTTCATCTCTTCAAGAGTTTGAGATGCGAGCCCTAACTGGCCTCGCCAGCGATTTACGTTCGGCAGGATGTATTCGTCAGAGGCCGGGGCGTCGTTTGGCAGCGCGATGACTGAGCACTCGACATCGTCTGCCGGATCCCCAATTACGAACGTTGCGGCCCGCATACCAGAGCCCCCCTGCTCGGTCCACCCGTCGGGTGTCTTCCAGACGGGCTTGCCATCCGCAATCTTCAACGACTTCAGCAGCGATTCAAATTTTTCGACCTGACCGACAACATCCGCTTCGATACCGGAAATCTTGAAGAACCACCCCTGGCCGCCAGCCGGGACGATGGCCGCCAGCATGCGGCCATCGACTTTTTCAGACGGCGTTGAAGAGGCGGGTCGATCAGACGCTGACGGAACATCCGGAACGTCGCTCGATGCCGTCGACGGTTTCGGGACGAGCCGTCTGGTGATCTCGGGCTCTTCCGTGCAGCCAGCGACGAAAACCAGCACGATCGCCGCAGCGACGAACGAACTGGCGAAAGCTGGCGACGTGGCCGGTTTTGAGAACGATGTGTCCCGGCGTAAAGCCATGGTGGGATCGCTTTCGAAAAGTCGCTCGCGAGCTGAGGGGCAGGAGACGGTGTTCGACGGCCTGAGGTCGGAACGCTGCCGCTGGGATCAGCGATTGAGCGATGGGAATGTGAAATCAGCGAGGCAGGGTGAATCGGGCGGGGCTTTGGATCGTCGGCAGCGGGCAGCATTACTTTTGAGTCAGGCTCTGGCGGATGACTCAACTCCTGACACGACAGTAGTTTCTGGCGAATCGGCCTGCGGCGGTAAACGGACCACTATATCTAGTGAGCTGGCCGGCGAAAAGCACATGACGATTTCGACGATTTCTGTAATTCTGTGGAAATTCCGTCGCCGAACGATCTCGCCGGCTGCAACTTTTCTGCCGGTTGCAGGTTTCAGGCTGGCGTTTGCGGTGCTCCGGTTCTGCGGCTATTGCGGTTCGGGCAAACCACGTCGACGTGAATGCTGGCAGAAACCCTTCGGATTCATCTGGCCCATCGCGTGCCTGTTGTATGTTTGCCGGTTCGAACCTCGCTGGTTCCGGGCTGAGTTGGCGTATTCGCCGTCGGGCCAGTTCCAGCGGCGGCGTCTGTTATCCACCTCTGAGTCGACAGTCCAGGGCTCCCGACATGTCCCGATCCGATGCACTGCTTCGCCTTCATGAGCGTCTTGCCGCTCGCTGTGTCGAGCTTCGAAAAAAGCTATCGCTCGAAGATTCCCGCGATGAGGCGTCCGAGACATCGAGGATCAACGTTGGTGATCTGTGTGACGTCGCCAATGAGGGGGCCGTCAACGAGCTGAATTCTCAGCTGGCATCTATCGAGAACCGCGAGCTGTACCTGATTCAGCGGGCGATTGTGATGATCCGCGACGGACGATACGGCACGTGCGAGGGGTGCGACGGACCGATCCCTGTCGCCCGTTTGAAGGCGTTGCCTTACTCGGTGATGTGTGTTGAGTGCCAGCGGTCTCAGGAAGAGCTTGGCTCGGGCGAGGCAGAAGAAGTCGACTGGGACAAAGCCTGCGACTACGAAAACCGCCTGAGCGAACAGGAATTTACTTTTGACGACCTGAAGTTTGACCGCTGACCAGAGAGTTCTGCTGAGCAGAGTTTTCGCACGGCCAGCGATCGCCAACTCACCTGACTGATTGATAATCGGGCCTGTTTATAAACGGAGCTGCAGGATGAAAACGACTCGCTCGACGCTGTTGTGCTGCTGTGGCATCGCTCTGGGATTTGGTTTCGGAGCGGGCCTCAACTTTCACGGACCGGTCACGACGGTTCAGGCGGAATCTCTGACTTCTGGCGAGTCCGAAAAAATCTATCGTGAACTCGATGTTGGCGGATCGTCGCTCACCGACACCAGTCAAGTGCTGTCAAAGATCGCTCGCGTTGTGATGCCCAGCGTTGTCCACATCAACAGCTTCCGCAAAGTGGCGGGGCGAGGTCGAGTTGAAGAAACCGGCTCCGGCGTCGTCATGACCAGTTCTAAACGCCCCGGTAAATACATCGTTACGAACCGGCATGTCATCAACGATGCACTCCCGAATCTTGACTCGATCGCGATTCACCTTCCCGACGGTCGGGTTATCAATCCGCGTAAAGTCTGGAACGACCCGTACAGCGATATCGCCGTGATGGAAGTCGAAGCGAGCAATCTGGAACCGCTCCGCTGGGGCGATTCGGACCACCTCAACATTGGCAACATCGTACTGGCCTGCGGCAGCCCGTTCGGGCTCAGTCAATCCGTCACGATGGGCATCGTCAGTGCTCGCGGACGAAGTTCGCTGGGTATTGGAAATCGAAATGGCGTGCTCAATCAGGATTTCATTCAGACCGACGCCGCCATCAACCCCGGCAACAGCGGTGGCCCGCTGATTGATCTGCAGGGCAAACTGATCGGTATCAACACGGCCATTGCGTCGACTCACGGCGGTAACGAAGGCATCGGATTCAGTATTCCGAGTAACCTGGTCCGACGAGTCGTCAACCACCTGCTGGAATACGGAGCCGTTCGTCGAGCTTACCTTGGCGTCAAACTGGATGATAACTTTGACTACGAAGCAGCGGAGAAACTTCTTCTCTATCGAGTCCGCGGCGCCAGAATTCTGGAAGTCTACCCGAACACTCCGGCAGCCCAGGCTGACCTCCGGTACAACGACATCATCCTCGAATTCAACGGCAGGGAGATTCTGGATGAGAGCCACCTGATCAATCAGGTCAGTCTTTCGGACACCGGCGGCAAAGCTGAAGTTGTCGTCTGGCGAGGCGGTCGTGAGGTCACGATCCAGGTCGACTTGACTGACCGACCGGTTAACGAAAGTTAGAGCTGTACGGCGTTCGCTGTTGAACCATGAGTAGCGACTGTCCGAGCCAGTGGCGTACCTTTTCAGAGGGTTGATAGACTTTGCGTTTTGCAGAGTTCAACTTTCGTCGAGGTATCAGGACGTCATGCTGACCGTTACTCAGGCTCTGAATAAGATTGTGCACGAGGTTGTCGCGTTTGCGCCGGAGCAGGTTGCGCTGAGCGAAGCCCTGGGCTTGATCACGGCTGAGGATGTCATCAGCCGGGAAAACTCGCCGCCGTTCGACAAGTCGCTGATGGATGGTTACGCCGTTCTGAGTTCTGACATTTCCGGCGGCAGGCAGGAGCTGACGGTTGTGGATGAAGTCACTGCCGGGCGAACGCCGTCGTGCGACATTGTCTCCGGACAGGCGACTCGGATCATGACCGGCGCGCCGACTCCGAAGAGTGCCGACGCCGTCGTGCCGGTCGAGATGACCGAGCTGATCGATGGAGAACCGATTCGCGTCAGAATTCAAATCGACGAGATCGCTCCTGAAAAAAACATTATCCGGCTGGGAACCAACAAACGGGTCGGCGAGCAAATTCTGTCGAGCGGTCGCCGGCTGCGAGCACAGGAACTGGCCGCTCTGGCGGAACTCGGTGTCGCGAAGGTGTCTGTCCGACGAAAACCGTCAGTCGCCGTGCTGGCGACCGGCGACGAACTGGTCACAACAGATCAAACGCCCGGACCGGGACAGATCCGAAATTCGAATGAGACCATGCTGTGCGGTCAGGTCTGCAACGCCGGTGGAGTTGCCGTCCCACTCGGAATCGCACGGGACAACCGCGACGACCTGCGGCGGCACATTGAAGAAGGACTGAACGCCGACATTCTATTGCTTTCCGGCGGCGTTTCGGCGGGGAAACTGGATCTGGTCCCCAGCGAACTTGAGCGATCCGGAGTCGAGCAGGTCTTCCACAAAGTCCGCGTCAAACCTGGGAAACCCGTCTGGTTCGGAGTGCTCCGTCGTGGCAGCAACTCGTGTCTGGTATTCGGGTTGCCGGGAAATCCGGTCAGCAGTATGGTCTGTTTTGAACTGTTCGTGAGGACGGCAATTCGTCGCCTGACCGGCCAGTTTCCGGCGGTCCCACAATCGCTCACGGCACGGCTGGCGCATTCGCACTCCCATATGGATGATCGGGAGACGTACTTTCCGGCGGCGGTCGAGTGGATGGTGGACGGCCCGACGGTGCGATTGATGAACTGGCAAGGCTCCTCCGATCTCCAGTCGACGGTTGATGCCGACGCGATGGTCGTCTTCCCGCCGGAACCAAAAGAGTACGCGGAGAACGATCGAGTCGAAGTCGTCCTTTGGGATGCTTAATCTGCATTGATTGGCGTTGATTTTTAATCGCAGAAAACGCAGAGGAAAGAAACGCCGAGAACGGTGAGAATAAGCTGGGGCTTGATCCAGCAATTGAGTATTGAATAAAGCTGGGGCGAGACCCTGCCTGACTGACTGCGATTTCATTTTTCTAATTGCTGAACGAGTCAAACAACTGACACTCCGACTCGTTTTTCCCACGCTCCATGGATGGATGCAATGGCCACGCAAATCCTGCCACAGACCTCGCCGACCGGACAGTCCTCAACGATGAATCCCGAGTCTGCGAAACGGCATGAGCCAACGGTTCGAGAGATCATCGAAGCCGCTCGGTCCGCACCGGCTCCATTCCGAGGAGCGATTGCCTGCACGCTGACAACCGCCGTGCTGCTGTGGAGTAGTTTCACGCCGCTCGATTGGGGCTGGCTCGGCTGGATCGCTCTGTCGCCGATGCTGATGCTCGTCCGGCTCGAACGCCCCACGCGATTTATGTACCCGGTACTTTATGCTTCAGGCCTGGTCTGGTCGCTGGCAACTTTGCAATGGATGCGGCTTGGCGACCCGGCGATGTACATCGCCTGGGGGGCGTTGTCGGTTTATGTGGCGATGTACTTTCCCATTTGCATCGCGATTTCGCGAGGAGCTGTGCATCGACTTGGCCTGCCGATGCTGGTCGCCGTGCCCGTCGTCTGGACGGGACTCGAATATCTGCGAGCCACGCTGATGACCGGCTTTGCCTGGTACTTCATCGGCCACACCCAGTACGCATGGCCGGAAATGATTCAAATCAGCGACCTGGTCGGGGCGTACGGAGTCAGTTTTGTCGTCATTCTGGTCGCGACGTGCGTCGCTGGGCTGGTGCCACTGGGCTGGCTCGAACGTCTGAAACTGTTTCCGCCTGTTGAGGTGCCGACCGACTTTGCTCACCTGCCCGCTGACGAAATCGTCGTTCAGAATTCAAGCCGCGCCGAGTTCTGTCGTCCCTGGTTGAACGTCGGAATCACGCTGGCTGTGGTCGTTGCGGCGTTCGGCTATGGAGTCGTTCGACGCGGCCAGGCTGACTTCAAACCAGGCCCGCGTGTTGCGCTGATTCAGGGGAATTTCCCTGTCCGACTGAAACATTCAGAAGACGAGTACGCAACGATCTTCCGCTATCACGACGCACTGACCGGCATGGCGGTACAGCATCAGCCAGACCTGATCGTCTGGCCGGAAACCATGTTTCGCTGGCCGCTGAAGATTGTTGAATCCGGCGTCCAGGAAACGCAGTTGCGGGCGATGGCGCCACCCATCGACCTGACAGAACAGAATCGCTGGATTGATGACTGGAAAGATTCGACCGTTCGAGCAACGTTACGGGAAATGAGCGAACGAGCCAATGCGGCGATGATGATCGGAATTGACACCTGGGTTGCCGGGCAGGATCAGATCAGAAGATTCAACTCAGCCGTCATGGTCACTCCTGACGGCGGTGTCGGAGATCGCTACGACAAAATGCACCGCGTGCTTTACGGCGAATACACACCTCTCAAAGAGGAGTTGCCGTTCCTGGCATCGTTGAGCCCACTTGGCGATAGCGGGGGGCTTTCAAAGGGTGAGTCTGGCAAAGTCTTCAAGTACGGCAACTGGAATTTCTCGCCGATCATCTGTTTCGAAGACACTGTCCCGCACCTGGTTCGCGACATCGCCAGAGGAGCTGAAGCATCCGACCAGAAAGTCGACGTCTTTGTGAATCAAACCAACGACGGCTGGTTTGTTTACCTGGATGAAGGTGGCTCGTCCGAAGGTTCCAGCGAGCTGAATCAGCACCTCATTACGGCCTCGTTCCGCGCCGTGGAAACTCGTACGCCTCTTGTTCGCGCCGTCAATACCGGCATCTCGGCGGTGATCGATGGCGACGGCGTGTTGATTGAACCGAACGTCTTTATCAATGGCGACGCGGAAACTCGTGAAGAATCCATCTCGACCATGCGTGACCCGGCGACGGGCAAACTTCGCAAATCGCTTAACGCGGCAGTCATCGCTGACGTGCCGCTTGATTCTCGCAGCAGCTTCTATGTCGCGCATGGCGACTGGTTTGCGCAGGGCTGCTGCGTCGGGGCGTTGTTCTTCAGTTTCGTCTGCCCGTTTCGCCGACGTCGGCAGGCCTGAGGTCCTCAGCGTCAGCAGGACACCGCCCCGGTGATCGCCGGACGCGGCTCGAAATCGCTGGCTGTGCCGCGTAGAGAATCCGCAAAGACGGAACTCCGCTGCCCGCCGCGTTGCCGAAAACGTGTCGAGATCTCAAAAGTCCTCGGACCGAGGTCTTTCTGTAAGGCACATACCTCCTACACAGTTTGAGGGGAATGCCGCACGAGCCGGAAGAACCGGCCTCAGGCGAGAACAACCTTGTCGTTTTCGGGCCGCGCGACAACACCGGGTTCTTGACTGGCAACTAAGATTGACCAACACCGACGCGCTGAATCATTGGGGGATGAATTAAGATGGTTGCACTGGTACACCAGCTGAAACAACAGACGGACCACGGGATTCTGGATGAGATCCAGAAGGCTCACTGCTACTCACTGTTTGTCGAGCATCGAGGACGATGGATTCTCGGCAGCAGGAGTGCTTCGAAACGCGAAGCTCGTGAATCAGCGATCCTTGCGTTCAAACGATCGCGTCTGCCTGTCGAAATCCGTCTGGACGATGGCACTGTCGTCTTCGGTCTGCGGGCCGGCTATCCGGACGTGGTTAACGACCTGACCGAATAGTTCTGACATTAGCCGACGCTGAAAACTGGAAGAGCCTGCTCGATTTGCCTGTCTATCGAGCAGGCTTTTTTCGCGCGCCGTGGCGGTTTCAGACAGGTCAGGCTCCAACTGACAAAGTCTGAATCCGACGATCGCGATCATCCATCCAGGCCGCTGCTCACTCCTTCGATATTGCTGGATCAGCTACAGTCTCGCTTCGAATTATTGAGGCCCCAAGCGACCATCGACTGGAGAATCCGGAAATGACAGGTTCACTCAAATTTCTTTGTGGCATGGCACTTGTTCTGGCTGTTGGTGACTTCGCCAATGCTGAAGACTGGACGCGTTTTCGTGGTCCGAATGGTCAGGGGATTTCCAGCGAAACCAATCTGCCGGTCACCTGGTCAGCTGATGACAACATCGTCTGGAAGACGAGCATTCCAGGCAAAGGGTGGTCATCGCCGATCGTTTACAGGGATCAGATTTTTCTGACGACAGCCACAGAGGAAGGCGTTTCCTGCCGAATCATTGGCGTTGACCGGAAGTCCGGAAAGATTGCCTGGAACACCGAAGTGCATCGTCAGATGACCGGCCCGATGCGACGGCAGAATTCGTTTGCAACGCCGACTCCGGTGACAGACGGCAAACGCGTTTACGCCGTCTTTTATGACGGCACTGTGTGCGCCGTTGATCTTTCCGGCAAGCCAGTGTGGAAGAGTCAGGAAATGAAGTTCTTCAGCCTGCATGGTCTCGGTGCGTCTCCGGTGCTGGCCGACGGGCAACTGATCATGCCGTTTGACGGGAGCAGCCAGGAGGAAAGCAAACTGGGCTGGAAGATTCCCTGGAAAGAGGCCGTCATCCTGTCTTTGGATGCCGAAACCGGCTCCGTCCGATGGAAGGGTAAACGTGGTGAATCCCGTGTCGGGCATGTCACTCCGATTCTGGTCGAAGATGGAACGCAAGTCGTCACCGCGGGCGGCGATCGCGTTCAGGGGTTTGACGTGCGGACTGGAAAGAGAATCTGGTCGATCTACAGCCAGGGCGAAGGGGTGACTCCATCGCCGGTTGTCGGCGGCGGGCTGATCTTCACGTCGTCCGGTTTCGAAGCTCCGACGACCCGCGCGATTCGACTTGGAGGGAATGGTGAGATCACCAACTCACACATTGCCTGGGAACAGACAAAAGGTGTGTCAGCACTCGCGTCGCTGCTTTACGTCGCCCCGCACGTTTACTCGATCACGCGGGACAACATCCTGCATTGCCTCGACGCGTCGACAGGCGAGATCGTCTGGATGAAACGTCTGGAAGGCGTACATTCGGCGTCTCCAGTTTTCGCCGATGGAAAGATTTATGTTCTATCGGAAGAGGGTGTAACGCTGGTTTTGCGTCCGGGCGACAAGTACAGCGAAATCGCCAGCAACAAGCTCAACGAAACCTGCCTGGCTTCAATGGCTGTTTCAAGCGGGCACTTCTACATCCGTTCCGCCGAGCATCTCTTCAGCATCGGCCCGGCGTCCGACGAGTAGTGTCGGGACATCTTTCCAAAACGGCAAAGTCGCAATCAGAAACGAAATCGCTCAAAGACGCGAAGACAAAAAGTCGCGCCGCCGAGTCTTTGCGCCGCTACGTGGGATTCGAAAGTGCAGAAGCGGCGGAGTTTTCTCAGAGGAACAGGGAAACTCAACGGTGAGCTCTGCGTGACTGGTCTCTTAGTCGTTCAGTCTCTTTCGGCCTGTGCGACAGCCGTGCCAGGCGAAGGAGCTCGGAGGGCTTTCAGGAAGGCGATGAGATTCTCACGGTCGGAGCTGCTGATGCCTTCGAGATATTTCTCGCGAGTGTGTTTGGCGTCGCCGCCATGTTTTTCGATGGCGTCTTCGAGCGTCGGTGACGAGCCGTCGTGCAGGTACGGAGCCGAATCGGCGACGCCCCACAGCGGTGGCGTTTTCCAGTCAGCGAGTCCCGGCACGTTTGGTGGCATCGGCACTTCAGGTTCGCGGACGTAGCCATTGTGGTCCGGGTCGGAAATGTTGTGCAGACACAGGTCGCTGTAGAGACCTTTCACGCCGCCGAGGTCGGGCGTGTGGCACTCAACGCAGCCTATTTCTGAAAAGACCTGCCGGCCGCGAACAACTGCTGAGTGTTCTTTCGAGTTTCGCGGCATCACCAGCTCCGGACGTTCCAGCGTCAGGCAGAATGTGGTGAGGCTGTCGAGCTGGTGGCTGGTCATGTCGAATTCGGCGTTCTCGTCTGCTGTAAATTTGCCCGGTTGATCCTGCCGCCGGTACGAGTTGGACAATCCAATTTCGACGGCGCAGGCGGTCGCGACAAACTCTTCGATCGTGGCGAACTGAGCCTTCCAGCCGAATTTGCCAACGCGACCGTCTGGCAGCACTCGGACCTTGCCCATCGTCGCGTCGAAGTCGCCCTGAAACTCTTTCCCCAACGCTGTCAGGCTTTGTCCCCAGGCATTCTTCCGGATCGACCAGTCAGAGATGCCGTCGATCAGGCCGGCACCAAACAGAGCTGGAGTGTTGATCGCTTCAAACTCGACCGGGTTGAAATCTTCCAGCCGGACCTGGCAGTTGCCGATCACGGTTACACCGCCAGGGATGATCGGGAACTGCTGCTGAACCTGCTCGTCGGTTTCCAGCAGATGCTCGGCTGTCGCGTTGGCATGAACGACTCCGCCATACATGCGGGAATCGTTCCGGTTCGGCAACACCGAGAACGCTCTCACATTGTGTTTGTTTTCGCCGGCCCCGCCCGTGCCACCTTGCGAATGACAGGCCACGCAGGAGTTTGCATTGAACACCGGTCCAAGCCCGTCGCCTTCTCCGGACAGGGGATCGTTCGGCTTCCATTCATGAATAAACAGTTCCCGGCCTTCCGCCGTCAGCTCCTGTTTCGACGGAGCGATCAACCAGGCAAAGCCCTGAGTGATTCCCCAAAGCATGACCAGGGCACCGGCGACGCAAAACACTTGCCGCCGTCGATCCAATGTTTGCCAGAGTTTCATGGGCAAGCTCCAAACTCGATCGAAAAGATGCGTCCCTGATTCTGCAGCGGAGTCGTATGATGCCGGGCAGGCAGCGTGAGATCCAGCTCTGAATTGTTTCGCAGGTACGGTCGAAAGTTATTTCGGATCCTGCCTGAGAAACATCGTCAACGGAATTGATCGTCGACTTTCAACAATTGTCGGCAGAGTTTTAAGACGTGCTGCCCTGGAAAAGGCCCCGCGACTGGATGAATTCCTCGACAGCTCGCGGCACCAGGTAGCGGATCGATTTTTCTTCAGAGACACGTCTGCGAAGGTCCGTTGCCGAAATTGAAATTCCAGGCATCGTGACCAGTCGCACTCTGCTGGCCAGTTCTGAATTCAAGTCGGCGGTCAGTTCTTCGAGCGAAGCTTCACCTCGATTGACCGCGATGACCGATGCCAGTTCGGCAATAGCTTCCGGTTCCTTCCAGGTGGGAAAGTCGCGTAGCGAATCAGCTCCGATCAGCAGAAAGAATTCGTCGTCGGGGCGTTCGTCGTGCAGTTGTCGCAGCGTGTCGACCGTCCAGGAAACGTCCTCCCGCCGGAGTTCAATTTCCGACACGACAAACTCCGGACGTCCGGCTGTCGCCAGTTTCAGCATCTCAACACGGTCATCATCCGGTGAGAGCGAGCCGACATCTTTGTGTGGTGGAATCTTCGTTGGGATAAACCAGACTTCGTCGAGCTGACACTGCTCGCGGCACTGTTCAGCCAGCAGCAGGTGCCCGTTGTGGACCGGATCGAATGCTCCGCCGAAGATCCCAAGACGCATAATGATTCCACAATCTTTGACACGTTCTACGCGATTAAGTCTTCGACGACGTGGCCGTGGACGTCGGTCAGGCGGAAGTCTCGACCGGCATAACGGTACGTGAATTTTTCGTGGTCGAAGCCGAGCAGTTTGAGCATCGTCGCGTGCAGATCGTGGACGTGGACTTTGTCCTCAACGGCTTTGAAACCAAACTCGTCGGTCGCTCCGTGAACGTGCCCGCCTTTTACGCCACCGCCCGCCATCCACGTCGTGAAGCCCCAGTGGTTGTGATCGCGACCGTTGATCTTGCCGGCGTTTGACCCCTTCTTGGGAAGTTCGACGACCGGCGTTCGACCGAACTCTCCGCCGCAGATTACCAGCGTGTCGTCCAGCAGACCTCGTTCCTTCAGGTCTTTGAGCAGCGCTCCGATCGCCTGGTCACATTGCTTCGCCAGCCGCCGATGATTCTTCTCGATGTCGTCGTGGTTGTCCCAGGGCTGACCGGCGCCATGCCAGAGCTGAACCATGCGAACACCACGTTCGATCAGCCGTCGCGCGATCAGAATTTGTCGAGCCTGGACGCCCGGACCGTAAGCGTCCTGAATGTGTTTCGGCTCGCGAGACACATCGAAGGCGTCTTCCGCGTCTCGCTGCATACGGTAAGAAAGTTCGAACGACTGGATCCGGGATTCGAGCTGTGGATCGTGGCCGCGCTGTTCGAGATGCCGCTGGTTGAACTCCTGCAACAGATCAAGCTGCCGCCGCTGGCTGGTTCTCGAAACCGATCCGTTGCGGATATTTTCAATCAGCTTGTCGAGTTCCGTGTTGTTAGTGTCGAGGTGTGTGCCCTGGTAAACGCCGGGCAGAAAGCCTGCCTGCCAGTTCTGCGACTCCTGAATCGGATACCCGCCGGGACACATCGCAATGAAACCGGGCAGGTTCTGATTCTCGCTGCCAAGCCCGTACGTCAGCCACGACCCGACACTCGGTCGCACCAGTCGAGCTTCGCCACAATTCATCAACAGAAGCGACGGCTCGTGATTCGGCACGTCGGCGTGCATCGACCGCACGACGCAGATGTCGTCTATCGACTGAGCTGTGTGATGAAACAGCTCGCTGACTTCGATACCGCTTTCTCCATACCGGCGAAACGAGTACGGCGACTTGAACGCCGCGCCGGTTGGACGCTCGGTCTTCAGGTTCGGGATCGGCAGTTCTTTGCCGTGCCACTTCGTCAACTCGGGCTTTGGATCGAACGTGTCAACGTGCGAGCAGCCTCCGTTCAAAAAGATGTGGATAACCCGCTTTGCTTTGGCCGGAAAGTGCGGCTGCTTTGGAGCCAGCGGGTTGATCGGTTCTCCGTCGGCGCGAGCTTTCGAAGACAACATGCCGCTGTCATCAAGCAGGCTCGCCAGACCAAGCGACCCGAAACCGAGTCCGCTGCGTGACAAAAGTTCGCGACGACTGATTGGAGAAAAGTTGCTGTTCATTGTTGAGCGATCCGGGAAGGAGGGATCAGGGAGGCAGGCAAATCAATGGAGGAACCAGGATTATCGTCAGAATTCAGGCTGGACGCGAGGCATGAAGTTATTCAGAAGAAGTTTTGAACGCAGAGAAACAGGAGATCACTCGTTTTCTCTGCGAGTCATCGGCGAACTCTGCATTCCATTCTTGACAGGTTTAACACTGTCGACCTGTCGAAAAACGGGTGCTTTGTGCGAATTGCAGAAGCACCATACAACTTGCCACCTCATAGTGTCAGACCTTAATTGCCTTGCTGATCCGTCGAAATGAACACGCAAACAGAAACAACGGTCGGAGGAATCATCCTGTGCGGAGGGCATAGCCGTCGTATGGGCCGACCGAAGTTCTCGCTTCAGTTTGGGGACGAGGTGCTGTTGCAACGTGTCTGCCGGCTTCTCGCCGAAGTTGTGTCGCCGATCGTTGTTGTCGCGGCGGAAGGGCAGGAATTGCCGGCGCTACCTGACGAAGTGCTCATTATTCGGGACGAGTACGATTCGCTCGGTCCGCTGGCCGGGATCGCGACCGGGCTGGACGCTCTTCCCAAGGAAGTCGATGCGGCGTTTGTGACTTCGTGCGATGCTCCATTGCTTCGACCGGAGTTCGTCCGACGGTTAATTGAGCTGCTCGGCGACCACGATGTGGCGGCTCCGACCGACGGGCAATACGATCACGTCCTCGCGGCGGTTTATAGAACGAAGCTGGCCGACCACGCGCGACGATTGCTGGCGGAAGAGCGGCGGAGGCCGTTGTTCCTTGTCGACGAGACAGACTCGTTGAGAGTCCACGTGGACGAACTTCGCGGCGTCGATCCGAACCTTGACTCTCTTCGAAACATGAACACGCCGGAAGACTACAACGACATCCTTCAACTCGTCTGCCTCAACTGAAACATGACTCATTCAGAAGTCACATCCGGGAAACACGACGTCCGCATGCGAGGATTCCGCTCGCGAACGACTGTCGAAAATGCGCTGAGCTGGATCGACGCGACTGTTCCGTCGCTGGACGCAGTGGTCGTAGACCTCGCCGACGCACACGGGCGAGTGCTTGCGTCAGGCGTCGCGTCGCCGATCAACGTACCGGCGTTTGACCGCTCGGCAATGGACGGCTTTGCGTTGACGTCTGCTGAGACGGTAGGGGCCGGCGACTACAACCCGCTTTCGTTTCGGGTCGTCGGAGCGTCGATGCCGGGGCAGCCGTACTTGGGCAACGTGGGAACGGGCGAGGCGGTCAGAATCATGACGGGGGCTCCGATTCCCAGTGGGGTCGATGCTGTCGTGCCGGCTGAGTTCGCGACGGTTCGCGGCGACCTGGTCGAAGTCACGACCACTGTCGCTTCGCAGAAGCACATCGGTCGGATGGCTGAAGATGTTGCTGCTGGAGCAACCGTCCTGGAAGCTGGGCATCGATTGAGACCACAGGACGTCGGGTTAATTGCATCGTTGGGGCTTTCAGTAGTCGCGGTCGTGCGGCAACCTCGCGTACGAATTGTCGTGACCGGAAACGAACTTGCCGAACCCGGCTCCGAACGCAGCCCGTTTCAAATCTACGAAGCGAATTCGTACATCATCGCAGGACTGGTGCCGCGAGACGGGGGAGTTCTTTTCGAACGGGTCCGTTGTCAGGACGACCGTGAATCTATTCTCGCTGCGGTGACGAAATCAGGTGCCGACGTTGTGTTGATTTCCGGAGGCTCCAGTGTCGGCACCGAAGACCACGCTCCGAACATCATTCGCGAAGCTGGCGAACTGCCGATTCACGGCATCGCGATGCGACCATCCAGTCCGGCAGGCATTGGTCGGGTCGGTCAGACGCTGATTTTTCTGTTGCCCGGCAATCCTGTTTCCTGCCTGTGTGCTTACGATTTTTTTGCCGGGCGAGCTATCCGTCGACTCGCCGGCTTGAATCCCGACTGGCCGCATCGCGCTGAAACCGGGACACTGAAATCGAAAATCGTCTCTCAGGTTGGGCGAGTCGATTACTGCCGCGTCCTCATCAACGATGGCCAGATTGAACCGGTTGCTCTGAGCGGTGCATCGATCCTGTCGTCGACAACCCGAGCCAACGGTTTCGTCATTGTCCCGTCGGCTCTGGAAGGATACGCATCCGGTACTCAGGTCGAAGTCCTACTTTATGCCTGACCGAATTCAGACCAACCAACTGGCAGACATGAATCTGCTTTCTGCGACGTAAATAATCGACTCACTTTGTTCAATATTTCCTGACTTCATCCAGACTTAAAGAACCATAGGCCGAAAGTTCGTGACGAATGTCTGCTGACGTAACGGGGATCGACGACCTTGACACTTACTCGTACGAGCTTCCCGAAGAACTCATCGCCAAAGAGCCGCCCGAACAGCGTGACGGTGCGAAACTGCTGGTTCTGAATCGTGCCGAGCAGTCAATCGAACATCGAACGATCCGTGACCTGCCGAGTCTGCTCAGAAAAGGCGACCGGCTTGTTCTGAACGATACCCGAGTCGTGCCGGCTCGAATTATTGGTCATCGAACGGCGACGGGTGGCAAGTGGGAAGGTCTCTTTCTGAGGCGTGGTGAAGGTCGTGACTGGCATTTCATCAGTCAGACTCGCGGTCGACTCCTGGCAGGCGAAACGGTCACCCTGACATCAATCCACGACCCTGGCAACACACCGCCGCTCGACGTGAAGCTCGTCGAACGTGACGCCGATGGCGTCTGGCGAGCACTACCGGATTCCGACGACGACGTTTTCGAACTTCTGCATCGCTACGGCACCGTTCCGTTGCCGCCGTACATGCAGCGAAAGGTTGCGGCGGATTCAGACTGGGAACGCTATCAGACAACTTTTGCCGCGACTCCGGGATCGGTCGCGGCTCCAACTGCCGGGCTGCACTTTACTCCGGAGCTGCTGAACGAGTGTCGCGAACGAGGCATCGACCGTTCACAAGTGACGCTGCACGTTGGCATCGGAACGTTCCGCCCGATTTCCGTTGATCGATTGTCGGACCACGACATGCACTCTGAGTGGTGCGAGCTTTCTGATTCAACGGCAGCAGATCTTCGTCAAACAAAAGCCGACGGCGGGCGAATCGTCTCCGTTGGAACGACCTCCGTGCGGACTCTTGAAACGGCAGGGCGGACAGGGGCGATCGAGTCCTGGTCCGGCGAAACAAATCTATTCATCCGACCTCCCTACGAGTTCCAGGCAATCGACTGCCTGCTGACCAACTTTCATCTTCCGAAGTCAACACTGCTCGTACTGGTGTCGGCGCTCGCCGGAACCGACTTTGTCAAAGAGGCGTACCGGATCGCGGTCGAACATCGGTACCGATTCTTCAGCTACGGCGACGCAATGCTGATTCTGTGATTGAATTCTCGCGCGAAGACGCGAATCTGCAGAGTGTGTCTCGACGCACTCTGCATTTCCCACGTTTCTGTGCTGAGTGTAGGAAATAGTTGGGAGAATCGAGTTTCCCGTCAGTTCTGACCGTTGGCTTCGGCTGTGAGTTTTGCTTCTCGTTTTTCTTCGGCAGAACTCTTCCGCAGATAGAACGGTTCGAGGTCGAACGCGTCAGCGAATTTGCCTTTCGCGGCGAGCCGTCCCGCGATGGCGGCAACGTTTGCGGCACGCGGTGTCCAGCATTCTTCCGGCAGGCGAATTACGGACTCCGAGAGTTCATCTGCGACTTTCACCAGTCCAGGACCGGAGACTGAGAACTTCAGGCCTGCCAGTTCGGCGGCCTGATTCTGCCATGCTTCGCAATCCACAATGGAGATCGGGCCAGTGGATTGCCAGAAACCGCCCGGAGTTCGATGAAAATCAGACACGAATAATTGTTCGCGCTGAGCATCAGACACAACTTGCAGCCTGGTGATCTCAGGGAAATTGTCGCCGGTTGCGGCCTCGGCGACAGCCTGCAGGGTGTCGACTGCCACGATCGAACAGCCAGTCGCGTAGGCAAACGTTTTTGCGAAGACAATTCCGACTCTCAGGCCGGTGAAACTTCCAGGGCCGTGACTGACCGCGACGATTCCGACTCTTGACGAGGCGAGGCGATGAGTTCGCAGCAGCTCCTGAACCTCGCTGATCAGCGTTTGAGCGTGACGGCGGCGGGATTGCTCCAGCTCACGTTCTTCCAGGAGTTCGCCATCGCGTTTCAACGCGATCGTGCCGCACATTCCTGAGGTGTCAACGGCGAGAATGACAGGTGACATAATTCGGCACGGACTCTCTCAAAAATACAGTCAGACAAGCGGGTTCACAGAGTTGCAATGCAGAGTCGCTCGCCCCTATCGTTCCCAGCCTCGCTGAGATCGAAGAAGGCGTGGCGAAATCATCGCCGCGGTGCTCTGTCTTCGGTCGTTTCCTGCCCTTTGCCGGGTCGCTCTGATGAGAGCACTTCCGGCATTCCCACCGCGTCTGGCGACTTCGTTCAGAGCGGGCTCGCACGTTAGCAGCACCGCATGTCGGCTGCCACACTTCACAATCTGATCCGCGGATTCGATCTGAAATCGACCGGAAAGTGGTTCCTGCTGGCTTCACTGGTGGGGGCGGCGTCGGGGCTCGGCGCGATCCTGTTTCAGGTCCTGGGGCAGGTTGTCGTTCAATATTCGCTGGTCCAGTTTGCCGGATTTGTCCCCGGAGAAGCCAGAGGCGAGCAAGCGTTGTTTCCCCATGCTGAGCACACATTGTCGCTCGGGATGGTGATCGTCGTTATGGGGCTGGGGGGACTTCTCTCGGGCTTCATCGTCTTCAAGTGGGCTCCGGAAGCTGAAGGCCACGGCACAGACGCCGCCATCGACGCCTTCCATCAGGGCCGTGGTCTGATTCGCGCGAGAGTACCCATCGTCAAGACGATCACCTCGGCTATCACGATCGGCACCGGAGGTTCGGCTGGCCGTGAAGGCCCGATCGCTCAGATCGGCGCCGGGTTTGGCTCCTACCTTGCGACCAGACTGCACCTTTCTGATCGAGACCGCCGGATCATGCTGGCATCCGGAATGGCTGGCGGCGTGGGAGCCATCTTTCGTGCACCGCTCGCAGGCGCACTCTTTGCCGGTGAAATTCTTTATCGCGAAGGAGACATCGAGTCAGACGTCGTTGTTCCGGCGGCGATTTCGTCAATTGTCAGCTACAGCGTTTACAGCCTGTTTATGCCAGCCGACGCGGCGTTTCTGCCGCTGTTCGGAAACGGCCTGCACTATCAAATTTCATCTCTGGCCGAATTGCTGCCGATGGCGTTGATGTCGATCGTGCTGGTACTGGCTGCTGTCGTTTACATCAGAACGTTCTATGGCCTTCATAAAATCTGCAAGCAGATCACGGTCGTTCCGAATTTCGTGAAGCCAGCCATCGGAGCTGTTCTTGCGGGACTGGTCGGCGTCGGCCTCCATCTGACTTTTGATCAGGGCGACAGCCGAGCCACTCTGGCCGTTCTCTCAACCGGCTACGGATCGCTGCAGACAGCTCTGGAAGATCCAGCGAAACTCGGCATCGGTACGCTGCTGCTGATCGCTGGCGGAAAAGTGCTGACTACCTCACTGACAATCAGCACTGGTGGATCGGGTGGAGTGTTTGGACCGTCGATGGTTATCGGCGGCTGCGTCGGAGCGGCACTTGGATTGTGGTTTCAGGATCTGTTTGGCATCCAGACGCATCCTGGAGCGTATGCCATTATCGGCATGGCCGGCTTCTTTGCCGGAGCGGCTCATGCGCCGATCTCGACGATCATCATGGTTTCCGAGATGACCGGCGACTACAAGCTGCTGCTGCCCACAATGTGGGTGTCGACGCTTTGTTTTCTGCTGTGTCGACGCTGGACTCTATACGTCAAACAGGTTCCGACAAGACTGGAATCGCCAGCGCACAAGGGTGACTTTATCGTCGACGTGCTGGAAGGACATCGTGTCAAAGACGTCTTCCAGAAACGCGACAACATTCGCCGCGTTCCGGAATCAACGTCGCTCGACGACATCGTTCACATTCTGGCAGAAACTCACCAGCACTACTTCCCGGTCGTTGACGACAACGGAAAAATGGTCGGCATTTTCTCCGACGATGACGTGCGAGCCTACCTGTTTGACGAGACGATCTGGCGTCTGGCGGTTGCAAGAGACGTCATGACGACGAAGCTGGTCAGTGTCTCGCCAGAGGACGACCTCAACACCGCCTTGAGATACTTCACCGCCATGAATCTCGACGAGCTGCCCGTCCTGGACGCAGACAATCCCGGTGAACTTCTGGGCATGCTGACTCGTCGAGAAACCATCGCCTTCTACAACCGTCGAGTGATGGAACACAAACAGGCGGCTGAGTAAGACACTGTCGATTCTTAAACCTGAGTGTCGATCAGCATGTCGAGGATGTCGTTCGAGAGTGTAAACGTCTCGTCGATTTCCGAAGCCTGATTGCCAATCAGCAGGTCGTCGCCCTCGTTGCCCGCGACGGTGTCGGAGTTCGAGCCGCTTCCGGAAACACGATCGTCACCGTCGCCGCCGAGCACGATGTCCGCACCAGCTCCGCCGATCATCGAGTCGTCGCCATCCTCGCCCAGCAGGGTGTCGTTACCGGCTTCGCCATTGATATTATCGCTGCCTTCGCCACCACTGATCAGGTCGTGACCGGTGCCACCTCTCAGGGAATCGTTGCCGTCGCCGCCGTTGATCACATCGTTGCCGGCTTCGCCTCGAATCGTGTCGTTGCCGCCGCCGCCGAAGAGCGTATCCAGGCCGCTTTGTCCTTTGATGCTGTCGGAACCCGACCCGCCTCGGGCCAGGTCGTTACCAGAACCGCCCAGTAGAGTGTCGTTTCCGAGTTCTCCTTCGAGCGTGTCGTGTCCCGAATTTCCATTCAGGCGGTCGTCATCGTTGCCGCCTCGCAGGAGGTCGTTGCCGATTCCGCCGAAGAGCGAATCCGCTCCGTCACCGCCGAATAACTGATCGTCGCCGAGTTCCCCAGACAGAGTGTCGTTCCCCGCTCCGCCTCGAATGGAATCTTCCCCGCGGTCGCCGGAGATCACATCGTCGCCGTCGCCACCGTCGAGGATGTCGTCATTGAGCGTTCCCGAAATAGTATCATCGCCGCCTTCTCCGAGTACCTGGATCGGCAGTCTGTTTGAGAGGCTCGACTGACCGTTAAACGTGTCTGCCCCGTCGCCAAGTCTCACCTGAAGTGCCAGCGGACGAGTATTATTGATGTTGCCCATCGTGACCGTGTCGTTGCCGTCCATCCCGAGGATCGTCACGGTATGGACGCTGTTCGAAACGGTGATTGACGCGTTCGGAGTCGACACCCGCAACAGCCCCCCCACCTGAGAAATCACAAACGTGTCGGCACCAGCCGTGCCCCGAATCTCGACAGCATCGGCCCCGCCGGTATCGATGGAAGTATTCGCCCCATTCGCAAACGGTTCGAGAATCAGCACATCGCTGCCGTTTCCGCCGCCAAGCGTGTTGTTGCCCTGACCGCCGTCGACCGAGTCATCGCCAAACCCGCCGTTGATGGTGTCATTTCCTTCGCCACCCTGAAGCGTATCCATCCCGCCGCCGCCGATCAGTGTGTCATTGCCAGCTTGCCCGTCAATCAGATCATTGCCGCCAGACCCGATCAACGTGTCATTTCCGTCACCGCCGAGAATTGTGTCGTTCTGCCCTATTGTCGGTGGAACGGGTGGCGGTGGTGGCAGCGGTGGCTGAGTTGGCGGAACGGCTCCCAGAGATGCGATATAGGCCGTTGTATCGAAAATTGAGTCAGCGAAATCGGCAATGATGAACGTGATTCTGTTTCCCGTCGCTCCGTTACCGATCTGAGCCTGAAAGGTCTGAGTGGGATTCCCACCCGTATTCAGAACGCCATTAAGTTCCGTTCCCGGTACTGCCGCGAAGTCCGGGTGAGAAATATTCACAGGCTGGCCGGCAACGAATGCGATATTGTCGGTTGGAGCTGTTCCATTCAAAAAGATCCCGAAGCCGTCAAAGATCGAATTTACGAAGACGGGAAACTCTTCCGAACCGAAGACTACGTTGAAAAAGAGTGTGTCAAATCCGGGCAGAAGGTCGAAATCGATATCGAGGCGGGTTACGTCAAAGTGCCCAATCAGCCCACCGGTAATCGGGTCGAGCAACACGTCCTGCGACGTGTCCTGCACGGGATCAAAGGATGTCGTTTGCGATGTAGAATTGTTCGGCCCACTGCCGTAGTCAGCAACGTCGCCGGTGCTCAGCACGATTCCGTCGCCAAAAATCCCGTACGGTGCCACGCCGCCAGCAGAATAGATCCCGGTCGAAACAGCAGCACCCGCTGCCGGAGGCGCAGTCAGAGAAACGTTCGTCACAACAATTCCTGGCGCTGTACCGACGAGCGTGTTTACTAAATTCTGGGCGTTTGTTTCGCGAGAAACGATAAGTCCAAAATCGTCATCATCAATAATTCGCCCTTCGCCAGAACCATCAAGAATTGCAACATTGGTTGCGTTGCTCAGCGTGATGAAAAAGGTCTCTTCGATCTCGTCCAGTGTATCCCCCAATATACTCACTGGGATCTGCTTACTTGTTTCGCCCGGCTGGAACGTCACCACCCCGACAGGAACGCCCACAAAGTCAACTCCCTCCGTTGCCGTTCCACCGGTGATCGTGCCATCAGAACCAATCTGGTATTGAACCGTGACGATGTCTTCGGATGTCGACGAAAGCGAGACTGTGAAGTTGACGATCGTCGTCACGCCGGCACCACCCTCTGGATCAATTCGGATATCGTCGACTGTGAGAGCCAGGTCATTAGTAGACACCGCATCGTCACCAGCACCGCCATCAATAAAGTCTGCGCCACTTCCGCCAAAGATTGTGTCGTTACCAATGTGCCCCAGAATCCGGTCGTTGCCGGTCAGTTCCAATTGTGTCTGATCTCCATCGCCGAAGAGCAAATCATGGCCGCTACCGCCCAGAAGAGTATCGTCATCAGAACCACCAAGGACCGTATCGTTTCCGCTGTTGCCGTTGACGATGTCGTTTCCGTTTTCACCGTTCAGTGAGTCATTGCCCGTACCACCGAAGACCAGATCGTCATCGTCGCCGCCGAAGAGTGAATCGTTACCGGCGTCTCCATTCAGAGTGTCATTACCAACGCCGCCAAGAATGGAATCCAGCTCGGATCCGCCTGAGACAGAGTCATCGCCAAGGGCGCCGTCAAGTGTGTCGTTGCCACTGCCACCGTCGATCACGTCGTCGTCGGTGTCTCCGGTGATCGTGTCGGCGCCGCTCTGGCCGTTGAGCGTGTCAGCTCCGGAACCGCCGTTGATCGTGTCACCGCTTGAGCCGCCGTTTACAAGGTCATCACCGACTTCACCATTGATGATGTCGCCGCCGTCTCCACCGTTGAGCGTGTCGTTGCCGTCTCCACCGTTGAGCAGATCCTGCCCGTTGCCGCCGTTCAGCAGGTCGGCTCGCGTTCCCCCGAACAGCACGTCAGTACCATCGCCACCGTTCAACGTCGAGGCGATGTCCAGGCTGCCTCGGATAAAGTCGTCGCCGTCACCACCATCGACGATGATTTCAAGGTTCGGATTGAAAAATGTCCCGGTGACAGCAGTCAGGTCGACGACGTTGTTTCCGTCGTCACCGGAGATTGTCAGCCGGGCCAGCGTCGCGGGATCAATCGCAGGAATGCCGAGGACTGGCGAACCATTTTCAAGAACCTCAACAACTGTTGAAGTCGAAATGGCAGCTCGAACAGAGATGTTGTCGCCTGAATTCGTCGTGATGAATAACTCAGTACCGAGCCCCGACACGATCTGCGTTACCTGCACGGTCAGCATGGTGCGCTGTTCAAGATGCTCAATTCGCTGTGGCGAGAATTCGATCCGACGCGGCTGACGAGAGCCTGCTCGTTTGCGGGGAGAACGAATTCGGTTCTGAACGCTGGAGAGCCAGTTGTTAAATCGCACAGGAATACCTCGTCAGACTATTCTTAAAGGACGACATGCGCGGCAGTCGGCAGGTGGCGGATCAAACGTCGATCCGACCAGAGACTTCCGTCACGCCAGACTTCCTCGGAAATGGTCGACGAGCAAGGAGTGGTTCGACAACTACGCAACGAAGTGCGGAATTGGCACGCCTGGTGATCGAATCGAACGATCCGTTGTTTTCCCGCATCAGATGATGCCGCCGTTCAACAGATCCGCACGACCTGTCATACCTGAACTGCGTGACTCGGCTGTCTGACGATGACCTGTCCCGCTTGAGCGATGATTCGGTATTCAAGTCGCCACCCAGCGACGACACTCCGCAGCGGCTTTGACTTCCGAGTCAGATACTTCGTCACACTCCTCAGGACTCAGGCAGATGACAACGCGGACGGTTGTAATTTTCTCAGGCGGTCTGGATTCGACGACTCTGCTGTACGACCTGAAAGCGTCGGGGCATGAGGTAGTCGCGCTTTCAATACACTATGGCCAGAGGCACAGTCGCGAACTTCATTCCGCTCAGGAAATCTGCCAGGCGATCGACGTTGAACTGACGATGCTCGACCTCTCCGGGCTGGCTCAGATCTTTGGCAGCAACAGCCTGTCTGATGCCAGCGTCGCGGTTCCGGAAGGCAGGTATGAAGAAAAATCCATGCAGCAGACGACGGTTCCAAATCGAAACATGATCCTGCTGTCAATCGCGGTCGGCTGGGCCATTTCAAATGACTGCCAGGCCGTCGCATTCGGAGCTCACTCCGGAGAGTACACCCCTTATCCCGACTGTCGCCCGGAATTCGCAGCAGCAATGGATAACGTCGCACAAATCTGCGACTGGCAGCCGATTCGCATTCTTGCACCGTTCGTCACGTGGACGAAGTCGGATATCGTGCGGCGCGGAGCAGAGCTGGCCGTTCCGTTTCAGTTAACATGGTCCTGCTACGTCGGCGGCGAGAAACAATGCGGTCGCTGCGGCACCTGTCTTGATCGAAAAACCGCCTTCGAAAAAAGCGGCATCGACGACCCGACCGATTACGAAACGGATGGACCTGGCTGAGGCGAACGGTCAGAGGCGGAAGTGAAACGTCTGATTGATGTACCGCCACAGCCATTGTCCGGCGGTTCGTTCTTCGACTCGGAATCGAGCCAGACCTCGCATTCCGGATCTGAGCAGTTCGGTGTCCTGTTCCAGTTCGACCGTTGCCTGATAAACGCTGCTCAACAGACGTTCGCGTCCCTGACTGTCGGTGACCGTCGGCAGGTCTCCACCCAGTTTGTTCGAAAGCTGCTCAGGTACGTACTCAAGAGGGTTCTTCGAGACTTCCTGAATGTGGCCTTCGTAGGTTCGCGATGGAAGATGGTCGAACTTCAACTGAATGAGCTGACGTTTCTTTTCGGAATCTTCCAGACGTGCGACCAGCTCGGCCTGGCTGAGTTCGTTAATGTCGCCCTGGTCGATCAACACAACCGCCTGAAAGAGGCTCGACGGGGCAACACTCAGCAGATGAGTCCGTTCGTCGATTGTGGCGCCAATATTCTTCGGATGAAGCGGCGTTCCGTTCCAGGTGGAAAGCTGCTTTCGCGCGGTTTCGATGGGGGGTTCAGGGACCCGTGGCGGTTCGACAATCGTTCCGGCGATTTCCGCCTTTATCGTCAGGGCGGCAAGCTGCTGCTGAACATCTTTAAGCTGGTCAGTCAGGGCGGCGATCTGGTTGTCGGCAAGGCTCATGCGCCCTTCGTTGCCAACGATTCGCTGTGTGTCCCTTTCGAGTTTCTGGATCTCGATCTTGTTGAGCAGATCACGTTTCTGGTCTTCCAGATCCGGGTTTCGCATTTGAACCACGACCTGATCGCCGCCGACCGAATCTCCAGCCTTGACCATCACGTCGGTCAACTCGCCAGGCGTTTGCGTGTAGATGTGTTTAACGTTGAGCGGCTCGATGATGTAGGTTGCTTCAATGTGCAGAGGCATCGGAATGGAGAGCACCGCATAGCTAACGCAAAACAGAATCGTGAGAGTGAATGCGATTTTCGGTTTGCTCATCGGTTCAATCCTCGGTGCCGTGATCATCTTGTAGAGGTTGCTGATCATGCTGTACATGATCGTCGAAATCGACACGACGGCCAGTGTCGCCCCGATACTCTGTAATCCATAGGGTTTCAGAACGGTGTAGAGAAACACCGTAATCGCGATCACGATAAACCAGCGGTAGATACCTGCCGCGATGGCGAAGGTAACAAACCACGCCTTGCCGGTTTCTGGCATAAACGGATCGGGTTTGGATTCGATCCCCAGGCAGTACCAGGCGAAAGACTCCCGCAGCAGCTTGTCGGCTTTCGGGCGGAGATTCGGAATCTCCAGAAAGTCAGACATCATGTAGTAACCATCAAAACGCATCAGCGGATTGGCGTTGAAGATGACTGTCGTGATCGTCGTAACGAAGAAAATATTCAACGCGAGATTGTGCAGCAGTCCCTGGTCGGTGTACCGCCAGATGAAGATCGCGAGTGCGGACAGGAAGACTTCAATATACATCCCCGCCGCACCGATCATGATGCGCGGCCACTTGCTGCGAAGCATCCATGAGTCGGAAACATCGCAATACAGGCACGGGCTGAACACCAGCAGCATGACACCCATTTCGTGACATTCGCCGCCGAAATGTTTGCAACTTAAACCGTGACCGAATTCGTGGATAATCTTCGAGATGCTCAGCGTGATCCACAGATAAAGCAGGTTCGGCCAACCGAAGAACTGCTGAAACTTCGGCAGCTCGGAGCGAAAAGTTTCGAACTGAACAGCCAGCAGAGCCCACGACGACAGCACGACGGCGAACCAGACGAAGACTCCGAACCTGGAAAAGAACAGGAGTCGACAAACCGGATAGATTGCCGTGAGTGTGGTTTCCGGATCCCAACCGGGCAGTCTGAGGTACAGCAGACTTTTCAGGGTGTTGAAGAACTTTTTCTTTTTCTCGTCGCGCTGCTTCTTGATCAGCGACGCTCCCTGGCCCGATCGTTGACTGCTAACCAGACCTTTTTCGTGCAGGTCGGTAATCAGGTGCTGGATGTCGGAAAGCTGCAGCCGAACAGTCGGCATGATTTTCAGCATTTCCTCGCGAAGCTGTTCCAGGCTGCGTTCGCCGTTCAGCAGGTTCAGGACGTGGTACTGTTCCTGTTGAAGTCGGAAGTACTTCAGGCCAGCAGGATCTTTGACAACCCAGTAACCGACTCCCAGGTAATCAATCCGTTTGATCACCAGATCGGCTCGAACCGCCAGCGGAATTGGTCGCTGCGTCGAGGGAATCATTTCGGAGTTTTGCTGGGTAATCATCGCATCACCGGTGCGTCAATCGGGGTGAGTCTGATTCATGCCGTTCAGGAATCAAAAGACGTGAAGGTTATCGTCGAAGACCGATTGCCGCATTGGCGGGAGCCGGAGTGATGGCCATTTTGGCGTTCAGACCCGGGCGAAGAATCCGATTGGGATTCGGAATTTCTGCGATCACTTTCACACTGCCAATAATTGGTGAGAAGGTCGTGTCGACCATTTTCACTTTCCCAACGAGAATCTCGTCCTTGAAAGGGATATTCAGTTCGCCGGCATCCAGTTGAACCCGGACGGTATCGCCTGTCTTCACATGGAACGCGTCGGGAATGCTGATATATCCTTCGATTTTGACTCGATCGATGCTCAGAACTTCCAGAATTGGAGTTCCCTGTTGAACGGCTTCGCCCTTTCGCTGATAGACCTTTGAAACAATGCCGCTGAAAGGGGCGGTCACTTTGTAGGTCTTCAGCGCTTCCTCGTTTTCGGTAACGGTCAGCTGTGCAATTCTTTGCTCAAACTGAGCCTGCTCAATCTGAAGTGTCGCTTTTTCAACAGCCAGTTTCTGTTTTGCGAGTTCAGCTTCAGGAACGGTGCCGGGAACTTTGTTGTTCGCCGCGTTCGACATGGCGAGGTCAGCATCTGCGAACTCGGATGACTTTACGGCATAGCGGACGTGAACATCGTTCGTGGACTTCTCAAGTTCTTTTTCGTACGTCGCTTTCGCCACCCCGTCCTTCAAACCGGCAACGATCTGGCCGGCCTGGACGACTGTGCCTTCTTCGGGCGTGTCGTTTTCGAGAATACCTGGCCGTTCGGCAGCCAGAGTGACGACGTCGATCAACTGAATCGTACAGTCGTACGCGGTAACCACGTCAGGTTTTCCCTGTTGAGCTTCGACGTGCTGACTACTGATTGCCCAAATGGCGAGCAAGGTGACAACCACTGCGCCAGTCGAACCAAAAGCCCAGGCTGCAAGACGCTTCATGACGAGACTCCCAAAAACTTTCAAAGCCTATTGTGCTGAATCCAGCTCTGCCGATCCGAAACAACGAGTTTATTGCACCGTCCGACTGTATCGAACTTCGGAACTTCTTTGATCGCCGATGATCTGAAGCAGAGGGCTGACGTAGACAGTTTGTTCAATCCGGCAGCGAACGAGTTCGCGACATTTTCGGATGCACCGAGGATCGTACCTGGACCCGCCTGACACAACCAGATCGATTCTGACGGACATATCTGGCTGTGAAAGTGCAGAAGATACGCAGAACGGTAGGATTCATCGCACGCTGAGAGAGAGGCCTTCAGGCAAAGGCCGTACCCCTTCTTTCCTTTGTTTTTGAGGACACCCCGATGAGTGACTCAAAGTCGGCAGGACAGACGACATCCGACGTTTCAGATCGAACACTGATTCCCGCAAGCTGGGAAGTTCCTGCGTCTTTTAGAAATCGGCTTGGAAATCGGGTCGGACGTCAGCGGGCGATGGTCGCTGACGGGCATCTGTTACTGATTCTGCACAGCCCTCCAGAGCCGGACCAGAATGATCGCCAGGGGCGACTGTTCTGGCGACAGCCTGATGGCACCTGGAAAGTCAACTGCCTCGATTCGTCCGTCGGGAGTCTGCACGGTCACCTGAAAGACTACCGGCAACGAATTGAGAAACTTGAAGAGAAAGAAGAGTCTGCAAAAACGTCCGACGAGTATTTCAAAGTGGTTTCAGACCTCTTGCCGCTTCACCGAACCGCGCGAAACATGCACGCAGCAATTCAAACAGCCCGGCAGGAAATCAAAGACGCGAAAGACATCATCAACTTTCGCGACGAGGCGTACGAGATCGAGCGACTGTCGGAACTGCTCAATGCTGACGCAAAGAACGAACTTGACTTCCTCATCGTTTGCCGAGCTGAAGAACAAGCCAGGATAAGTTACGAGATGGGAATCTCGTCACATCGGCTGAACCTGCTGGTCGCATTCTTCTTTCCGATCGCGACGCTGTCGTCGATCTTCGGCACGAACCTGCTCCACGGGTTCGAGGACAGGTACTCGCCCAAACTATTTCTGGCGATGCTCGTGACCGGATTGTTCTTTGGCCTGTTTCTGACCCTGGCAATTACCCGCAAAGGCAGTTCGAGAAGTTAATGAACCAGCTCACCGGCAATTTCCACTACTCAAGGCATCGGACGATGATCGCGGACATGTCGTCGGCGATGTCTCTTGAGCCGACGTACCTGCAAACCTCAGCACGTAGCTCTTCGATGATCTGTGCGCCAGGCAGGTGACGCCGATCCCTGACGAATTCCAGCGTCCGTGCGAGACCGAAAAGTTCGTTCTCCACGGTGTGAGCTTCCTGAAACCCGTCGGTCGGAACAAACAGGATGTCTCCAGGTTCGAACACGACGCGAAAACTGGTGTTGATGATAGTGTCGGGAATCAGGCCAAGCGGCAGCCCGGTACTCTTCAACGTTTCAGTGACGCCATTTGCCTTCAGCAGGTATCCATTGTGACCAGCCGATGCGAACGTGAAGCTTCGGTCAGCCGGATCGACTCTCGTAAAAAACAAAGTGACGAATCGTTGTTCTTCGAGGTCGCCCGACAGAAACCGATTGGCCAGCATGAGAATTTCGCCCGAATGAGGACGTGTCGATGCGACAGCTCGCAAGTACGCGCGCAGTTCCGCCATCAGCAGCGCGGGGCCAAGTCCATGCCCGGTGACGTCTCCCACGACGATGCCCCAGCATCCGTTTTCCATCTGGATAAAATCGAAGTAGTCGCCGGCCGTTTCTTCGGCAGCATAGACGGCGCCGGCAATGTCGAAGCCAGGAACGTTCGGCGAGTTGCGAGGAAACAGAGCCTGCTGAACATGCCTCGCCGCGTCGAGTTCGTCCTGCATCCGCTTCTGAGTGCTGACGTCGAGTGAAACACCAATGGTGCCCATGATATTTCCGGCCGAGTCGAGCAATGGCTCAACATGAATGGACAATGATTTTCCTCGCCAGAAGAACTCGATTGAAACCGGCGCCCCTTGCGCAGCGCTTCGGTGAGCCGCGATCGGTGGAAATCGATCGTCGTCAGTCTCGAAAAATTCTTTCAGCGTTAGTCCAACCGGCGATTTCCCTTCGCTCTCTTTGATCAGAAACTCGGTCGACGGCGGAGTGATGCAAAGGTCGACGTCGGTTGTCCAGAGTACGGCGGGCAATTGCTCGGTGATCAGCCTCATGCGTTCGTCGCTCTGACGCTGCATGTCCGCAGCTCGTTGACGTTCGATCGAATAGCGAATCGACCGAGCGAGCACGTTGCCACTGATTTCGCCTTTGACGAGATAGTCCTGCGCTCCGACCTGCATCGCCTCAAGAGCCTTCTCTTCATCGGCCAGGCCCGTCAGCACGATAATTGGAACTGACGGATCGGCATTATGAAGCTTGCGGCAGGTGTCGATGCCGAAACTGTCGGGAAGATTCAAATCGGCAAGAACAATGTCGACAGGACGGCTTTTCAGGGCGGTGACGCCGTCTGCAAGGGTCTCGGCGAGATGAATCTGGTAGTCCGCAGAACGCACCTGTTCGAGATAAATCTCAAACAGCTCGGCATCCGACTGACTGTCTTCGACCAGTAAAACACGGATGCAAGGAAGGTTCTGCATGGATTGGCCCGTCGTCCTTTACGTCGCTCAAATTACTTCCACAGCGAACAACTGCCCTGGCAGGAAGTTACTTACGACAACTCTGAAGAACAGATCGGCTCGATGGTGATCGCCGGCAGCGTTTACGTTATTCGGATTCGTTATGTGTATCAGCCTGAACGAACAGGCTACCCGTCGCGTCGGCGTTTCGCTACGAGTACGTTTGCTACTGCCGGAAAGATTCGGTCAACTCCAGTATGCGAGTTGACAACTTCCCTCGCCAATTCAGAAGACTCGGCCTCACATGCAGGCTGAGTGGCTACTGGCGAAGCTGGCCGACAGCTCGGACGCCGGCGCCTTGAACATTGAGCCGACTGTCGCCGAGTTCGGCACGGACTTCGTCTCCATACTTCTGCAGCCGAGCGACGACTTCCGGAAACCTTGCGGCAACATCCGTCGATTCTCGAATGTCGGCTTCCAGATCGTAGAGTTCCAGGCCGGTGCGTTTCTGCGTGTACGGACCAGGCAGACCGTCATGTCCCGGCTCACTTCTCAGAGAGCGGTATCCGTGCGGGAAGTGCAGTTTCCATTTTCCACTTCGAACCGCCTGAAGCTCGCGCCCGTAGTACATCGCGTAGTATTCGTGAGGCGACTTCGCACCAGCCTGACCGGACAGCAACGGCCAGATGTCTTTGCCATCGATCGTGTGTTCGGGCAGCGGTGCTCCCGCCAACTGAGCCAGCGTGGGCAGGATGTCGATCGTGGCGGCGACTTCGCTGCACTCAAGCCCGGCTGGGATTTTCCCTGGCCAGCGAGCGATAAATGGTTCGCGACAGCCACCATCCCACATCGTCCCTTTGCCTTCTCGCAGAGGTAGTGCGGACCCGCCGTGATTTCCGTACGACAACCACGGACCGTTGTCAGAGGTAAAGATAACCATCGTGTTTTCGTCGAGGCCGTTCTTCTTCAATGTTTCCAGAATCTGCCCGACCGACCAGTCGATCTCCATGATCACGTCGCCGTACAGGCCGCGTTTCGATTTTCCTTTGAACTTATCGCTCACATAAAGTGGTACGTGTGGCATCGAATGAGGCACGTAGAGAAAGAACGGTTGCTCTTTGTTTTTCTCGATGAACGAGACCGCCCGTTCGGTGTACCAGGTTGTCAGGTGAGTCTGATCTTCCGGCGAGACTTTCGGGTTAATGATCTTCTCGCCGTCGATCAGCGGCAGATTCGGCCACCTCTTCAACCGTTCTTCCATCGGCAAATGCAGCACGTTCGGATGGTACGGCCACATGTCGTTTGAGTAGGGCAGCCCGAAGTAATCATCGAACCCGTGTCGAGTCGGCAGAAATTGAGGGTGATGTCCCAGGTGCCACTTTCCATAAATTGCCGTTGCGTAGCCCTTTTGCTTGAGCACTTCGGCAATGGTCATTTCGGCATCACTGATGCCGACGTTTGACTGCGGCCCCAATGCTCCCAGGATGCCGACTCGAACGTTGTAGCACCCGGTCATCAACGCACTGCGCGACGCCGAACACACAGCCTGCGAAACGTAGAAGTCCGTGAATCTCGCCCCTTCAGCCGCCATGCGATCGAGATTTGGAGTCTCAATATCCGGCGACCCGAAAATGCCGATGTCCTGGTAGCCCTGATCGTCGGTAAAGACTACGACAAAGTTCGGCGGGCGATTCTCCTTCGCAGCAGTTGGCGAAGTGTTGAACTGGAGAAACACAACGAGCGTCGCAACAACGCTTGCCGCCGCTCTCAACCATTTCGACGAGACATCCCGGCAGGCATTGCTCGAAGAGTTTTCGGATTGCAGATTCGGGGTCTGAAACGCGTGCATATCAAGTCTTCCAGTCGCGAAACGTAAAACTCACCAGGTAAAACGACATCGCCAGAAACAAAAAACGTAGCCAGTCCGGCAGCATTTCCATACTGAAAAGCCGTGCGAACACGGACGCCGCTCGGCGATTGTTGCCAGCCTCACTCGTCAGGTCAATTTGGTGAGTCCGCACAAGTCTCCTGGTAGCGGCGACTCAAGTAAAACGCGCATCGCGAATGCCAGCATCCCGCTCGAAACTATTCCTGGCGTGTCATATCTTGAACTGCAAAGAGTCATCAGAGTGTAGTTGCGGGCAAAAGTCGAATGATGCCTGAGTGCGGCAGGACAGCGGACTGCAATTCTTTTGAAAGCGTGTCTTAGTGGCGAAAGAGCCGGTGAAACTCAAAAAACGTCAATCGGAATTACGAGCGTGGCGTCCGAAGTGGATACTCGCAATGTCCGCGTACCTTGGCCTTTGCTGGTACGCAATGATGGCCGTTCACGAAGGCGGACATGTCATCGGTGCATGGCTGACTGGCGGTATCGTTGAACGAGTCGTCCTCCACCCACTGGCGATCTCCCGAACCGATCTCTCCGTAAATCCGCACCCGCTTCCAGTTGTGTGGTGCGGCCCGGTTTTCGGGTGTGTCATTCCCATCTTGAACTGGCTGATGACGCAACAACTCCTGCCGAAAGCCGCACACCTGGCCCGATTCTTCGCCGGATTCTGTTGCGTCGCTAACGGAGCGTACCTCGGAATCGGCTCGTTCGAATCGGTCGGTGATGCCGGCGACCTGCTCAAACACAATTGCCCGATCGGCTACCTTTGGCTGTTCGGCATCGCAATGATTCCTGCCGGATTCGCACTCTGGAACGGCCTCGGACCGTCGTTCGGATTGGCCAACTCACGAATTCGAGACGTGAATCAAAACTCAACTTCATCGCACAGTTGATGAGCCTGATTAGTGGCGATGGGCGACGGTTGCCTGAAGAATCAGGTAGCCGGGGCGTGACCATCAGAGAAAAATGAGAGTGATGTAGACTGCGGCCATGTCGAATTACCAGAAGCCGTCGTCGTTACGTGCGATGGTTTGCTGAAGACAGTACTCGGCGATTCTGCGAATCAGCACTTCCGGCAACGCTTCGTGGTAGGGAAACTTGATCAGACCTTTGGTTGTCTGCTGTTTCGCCAGTTCTTCACGAAATGCCTCCATCGCCGACGCAATGGGTGCGAGGCTGCAATGTGTCTTGTGAGCGGAGAAAGCAAACAGGAATCTAGTGCTTCGTCAGAGGGCAAAGTTCGGGTTCCACGGAATGGAT
>TARA_R110002072_G_scaffold303133_1_pt1 | contig 43495 bp, 23 predicted proteins | sample TARA_R110002072 | Tara Oceans TARA_R110002072 (sample SAMEA4397118) | marine metagenome | biome: Polar Biome; feature: [SRF] surface water layer (ENVO:00010504); material: water (ENVO:00002006), including particulate matter (ENVO:01000060) such as... | depth 5 m
TACCGAATTGAAATGCCGAAGTTATTTCCGAACGCTTCCTTAGTCGTGTCGACGGGCTGTTGGAAAAAGAAGCAGAGCAATACCAACATGCTGGACAAGATCGTCGATGCCTACGGCGAATGCTACGACAACTTGAAAGTTCACGCCGAAGGGTTTCCAACGCCCGAATACTTGCGTTCGATTTCCGTGATGGGACAGCTTGGCTATGGCATGAGCGATGTGGGCGACGGCAAAGACTCACTCGGTTCCGACATGATTATCGCATCGGCCGATAGGGACGACCCGCGTCCGATATGGGTCGGCGGTTGGGGCGGCACGAACAATGTGGCCCAAGCGATCTGGACAGTCAGCAAGACTCGGTCGAAGGAGGACCTGGAAAAATTCCTCGCCAAACTTCGCGTCTACGACATCCTAGGCCAAGACGATGCCGGTGCTTGGATCGCGAAGAACTATCCGCAAGTGTTCTACATCCGAGCGACCAAAGTCTATGGCTGGCAACCACCCAAGAACGGCGACTACCAAAAGAACGACATCCAAAGTCATGGTCCGCTCGGTGCTCTCTATCCCGATACCAAATGGGCGACCGAGGGTGACACGCCGGCGTACATGCACATCTACCCAACCGGTCTGAACGATCCTGATCAGATCGACCAAGGTGGCTGGGGCGGTCGATTCAGCTTCAAAAAGAAGACCGGCATCAAGAGCATGTCCGGAGTCAAAGGCGAGGAACGAAAGTTTGATCCCTACGAAATGTGGGGCAACACAACCGACGGAACGGGGGCGATCAAACGCTGGAGCAAAGGTTACAACAACGATTTCGCTGCTCGCATGGACTGGAGCATCACCAACAAATTTTCCGAAGCAAACCATCATCCAGTCGCCATCCTGAATGGTGACACGACACGAGACGTGCTGGAACTATCCGTCGCGTCGGGTGAATCAGTCTCGCTGAGCGCCGCGGGTACCGACGATCCCGACAACGATTCGCTCACCTATTCGTGGTCGATCTACGAAGAACCAGCCACGTACAAGGGCGCCGTTGCGATCGACGGACCTTCCGACCCGACAGCCAGAATCTCCGTTCCGGCAGATGCGAGTGGCAAAAATATCCATGTCATCCTGGAAGTTCACGACGACGGAACGCCAAACCTCTACGCATATCGCCGAATGATCCTCAACGTCAAATAGTCCCTATTCGCCCACTAAGAGATTTCTACCATGAATGTTTCAACTTCGTTGCGGCAATTGGCTTCGTCCAGCATCGCGATCGTATTCTTGGCAATGCCGCTTGCTGCACAGGACACGACAAAAGAATCGAGCGGAGCTCCATTGTCCGTTGCGACGCCCGATGGCTACGCGACGCAGAACGGCGGAACCACCGGTGGTGGCGAGGCGCAACCGATCACGGTGTCGACCGCTGAAGCATTCAAATCGGCTGTCTCAGGTGAAAAGCCTGCAGTCGTCGTGGTCGAAGGCCAATTCGAAATTGGAAGCGTCAACGTTGGGCCAAACAAAACGATCATGGGCGCCGACGTGAACGCTGGGCTTTCTGGCGGAACACTGAAGATCAAAGAAGACAACGTCATCATCCAGAATTTGACGTTTGGGCCGTCTGACGGTGACGCCATGGAAGTGTCGGGGGCTAAGAACGTCTTCATCACCAAGTGCGCATTTCACGACAGCAGCGATGAGCTTTGTTCCGTGGTTCGAGAGTCCGACTTCGTGACGATCTCTTGGTGCAAATTCTATTTCGACGAGACTCACAGTCATGCGTTCGGCGGACTGATCGGCAACCGCGACGACCGTGAATCGGACCGTGGGAAATTGCACGTCACGATGCACCATAATTGGTATGCCGAAGGAGTGCGAGGGAGGATGCCAAGAGTCCGCTTCGGACACGTTCACATATACAACAACTACTACAACAGTCCAGACAGCGGATACTGCATCGGAACCGGCTTTGAATGCCACATTCGGCTGGAGAATTCCTGTTTCGAAGAAGTGAAAACGCCATGGCGAGAGCAGAAGATCGGTGCCCTCGAAAGCGACGGCGAAATTGGCTGGCAAAACCTAGCCTTCCAAGGTTGCGAGGTACCCACCTACATCGAAAACAAGTTTCCCGTTTTCAAACCTGCCTACGTCTTTCAAGCAGACAAAGTAAACGACGTGAAAGGACTGGTCACTGACCCGAATTGCGGCGCGGGCAACTGCTTGCCTCACGGTGAGTCTTCCGATGCCGACGTGGACGATGAAGATGTCGATTCGACAAAGCCACGCGTTGTCATGATGTCCGACTTTCCGCCGATCGGTGTTGTCAAAGGCGGCAACGTGCCGAACACGATGAAGAGCGATCCCGATGACATGCAGTCGATCGTTCGTTTTCTGCTGTATTCAAACGAGTTGGAAGTCGAGGCACTGATCGCATCCGCTGGCACGTTCGCGATGGAGGCACACAAGAAAAATATTCTTGAGGTGTTGGACGAGTACGAAAAAGTTCACGCAAATCTAAAAACTCACGATGCCGACTACCCAACCGCTGATCATCTGCGCTCGATCACGTTCGAGGGCAAGGCAAACAACCACGGTGTCAACGTTAAATGGGGACGCAACAAACAACCTTGGTCAGACATCATGGGCGAGGGGCTCGATAGCGAGGCTTCCAACGCGATCATCAAGATCGTGGACCGTCCCGATCCGCGGCCGGTTTGGATCAGCGTTTGGGGTGGCCCCCGCGAAGTGGCCCAAGCGATCTGGGACGTGAAAAACACACGCAGCGAAGCTGAGCTCAAGAAGTTCATCAGCAAGCTTCGGATCTTTCTGATTGCTTATCAAGACGCGACGCACGGCTGGTTGATGGACGAGTTTCCTGATCTGTTCATCATCGATTCTCGCAAGACGTACCAAGGCATGTTTGGAGGTCGCGACCCGCTTTCAAATCTCGATTGGGTCAACAAACACATTCGCCATGACCACGGACCACTCTGTGATGTCTACCCGCACGAAGGCATGGGCTGCACGGGTGTCTGCGAAGGTGATTCGCCAGCGTTCATGCACTTGATCAGCGAACTCCGTGGGCTGAACGATTCCGAAGACCCAACGCAGCCCAGTTGGGGCGGCCAATACAAACGTAAGCCGGGGACAAACCACTATGTCGACGGTCCCGGTGGTTCGAGTATTTCGCGATGGCGAAAAGACTACCAAGCGGAGTTCAAAGAACGAGCCGATTGGTGCGTTGAACGAGGTGATGGTTCGGACGCGTCAGGCTCGAAGGAGTAGAGCTCATGCGTTTCTTTGTGACTGCATCCAGGGCTGCCTGTTCTTTGGCGTCCGTTTTGGTAGTGGGCCTTTCGGTTACCGCAAGTGAACCTGTGATCGACGGCGAAGCGGTGACTCGTATCAACGCGACGCTGGATTCGTTCGTGGAAGCTGGAGCCGTTGTCGGCGTCTCCGCGCTTATCTACGAGGATGGCGACGAGGTTTATTTCGGTGCCTTTGGAATGGCCGACGAAGAAGCCGGTTTGCCGATGTCTCGCGATACGATCGTGCAGATCTTTTCGATGACCAAGCCAATCACCGGCGTGGCGCTGATGCAGTTGCAGGAACGAGGCCTCTTTGAGTTGGACGATGACGTTGCCAAAGTCATTCCGTCTTTTGGCAATTTGATGGTTGCGACGGGGGTGGACGATTCCGGGGGCTATCTCCTGGAATCGCCGAGGCGTCCCATGACAATCCGCGACTTGACTCGGCATACATCGGGGCTGGCGAATAGCGTTGATCACCCGATCGTCGGAACGCAGTTGAAAGAGCTGGCCCCATTGAACCGTGACAACCGCTTGGTCGATGCTGTCGAGAAGTTCAGTCAGCTTCCTTTGATGTTTCATCCGGGGGAGCAGTGGGCGTACGGACCATCGGTCGATGTGCAGGCCCACATTGTGGAACGACTGTCGGAGATGAACTTCGCAGACTACCTCGACCAGAATGTTCTCCGCCCGCTGAAGATGAACGAGACTCGGTACGTGGTCCCCGAAATGGATCGAGATCGATTGGCAGCGGTCTACTGGCGGGACGATCAAACGGGGGAACTTTCGAAGAAGTCGGGTGACGAAGAATTCAATGCGAAACCCTGGCCACTGACACCAGGCGGTTGGGGTTTGACCTCGACGATCGACAATTACATGCGTTTCGCTCGCACGCTGTTGAATGAGGGTGAACTCGAGGGGGTTCGAATCTTGAAGGCCGAGACAGTTCAAGCGATGGCGACGAACCAGCTTTCAAACGAAGTCACCGAACGTTCTTGGCTTCCAAGCAAAGGACAAGTTGGGTTCGGCATTGATTTGGCGGTTCGCTTGCAGCCACCTGCTTCAAACGAAGAGAACAAAGGTGTGGTGGGCGAATTCTTTTGGGACGGAGCCGCTAGCACGCTGTTCTGGGTGGATCCGCAGAACGAACTGGCTGTGGTGTTGTTCGTTCAACTCAGACCATTTGACAAGGTTGGATTGCACAAGGCGTTTCGCGACGCCGTGTACGGCTCATGACAGGATCTGTCTGAACCAATGAACGTCTCTCAGCATTGACGCACCGACTGCAAAGCCGGCTGGAGCGTCGCGCCCAGACCTCACTTCTTGTGAGCCTGAGGTGGACGGATCGCTGACTTGAATTGGCCAGGGAATGGCAATGACCTCGAGGGATCGAAGATGGTTGTCAAACATCGTTTCAGATGCAGCCTACTGGCTGCGTCGTGTGAAACGTTGCTGGCTCTCATCTGTCGATCATGGCCCAAATCATCCTTCTCCGCACTCAAGTTTGTCTTATGAACCATTGGAAGAAGCCACTGCGATCTTTGTTGGTCTTATTTAGTTGCTTCGTTTCAACCTCTTCGGCGGTTGCGCAGATCCCGATGTTAGAAACGAACGAAAAGCATCGAGTCGTGTTGCTAACCGACATTGGTGGCGATCGCGACGATGAGCAATCGTTCACGCGGTTCATGATGTACGCGGACCAATTTGATATTGAAGGGCTGATCGCGACGTCCATCCGAATCTTCCCGAAGGAAACACATCGACCGATCGATGGCGATCCGCAACCGGAGTATTTGGTGAGGGGGATTCAGGCGTATGCGACGGTTCGCCCCAACCTTCTCAAACACAGTTTTGGGTGGCCATCGGCCGAGGATCTGTTGCGAGTTATCCGCAAAGGCGTGAAGACCGGGCGAGACGCACCGTTCAACATTCGGACGGGGAGAGCCAGCACAGGCAGCGGGCACTATCCGCTGGAGGAGTTGATCGGGGAGAGTTGTGACACGGACGCTTCTCGCCTCATCATCGAAGTGGTCGATCGCGATGATTCTCGTCCAGTGTGGATCCCCGTTTGGGGAGGGACGGCCGAGTTGGCACAGGCTCTTTGGCGTGTCCGCAATGATCGCGATGAAGATGCCGTAAAACGTTTTGTTTCGAAGCTCCGCGTCTACACTTGGGGGCACCAGGATGCGACGGGACTCTGGATACAGGAGAACTTTCCAGACCTGTTCTATCTCGTTTCAACTGGCGGCATCGTCTACTCGGCTCCGCCCGAATTGCACACGGCGGAATGGCTCAATACTCATGTCCGGTTTCAACATGGTGCCTTTGGTGAGCTCTGCCCGCTACGTCACGGCAAGCTTGGAGAAGCCGACTCACAAACCTTCTTGGGCCTGATTCCAAACGGTCTCAGCGACATGGAGCATCCTGACTGGGGCGGATGGGGCGGTCGCCTGCGTCCAACCTCGAACACGCGCAAGCAATGGGCCGACATTCCATCGAACCTATTGCCAAGCCAACTCGGCCACACGATCAGTCGTTGGGCTCCGCACTTCCAAAACGACTATCAGGCCAGAATGGATTGGTGCGTGAAGGAATTTGACGATGCGAACCATCCCCCCAGTCCCACGCTTTCCGGAGACGCCTCACGGAAGGCAATTGAGATTGTTGCGAAGCCAGGAGAACGCGTCGAACTGGATGCGACGGGCAGCACGGACATCGATGGCGACGCATTGTCGTATCAGTGGCGCGTTTACCCGGAAGCCGGGACTTATCGAGGTGTGATCGAGATCCAGGACGCAAACCAAATGTCTGCGCACTTCATCGTTCCCGAAGATGCGGCGGGGACATCAACCCATGTTTTGCTGATCGTGTCCGATGACGGAACACCGTCGTTGACTCGTTACAGACGCCTGATTGTTTCGTGTGAAGGAGGGCGTTGATGTATGTCCCACTATCTGGCGGTGAAAGTGCAGATGGAAGCACGTTAGCCGCTGGGCGTAAGCCCCGGTTCGCTCCACCAACAACCGCGGCCAACGTCCTCCAGTTGACGCGTTGGTAGATCCAACCAATCGCCGTGCATCCAAATCGACACTGCAATTCTCTTCTTTGACCGATTCAAACCTGCTCACTACTACCGATTTCTATGAGGGAAGCCATGTATCACATTCCAATATCGTTTGCGAATGCCATTGCCGCAGTGACGTTGGTTCTGCAAATCTCCTGCTTTGCCGGCACAGGCGTCGGCCAAGAACGCCAGTCTTTCGAACGCTGGGACACGTTTGAGTTGGAGCTCAAGGGACCAACGACGGGCAACCCATACATTGATGTCGAATTTGAAGCAGAGTTCTCGAAAGGCTCCAAAAGTGTCACGGTGCCTGGTTTCTACGACGGAGAGGGCGTCTTCAAGATCCGCTTCTCTCCCGATGAAGTCGGTGAGTGGAGCTATATCACCAAAAGTGGTGCAAGCGACCTCAACGGACAGACGGGGGCATTTGATTGTAAAGAAGCCGTGGGCGACAACCATGGTCCGGTCAAGATTGTCAACACGCACTACTTTGAATATGCGGATGGCGAACCCGTGTACTTGGTTGGCACCACGGCTTATCAGTGGACCAGCGTCAAGCAGAGTGTCCAAGAGAAGACGGTTGAGACGCTCGCGACATCGCCGTTTAACAAAATTCGGATGTGCGTCTTCCCAAAATCGTATAGCTATGGAAACGACACAGAGCCTTGGCAATATCCCTTTGAATCGAAATCAGACTTTGAAAAGCCAAATGTTGAGTTCTTTCAGAATTTGGATCAACGGGTGCGCGAACTTCGTGATCTGGGGATCCAGGCCGATGTCATTCTCTTTCATCCCTACGATCGCTGGGGATATCAGGAGATGGGTGCTGAGAACAACGCACGGTATGTCCGTTACTTGATCGCTCGGCTGTCCGCGTACCGGAATGTTTGGTGGTCGCTCGCTAATGAATGGGATATTCCACGTATCAAGGATGCCATTGATTGGGAGGGCATCGGAACTCTGCTGCAGAAAGAGGATCCGCATCAACGACTGCGAGGCATCCACAACTGGTACTATTCCGAGAGTCACTTTTACGATCACTCTCAACCATGGGTGACCCATGTCAGTGCGCAAACGTTCTTCTTTTTCAACGCGATTCCGTGGCGAGAGAAGTATGGCAAACCGCTGATGTTCGACGAGATGCGATACGAAGGTGACGTTGCCAGCAGTTGGGGCAACATGTCGGCTGTGGAGATGACGAGCTACTTTTGGAAAGCCGGATTGAGCGGCGGATATGGCACGCACGGCGACACATTCCGAAATGATTCCGATAGTGAGACCGAAGTCCGTTGGTGGGCAAAGGGAGGAACGTTGCCAGGAAAGAGCCCGGATCGAATCGCATTCTTTCGCGAGATCATGGAGCAGGCTCCCGTCACCAAGATGTCACCGCGTTTGGTGAAGTTGAGTTCGAAACCGATTCCTGACGAGATTCCGGATCGGATGGATCGAAGCATCCTGAATGAATTGAACAACAACGTGTTTGTCTTCAGTGAAGAGGGCGTCCACTACCTCGCGTACACGCAGGACGCTGGCCAAGCGATTGAATTGGATCTTCCGCCCGGCAAGAAGTATCGTTTCGAAGTCTTTGACACCTGGAACATGAAACGGGTCTCGGAGAAGGTAGTCGATGGCGGCGAGTTCAAATTCACGACTGAAATTCCATACACGGCGATTCGTTTGGTTTCGCTGTGAGTGCAACGATTGGAAGGCATTCCTTCGGGACCCCTTGCCAATCGAGTTGACGAGGAAGCTCACGTTTGGTCGTGTGAATTCTCAAATGAATATAGTTTTACAACCTGAGGGAGAATGATGCGGATTCTGTTTACTGGTGGGTCGGGCAAAGCCGGACGTCACGTCGTTGCTCATTTGGTCAAACAGGGGCACCGAGTTTTGAATCTCGACCTTGTTCCTTCCAACGTCGACGGTGTGTCTGATATCACGGTTGATTTAACCGATGCCGGGCAAGTCTTCTCCGCTTTCTCGGGGCTGACAGAATTGGATGATTTGGAGGCGGATCCGGAAAGTCTTCGATTCGATGCGGTCATTCATTTTGCTGCGATCGCTCGGATCTTGCTGCGTCCTGATACAGAGTGTTTCCGGATCAACACGACTTCGACTTACAACGTTCTTGAAGCGGCAGTGAAGTTGGGGATTCCCAAGATTCTGTTCGCGTCTTCGGAAACGACCTACGGAGTTTGCTTCGCTCAGGGCGAAGTCAAGCCGAACTATGTTCCGGTGGACGAACAGCATCCGACGGTGCCGCACGACGCTTACGCAATGTCAAAGGTTTGCAATGAAGCGTGCGGCCGTAGCTTCCAAGCTCGTTCGGGCACGGACATCTATGCCATGCGAATCAACAACGTGATTGAACCTCATGAGTACGAGGAATTGGTTCCTCAATGGAACAGCGATGCTTCATGCAGACGTCGCAACATCTTCGCGTACATCGACACGCGTGACCTGAGCCACTTTGTGGAACGTGCTTTGGCGACCGATGGACTTGGGTATCAGGTATTCAACGTTGCCAACGAAGATTCTTCGGTGGGAATGTCGAGCGCCGAAGTGATCAAGGATTTCTACGCCGATGTCCCTCAGCGACGGGAGCTTGGTGAATTCGAAACGCTCTATTCCATCGACAAGGCAAAAGAGATGCTGGGATTCTCACCGCAATCACGCTGGCGAAACGCGTGATGATTTCCTTCGCAGTTCTTCCCTATCCCTTTCAACAACAGGTCATCGCATCATGAACAGAGCATTCCGTTTTCGTTTCGTCACTCTTTCGTGCATGTTGGTGACGTTGCTGTGGGGGAGGTCGGCGGTTGGACAAGAGAAGATAGACGTGTTGTTGATCACGGGCCAATCGTCCAAGTACCACAACTGGCAAGTCCAAAGCACGGTATTCGAACGAATCCTGAAGGACGCTGGGTTGTTTGAAGTGAAAACGCTGACGACACCCGCATCAGGCGAAGACATGTCAGGGTTTGATCCGGTGTGGAGCGACTACGATGCGGTGTTGCTGGATTACGAAGGCGACGATTGGCCCGATGCAACGAAGAAATCGTTTGAAGAGTACATGAAACAGGGAGGTGGCTTGGTCGTCGTTCACGCAACCAATAACGCATTCCCTCAGTGGCAAGCCTTCCTTGAAATGACCGGGTTGGGCGGCTGGGGTGGACGGACGGAAGAGTGGGGGCCGAAGGTTCGTTGGCGGGACGGAAAGACTGTCTTGGACATGTCTTCAGGTACCGCCGTGCACCCGTCCCGTCATGACTTTCCTGTCGTCTCCCGTGCACCGGATCATCCGATCATGAAGGGGTTGCCATCGATGTGGATGCATGCAAACGACGAGCTGTATTCGCAACTTCGCGGACCCGCGAATGATTTGACTGTGCTGGCGACCGCGTCGGCAGTCACGTCGATGCGCAACGGCACCGGCGAGAACGAGCCTATCTTGATGACGATCCAGTACGGAAAGGGCCGTGTCTTTCACACCACGCTCGCGCACGTCGGTCCCAATCAAGCGGAACCGGTCGACTCGCTGCAGTGTGTCGGGTTCATCACAACTCTCCAGCGTGGCACGGAGTGGGCAGCCACCGGAACAGTGACCCAAAAGGTTCCAGAGGATTTTCCAACCGCAGATCACACCTCGCTTCGTCAATAGTTCATCACCCATCCCCAAATTTGAAAGTACGTTCCCGTGCCGAGATTAAACCGTCAACTTTCTTTCCTTGTTCTTTGCGTGACCCTCGCGATCGCTGGCGTTGCAAATGCAGACAAGCCTCGTCTGTATGTTTTGACCGACATCGAAAATGAGCCCGATGATGCGATGTCGTTGGTTCGATTGCTTACCTACGCCAACCAGATCGACATCGAGGGGCTGGCCGCAACGACTTCGGTGCACCAGCAGCGTCGGACGGCACCGGATCGGATTCGCCGAATCGTCAAGGCTTACGGTGAAGTTCGTGACAACTTGGAAAAGCACGAACCGGGTTTTCCGACTGCGGACGAACTTCTTGACCGCGTGACGGAAGGTCTTGCTGTTTATGGCATGCAAGGCGTTGGTGCGGGCAAGGATTCCGAAGCATCCAACGACCTGATTCAGGCCGTCGATCGCGAAGACTCTCGTCCAATTTGGGTGACGGCCTGGGGCGGGCCAAGCGTGCTGGCTCAGGCATTGTGGAAAGTTCGAGAAACCCGCACCGCCGATGAACTGAAAGCGTTCATCCAGAAAATTCGCGTTTATACAATCTCGGACCAGGACGACAGCGGTCCCTGGATCCGCGAGCAGTTCCCGGATCTGTTCTATGTGGCAAGCCCAGGGTTCTATCCGGGCGGCGCCTATCAGCATGCAACTTGGAGTGGGATCAGCGGTGACTACTTTCACGCCCGTTGTGACGGAGCGGATTTCTCGTTGGTGACCAACGAATGGCTCGACAAGAACATTCGTCGCAAAGGTCCACTCGGCGAGGAGTACCCGCATTGGGAATACTTGATGGAGGGTGACACGCCGTCCTTTTTGAATCTGATCGACAATGGTTTGAACGAATCTGAACACCCGGATTGGGGTGGATGGGGCGGACGCTACGAGTTGTACACACCGCGAATGCAGAAGTGGTTTTTGCAGGCCGAGACTCGTCCGTTCTGGTCCAACGCCGAGGACGAAGTGTTGGGAATGGACGGCCGTTGGCATCGCGGCAACCACGAAACGATCTGGAGATGGCGAGAGGCTTACCAAAACGATTTCGCCGCACGAATGGACTGGACGATCAAATCCGTGGAAGATGCAAATCATCCTCCGGTCGTGAATTTGGCGCACGCGAATCGTCTTACCGCGAAGAAGGGCGACGTCGTTGAATTGAGTGCGAAGGGATCCAGCGATCCGGATGGTGATCTTCTGTCGTATGAATGGTTCTACTACCCAGAAGCGGGAAGCTTTCTTTGCTCGAGTGGCACGAACGCTCGTCCAGTCGCAATCAATGGATTTGACAACGAGACAGCTTCGTTCACCGTTCCGACGCGAACAGTGATGCCGCCGGGCACTGGTACCATGCATTTCATCGTGGCGGTCACCGATCATGGTTCGCCTCGGCTGACCCGCTACGCTCGTGTGATCGTGGATGTTGTGAAATGACCAACCGTTTGGTGAGATGTCTGCTTGCTTTGTGTGTCCTGGCCGGTGTTAGTCGGCCTGTAGCGGCGCATGATGCTTTGGTGTTAGACGTCAGCGAGCGGCATCGAGTCATCGTTTCGACTGATATTGGCGGGACGGACCCGGATGACTTTCAGTCGATGGTGCACTTGTTGTTGTATGCGGATGTGCTGGAGATCGAAGGTCTCATTGCTTCGCCTTTTGGTGATGGGCGAAAGAGCGATATCCTGCGAGTGATCGATTGCTATGAAGCGGACTATCGAAATCTGCGGATGCATTCCGATGGCTATCCGACGGCAGATCAACTCCGCGGAATCACCAAGCAAGGTGAAATCGAGCGGGCTCCGTACGCGGGTTTCCGGAAGTCAACCGAAGGGTCTCGCTGGATCATCAAGTGTGCAAATCGCGAAGATTCGCGTCCGCTGCATGTGTTGGTGTGGGGCGGTTTGGAGGATCTGGCTCAGGCACTGCATGACTCGCCCGACATCTTGCCGAAGTTGCGTGTGCACTGGATTGGTGGCCCCAATAAGAAGTGGTCGGCCGACGCGTGCCAGTACATCGTTGCCAACCATCCGCAATTGTGGATGATCGAATCGAACTCGACATACCGAGGTTGGTTTGTCGGCGGGAATCAATCGGGTGACTGGAGCAACAAAGGCTTCGTCGCATCGAAGGTCAAAGGCCGAGGAAAGCTCGGTGAATTCTTTGTGCGTCAAATGGCCGACATCAAAATGGGTGACACACCCACGGTCGCTTGGTTGTTGCACGGGGACCCTTCTGATCCATCCAAGCCCAGCTGGGGTGGACGCTTTGTCCGAGCCTGGAAACGACCGATGCTTCGTCTTGACCGTATGCCAGTCGAAGAAGATCGAATGGAGATCTTTGGCGTTTTGGAGTTGGGGCTAGCGATCGATTCAAGCGATCGTCCATCGAAGGCAGTCTTGGTGGTCGAGAACCAGCGTTTGGAAGGTCACCTTGGTGAGGACTCGACGGTTCGATTTCGGTTTTGTCCCAAGGCCGCCAAGCGATACGACTTTCGAATCGAGAGCGACTCAAAAGTGCTGGACGGACAACGCGGATCGATCACGGTTGCGAACCCGTCACCAAAGCTCGCCAATCAACCATCCGCGGACTTACCGAATTGGTGGACGGACGACCCAGCCATGGGGGCCTCGGAGGGGCCTCATCGCGGTGCGAAAACGGTCAATCGTTGGCGGGAAGACTACCTGCACGATTTCGAGTTGCGATTGAATCGCTGTCTTCCTTGAAAGTCGACGCCCCGGCGATTGCTTGTGACAAATCGCTGCGTTTGTGCCCCCTCGAACGAAGCTGCCTGCTGCGACTGGCCTGACTTTTCCATTCCGTTTGATGCAGTCCTTTGCTGCGTATTGACGGTGGAAGGTCGGTCGATCTGGACATTGTCAACGAAGGCACGCAGCAGCATGGATGCCATTCAGTTGAAAATGTCTTGTCGGGGACCGCGAAAAGCATGGATCAGTTCTCTTCTTACCCCGCCGAAATGGCGGCGGTGCTAGCGAAACAATGGGAATCGCGTGGGTTCCCGTTGGAGTTGCTTCCGTCGACAGCGTCCATGGTTTCTTTGTTGGACGTTTGCTATCAAGCAAGCTTGTTGCGGGAGGAAGACACGCCGGTTCGTTGTCGCGTGATTTACGCGAGTCCTACGCAATTGCGAGGCATGGCGATCCAGGAACCTCAGCCACATGTGTTGTCATTTGCGGAACCAGCGATCCTAAGCCCCCACAATTTAAGAAAGCTGTATGCCGCGGCGGACTTCTATCGAGCCGCGCTCGCCGTCACGACGGATGAGTCGGGCGCGTTGGTGATTTGGGGCTTGGTGGTGACCGGAACCGAATGGGTCAACCGAGTTGAAGGCAGTCGTTTCGACGGTGTTTCGCTGCCTCCCAATTTGGTTGTCCAAGCGATCCGGCCTGGGCACTTGGTGGCATCCTCGGGGTACATGCGAGTTCTCGAGACCAACCAAGGCCAGTTGTTGATCGATGGATTTGATCCGTTTCGATCGACATGGATCTCGGGCCGATTCTCAAGCGTACGGGAGGCGATGCTCAGTCGGCTTCCGGAGGACCATGTCAGCAACTCTGTCACCACCAAGGTTTGCGAATCGTTTGTACGAGATTTGGCACAAAGTGTTGTTCGGCGGGTGCTTCGACTGGTCCGCAATCGACGGCACGGCGGACTGATGGTCGTGCTACCAAACGGGGCACACGAAGATGGAACGTGCGAGCGATGGTTGCGTTTTCGCGTTCAGTTTCAGTCCGATGATTCAACGCTGCTCTACCACGGCATGATGGTGCGATTGATGGCAAGAGCTTTGGAGGTCGCGAAAACGCGGCAGCTGGCCATTTTGACCTGGAGCGACTACCAGCAATTCCGTGACGCGGAGCTGCGACGTTTTGACGATCAGTTGATCGACTTCAGTCACTTTCTGGCGGACATGATGACGGTTGATGGAGCTTTGATTCTCGACCATAACTTTCGATTGATCGGATTCGGCGGAGAGATCCTTGGCGACACGCCGGTCCAAACGATTCATCGAGCGACTGACATCGAGGGGCACCAGACCGTTGCTGAACGAGCCGATTCGGCCGGCACGCGACATCGCTCTGCCTACCGGTTGGTCAACGGGCTGAACCAGTCGATTGCCGTGGTGGTTTCGCAAGATGGCGACGTTCGATTCGTCGCTCACCACAATGGAAAGCTGACCTATTGGCCATATCTGCCGTAGTCATTTCTATCCAGCAAACCTTTTGAGATTTTCTCGAAAGCTTGGTTTGAACGCGATTTGTGCCCGCCAAACCGTTGACCGCTGCGGCTGATCCAGCTAGCATCGATCGCAGATCAACGATAAAGAAAAATGAGGCAACGGTTTGGCAAAGACAACGAAGAAGAAATCCTGCGATTCAACTCCGGTGAAGCTGAAAAGCGATCCCACGGCGGAGGATTTCGCCAAGCTCGCGTGGGCGATCGCTCATCCGGCTCGCGTGCAAATCGTTCGGTTTCTGATCGGTCGAGAAGCGTGTATGTGTGGCGAGATTGTGAATCAGTTGCCGCTTGCACAGTCGACCGTTTCACAGCATTTGAAGATTCTGAAAGAGTCTGGATTGATCCAGGGCGAGGTGGATGGCCCGAAGGTGTGTTACTGCATCAACGAAGACCGTCTGCAGAAGCTCAAATCGTTCGTCACCGAGCTTTAGTCGATGTTGACGTCGCCTCGCCATTTCGCCGCAATGACGGCCTCCGGGGCGTGTGTGCTGTTGTGCCTGCTCTCGATTGAGAACGCTCAGGCGGAACCGGAAGAGTATTTCGCCATCCGCGTCGTGGATCGCGAAACCGGTCGCGGCATCCCTTTGGTCGAACTACGCACGACGGACCAGACTCGATACTTCACCGATAGCAACGGTTATGTCGCGTATCGTGAACCTGGTTTGATGAGCCAGCAGGTTTGGTTTGATGTCAGCAGTTGGGGCTACGAAAGTCCGGTTGGTCCGTATGGGACAAGCGGCGTCGCACTAACAACCACACCCGGCAGCGAATCCGTCGTGGAACTCCAGCGGACAAATGTCGCGGAGCGGTTGTACCGACAAACCGGAGTCGGTATCTACAGAGATACTATGTTGCTTGGCAAGACGCCGCCCCTGGATGTTCCGTTGATCAACGGGCAAGTGGCGGGATCTGACTCGGTTCAGACCGTGATCTACAACGGCAAAATGCGTTGGTTCTGGCAGGATACGAACCAGGTGAAGTTTGCCTTGGGGAATTACAGCATGACGGGTGCGACGTCGCCATTGCCGCTTGAATTGAATGCGAGCATTGGCATCCCTTTCACTTATTTCCTGCGTCAGCCTGGCGGATTCGTTCGCCCAATGGCTCGTGTGGAACAAGATGGCAACCATCCGATTTGGGTCGATGGTTTGATGGTCGTGCGTGACGGCAACCAACGGGAGCGGTTGGTTGCCCGCTACGTGGCCGCTCGCAAGGATTTCTCAGTCGCTCAGACCGGATTGATGGTCTACGACGATGCCGAAGATGTCTTCATCGAACACCGTCGTTTGCCGCTACCCACTGAGTCACTCCTGTACCCTCGAGATCATCCGATACGAGTGAAGGCCAATGGGACGGAATACTTTTACATTGGCGCTCCACCAACTGTTCGCGTGCACGCTGATTTTGAATCGGTGACAAATCCGAGCGAATACGAAGGTTTGACTTGCTACGCTGCCGATGGTTCGATCGAACGTGATGAAGGTGGGCGGATTCGATTCAGTTGGAAACAAGGACAGCAACCAATCTCGCAAGATCAGGTCGATACGCTGATTCGCGAAGGATTGCTCGAACCGGAAGAAGCACCGTTTGCATTACGAGACGTTGCCTCAAACAACCCGGTTCGTGTGGCGAATGGGTCGGTTTCCTGGAATCCTTTCTTGAAGCGATGGACGATGCTTTTCTGCGAGCAAGGTGGTGATAGCTTCTTGGGTGAGGTCTGGTTTGCGACAGCGAATGCACCCGAAGGACCGTGGGTTGATTGCCGGAAGGTGGCGACTCATGCCAGACCAGGTCAGCACATGGACTTTTACAATCCCAAGCAACATCCCGAGTTGATGCGGGATGGCGGACGAACGATTTTCTTTGAAGGAACGTTCGTCAATACATTCTCGGGAACGACGGTTCCCGTTCCCCGGTACAATTACAACCAATTGATGTACCGTCTTGATGTGTCTGATGAACGGATCGAGATGCCGAGTCCGCCGCCGGGATTGACCTTCGCACAACCGGCTGAGCCATCGGCATCAGCCGACTGAAACGTCGGTTGAGCTTGCAATCAGGGTCGAGGTCCGGGGACCCAGGTCACGCCGAAATGGAAGCGGTTGGAGCGACCAGAACTGTCGAGATCGACCAATCCAACGCCGTAGTCTCCTCGAGCGATCAGGACGTCGCTGATTTGGAAGCGTGCTCCAACGCCGGTGCTCATTGCAAATTCGTAAGCGTTTTCACCAGCGATTGGGTCGTCCAAGTAGCCGTTGGCCAGATCGGCGAATCCGTACATCCTCAAAACTCGTGGTTGTCGTTCGCATCCCCAACGCTTCGTACGCGGACCGAACTCGAAGTTTGCAATCCATCCATGATCGGCATTGAACTCACGTTGATCAAAACCACGCAGCGAGTCATAGCCGCCGATGCCAAGCATCTCGCTAAACAGCAATCGCTCCGAGGCTACCTGGCCGGTGAATCGACTGAGTAGTTGGTAATTCCGTCCCACAAAACGTGATTCTTCCAAACGCAACCGCCCGTAGGCGTAGTCGGGTGAGGTGCCCGGACGGATCGTGTTGAAAGCTTCTGAGGAGTGAGGTCCGGACATTCCTCCGCCGGGACCAAAAAAGCTCTCCAGTCTGAGAACCGCGTACTCCTCGGGTTGTTCACCCCGGACGACACGATCGAATTTCAGGCTGATTTGGAACAAGTCAGCTGCTGAGTCGGAGACAGTGGAACCAGCGAATTCCAAGTTGTTGTCCGTGCTCTTGAAGTCAAACCCGAGTTGAAGATTGGCAATGTCTTTTCGAGTTCGAATCAGGTGCCGAGTGATCCCGCCTCCCAACTGCCAGCTCTGGCCGTCTTGATTGAGGCCACCGCCCAACTTTGGCGAAACATTTGCCAAGCTACCGAAAGTGTTCGCGGACCATCTGCGAATGATGGGGTGAGAGTAGCTCAACGAGTGAGCGTGCAGGTATCGGAACTCTTGGTCGGATGTGTACTGGTAGCCCAGGATGCCGCCTTTGCCGAACATGTTGCCCATGGTGAAGCCAGCGAAGAGCCGTCCGTAGTTCAACGTTTCCACACCTGTGTCATCCGCTCCGATGTATCCGCGGATTGGTCGAACATCATGACTTTCGAAAATGACGTCGGTTGTTCCAGGCTGAGTCCCTTTGTCGAAATCGACCGTGACACGTCGAAACGGATTTTGGTTGAGCCACAACAAGTCATTTTCAATGGGCGGCTCATAGAGCCGATCGCCAATGCGTGTGCATTTAATCCATCGGGAGAGTTCCTCGCGATCGAAATAGCACCCGGGTTGGATCCTGATGTCACCAACCCTGGATTCGATGACTACCAAATGGACGGTGCCGCCCGTGATGCGTTGCTCAGGGATTTGCACATCAACAATCGGGAACTTGCACTTTCGATAGTGCAGGATGAGTTCTTTGGCAAGCATGTTCAGCTTGCGAAGCGTGATCGTACCACCTAGGTAGCGTTGAACGATTTGGCGAGTCCCCTCGCCGTACAACACCGATCGACAGACATCGAAGTCGTAGTGAATGCCTTCGAGCGAATCGATGGACTTGTCCTTGATGATCTTGTCGGCCGAGTTGACGAACCGGACCGAATCCCAGGATTGGACTAGGACGCGGTCATCACCTTTGACATCTGGCTCATCTTGCTCTGGCAAATCGGCCGGCGGGATCTGCCGAAGCAGATTGTCGGCTTCGGTTGCTGCACGCGGTGCGTAACGATCGTAGTTTTGAGCAGATGCTGGAACGCCACAAAGTAGCACCATGCCAACGGCGAAGACTGCTCGAATGACTGCGCGCCGATTGATCGACACGGAATGCTGTGTTTGCCCCACAACGCAACTTCCTTGTATAGCCCCGTTTTGTAAGCCGTGTGCCGACGACTCACTTCCCCTTCGATTAGGGATTTCGTTTTCACCAGAAGGATCGAATCAATCTTCTGATTCCGAAACCGAATCGCATCTTCCATTGAGGTCGTCTTGTGATTGCTGAACGGGTTATGCGGCCATTTGCCGACTGAACAGATGTGTTAGGAGGCAGTGCAACCGATGCAGCCGGTTCATATTGCCTCGTGGGAAGGGTTTTCCTGCGTTCCTTAGGTCATAGAAAACAGAGGGGCGGTAAAAATCGGCGAAGATTCCCTAGGTTGGTGCCCTCTGCAGAGGTTCGAGCGGCAACCAGCTGATGGGCAGAACACTGTCATCGAGAAGCTTGCTTGGGCGCAAAAGAGCAACTGACTTTTCGATGAAATCAAAATGGGGCACACGAATGATTCATGGAAAGAATGCTGCGCGCCGTCGCAGTTTGTCGGCACGTTCACGTCGAAATGCGCTTCGACTTGTAATCTTAGGATGGGTTGCCGGAGGTGCGGGTAGCGCTGTTGCTCAATCACCTGCGCTGCCAACCGGTGCCGATATCGTGGCAGGGCAGGCCGCGATCTCTCAAGCAGCCGGTGTGATGGACGTGACAGCGTCATCTTCTCGCACCATCGTGAATTGGGATTCATTCAATGTCGGTGCCGGCAACGTTGCCAACTTCAATCTGCCCGATTCCAACGCTGCGATTCTGAATCGAGTAACCACACCTGACATGCCGTCGACCATTGCCGGTGCGATTCATTCGAATGGCAATGTGATGCTGGTGAATCCTTCAGGCATCATGGTCAATTCGTCTGGAATGGTGAACACCAACGGATTCACGGCGTCAACGTTCGACGTGACGAATGAATCCTTCTTGAATGGTGGACCGCTTGTATTCACCAACGACGGAAGCGATGCATCCATCGTCAACGAAGGTTCCATTCAAACTGGTTCCGGTGGAGCACATCTGATTGCGAACGAAATCGCGAATGATGGAATGATCACATCGGATGGCGGCAACATCACGCTTTCGGCTGGTGGAACGGTGACCTTGGACAACGGAGTCACCTATGTCCAAGCGTCAATGGACACTCTTGCAAGCGGCATCAGCCCTGCGGCCGGATTGATTCAGAATACGGGGACCATTCGAGCCACGGGTGCAGCTTCGGTTGGCGGGGAAGTGTACTTGGTCAATCCCGGTGGTGAGATTCTGCACGACGGGACAATTGAAAGCCAACTCGCAAGTGGCAACCAAGGTGGCAAGGTGCATCTGGAGGCGGATCGAATCACGTTGAAGGAGAACTCTGTAATTGATGCCATCGGATCACATGGCGGCGGCACCGTTCTGGTCGGCGGTGAATGGCAGGGTTCCGGAACGATGACGCAGGCGACATCCGTCGCGATGGAGACGGGAGCAACGATTGATGCATCGGCAACCGAGGATGGTGACGGCGGAACGATCGTTCTTTGGTCTGATGTTTTCAACAAGGATTCTGTGACCCGGGCGTTTGGAAACTTGATCGCTCGAGCGGGTCAGTTGTCAGGCAATGGCGGGCAGATTGAAACGTCAGGGGCACAAGTCGACACGGCCGGTGTTCGAGTCGACGCGGGGGCTCCCAGTGGTGAGGGCGGCGATTGGCTGATTGATCCGTACAACTTCATCATCGACCTTGCCGCTTCGGTCACATTGGTTGGGGCGTTGGACTCAGGAACTAATGTCACGGTGGATACAACCGTCGATCTGCCGTTACTAGGCGGCTTGGGCAGTGATCTGGAATTGGGCGACATCACGCTGACCAGTGACCTGATCACCGGCGCGATGTCGGGCGATGCAACGCTGAGCTTGAAGGCGCACCAAAACATCATTCTCGATGCGGGCGTCACCATTGATGCCACGCAAAATTCGAATGCGAACAAACTGAACGTTGTGCTTTGGGCGGACCAAGACAATTCGGGCACCGGAACCGTTCGAATCGGTAGCGGTCTTGTCGGAACAACAATCCACACAAACGGTGGCGGCTTGGCAATCACCGGTGGAGCAGCCACGACGTGGACACCATCGGACGGAGAGCCTGACATCGCAATCGGATCTGGGCGAGCGATGGCTGGAGATCTGTTGGGGTTGCTAAACGGAGCTGAGATCCTCAACACCGACATCGATACCGATGGCGGGAACGTTCTCATTCGTGCTGGTTCGTCAGGATCCTTGTCAATCTTCGACGAAGTGTTTGGGATCGAATTGAATGACACCAGCATTTCAACCGGCTCCGGCTCCATCACGTTGGATGGTTTGGTTGAAGATCAGCTTGGGCTCAACGTCGACAACGCGGTGGGAGTTCACTTGGCGGGCGGTTCGTCGCTGACCAGTTCTACCGGAGATATATCGATCACTGGTGAGTTGGCGAATACGAGCGAGTTTGTCAACGGATCCGGTGTTTGGATTGGGCGAGAAATCGACAGCGTGTTGACGGCCAGTGGTGATGTCAGCATCACAACTGGAGACGGCGACATCAATATCATTGGTATTGGTGCCGACAACTCCGGTTCTGGGTGGCGACATGGTTTGGCCCTGGTGACGAGCAACGGATCCGACGAGATCAACATTGCGACGGTTGGTGGAAACATCACGTTGGACGGTACTGCGAACTTCCGTGACGGCGCGACAAGTGACACGTCTGGATTGCATTTGCAACCTGGTTCTTCTGGAGCGTTGTTGGTCACATCGCAAACCGGCGATATCACTCTTCGTGGCGTCAATTCGCAAGAAGCCGCCGCCGATGAGAATGCAATTCGCTTCGCAGCGGACAACGTGGCGGGTGATATTACGATCGGATACGACGGAATCAACCCGTTCAGCGGCGACATTCTGATCCAAGCCAACTCGATTTCGCAGCACTTCACCAACGCGGGTAGCGGTTCGATCTCAATCCAAGGTCTTGGTGGACTGACGATTGAATCGGTGGGTTCTTCTTTCACCAAGGCAATGGTGTTTGACGACGACTGGAACTTCGGTGCAACCTTCGGATCGATGGTGTTTGGCAAGATCAACAACACCGCGAACCTGACATTCAATGACCCTCTTACGCTTGCTGGTGGCTTTTCCGCCTTGGGTGGTGAGTTGACTCTCAGCGACGATCTGACCAGTACTTCAACTGGCGATTTGCTCTTTAAATCCAATCTTGCGACCAACGCTTCCATTCAGTTGTTGGGTGAAATCTATAAAACCGGTGGTGAGCGTTCGATCCTGACCGCGCAGGCCGATGGTCGCGTTCAAGTCGTTGGAAACATTACCAGCAGCGGAGGCGCGCTTTTGGATACGATTCTTTGGTCGGACTATCACAACACCGGATCCGGCGGAACGTCCATTCTGGGAAACATCACGACTGGTGGTGGACACTTCTGGGCTGGCGGAAGTGGTAGCGACGGGGGCAGTCAAGAATGGAATGGAATGACCGTGGGTGACGGAGCCTCGGTTGGTGCGAGCGGATTTAACCACAATGCGTTGGACTTGTTTGGCGACATCAACAGCGGTGGTGGAGACATCCTGTTGTGGGCTGGATTGGGTTTCGATACAGGCATCGATGGAATCGGAATCAGCGGGACCCGCTTGTTAAACGGAGGCGCTGGTGACATCACGCTCATAGGCGACGACTTCAACGGAGGCACTTTGAATGTCGATCTGTATGGTCATTTGCGAATTTGCCCGAACGATATATGGGCCAACATTGGTTCGCAACTGGACTTTGATGGAAGTGTGAGTGCAAACACTTTCACTGGTGTGAACGCGGACATTGATTGGCTGGTGATTTCGAACCTCAACTTGCTCGGCGGACTGTCTCTTGGGAAGGTGGGTTTGTCGCAGGACATACGGCTGTACGATTCGCTGGCGATTGACGGTGGATTGGAATTGTTCGGTCGCAATATCACGGTTGGCTCGGGTGCGGCATTGGATCTGAGTTCCGCTGGTTCGCTCGGTAGTCTCCTGGTGGATGCATCAGGTGACGTCAACATCAGCGATGCAATCACGCTGGGTGGTGATTTAACGATCACCGGCGGAAATGACATCAACTTGGGTGGCTTGATCACTCGCGTTGGTAGTGCAAACACCGACATGACTTTGAAAGCAGACCGTCACATCGTTTTGAATGGAAACATCGACACGGTGGCAGGTTCGCAAAACATCCAGTTGTGGGCCGACGCCGATGATTCCGGTGATGGCATCAATATCTTTCGGGCAGAATCGCTCGTCACGGCAGGCGGGAACTTCACGACCGGAAATGGAAACGTTGCGGAACTGAATGGAGTGGATGTGCAAGTCGGGGGTGATATCTACATCACGAATACTGCGGCTCAGACGTTCGAAACCGATGGTGGTGACATCGCGATTCAGGGTGAAACGATCATCGCTAATGCGTCCGTTGCTGGAGTCACCTTTGACTCGAATGGTGGAGACATCGACTTTTCAGGACTGCTGAACTCGGGGAACCAATACGACTTCGTTGATGGTCCCGATGGGGCTGGCTCCTGGGATTGGGCTCGTACCGACGCGAGGAATGGAACCGCCGGCGGAAGTCTGCTTGGTGAAAGCTACCTCGTCACGATTACATCTCGATTGGAGAACGCGATCGCTGGCATCGAAGCGGGATATCAGGGTGCGTGGATTGGTGCGTACCGCGATACCGCAACGCCGCTGGATTGGAAATGGGCTGACGGCCCCGAATCCGGCCAACACTTCTGGACGGAAGTTGACGCTGGAGGTGGTGCCGCTGAACCAGGAGCGTTTGCCAACTTTGGCTCTGGCGAGCCCAACGGAGGTCCGTCGGTTGCGGGTGAATCAGTCGGGCAATTCTACGGCAACTCGGGACTTTGGAATGACCTCAGTTCCAGCACCACTTTTGCCGCGACTCAAACCGGTGACTATGACGTTCTTGGCTACGTTCGAGAAACCAACGCTGCGCCCGCCGCGCTCACCATCGATGCCGGTGCGACGGGACTGGTGACCATGGGCGGCGTTGGAGCTGGGAAGGCACTCGCTTCGCTCAACGTGACCAGTGCAGGCGTGACCGTCAGCGGCGATTCGTTGATCACAACGGGGACGCAAAACTACGATTCCGGATTGATTGCGACCAGCCAATTGGATTTGACGGTTTCGAGTTCGGGGTTGACCGCCGATGGTGACATCCACTTGGAAGGAACGGCACTGACGCTCGCGAGTGATCTGACTGCGAACCTATCGGGTGACATTCTTTTGCGTGCCGACACGTTGTTGCTCCCCGGAACGGCGGCGGTTGATACCTCCGGTGAACTGACCATCGAACCGTTGAGCACGTCTTTCGCGTCTCCATTGACGTTGCCGCTCGACACGCTGACGCTTTCGACCGATTTGTCTGGGTTGCTTGTCGGCAAAGATGGAAACACGGCTGACTTGACGCTCGATGGCGAGTTGAACATCAATGGTGACGTGTCTTTGATCGGTGGCAACGCGACCTTGCTAGACGATGTGAATACGAACGGTGGCGATCTTCTCGTGCGGACCACTGGTTCAGTGGTTCAATCCGCCGACGTCGATGTCACAACCGCGGGCGGAAAAGTGACCTATTGGTCTGACAGCAACGCGGACGGTGTTGGACACATTGAGATTCAAGCGGGAGCAACGGTTTCAACCGAAGGTGGCAACGTCTTGTTCGCTGGTGGCCTCGATACGAATGGCGATGAGTCGCCCAACGGGTTCGCATCCGGTCAAGCTTTGGTCGACGACTCGGGGCGATTCCATTCCGGTGTTTCTTTGCACGACGCGTTGATTGATACGCGTGTTTCTGGATCTCTCGACGCAACCGCTGGTGACATCACGTTGCGAGGAACCAGCACGTACGCCGGCGGAGACAATGCCAGCGGGATTTTGCTTTTTGGTAGCCAGCTTTTCGGAGATCAAATCGACTTGTCGGGAAGTGTGACTGACACGGGTGGAACGACATCCCGGTTTGGCATCTTGGCCAATGGCGGTGCGTCGCCGAACAATACCGACCTACAAGCTTTCAGCGGGATCTCTCTGGCCGGAACGGCAGCGACCACTGCTGATCAATACGCAATTCGTTGGGACGCCGATCATTCGATGAGCGTTGTCGATGGCGATGTCAGCGTTAATGCCACCGGGCAATTGGAATATCTCAGCAATCAATCATTGACGCTTGCCGCTGGTCACTCGTTGACTTTGGACGCAGACCAATCAGCGATCTGGCAGAGTGTCATCGCGGGTGATGGCGGAATCACCAAGCAAGGTGCCGGCACGCTATCCCTTCGAGCAACGAACACATTCACGGGAGCATTGCAAATCACAGAGGGAACGGTCTCGCAAACCCAAGCCGAGGCGATTCACAACTCGGTTGCCGTGATCATTGATTCGGGCGCCACCTGGAATCTTGCCGGTTTCGATGAAACCGTGACCTCCTTTGCTGGTTCCGGAAACATTTTGCTTGGTGCTGGAACGCTGACCGCATTTGGTGACAACTCAACTGGTTCATTCGCGGGAGTGATTTCTGGCTCGGGAAATCTGGTGAAGCAAGGCAGCGGCGAATTGGTGCTGTCCGGAGTTAACACGTACACCGGTACCACGACGGTGGATGGTTCTCTGCGATTGCGGACTGATCAGCTCAGTCTCTCTTCGTCCGGCTATGTCGGGACCGGATCTTTGTTCCTTGAGCCACTCAACACGAGTTTTGCCTCCGCTCTGGATACAACTGGGACCACATTTGGTGGAACGTTGGCCGGTCTGACCATCGGCAAGGCTGGCAACGCGGCTGACATCACCATTGGATCTGACATTTCGATCGAAGGAGACCTCCGATTGTTCGGTGGTGATCTCAGTCTGAATGCAGGTATCAATTCCAACGGAAACCTGATTCATCTCACCGGATCGGGCAGCGTCACTCAAAATATCTCCGGCTCGCTAGTCTCGGATCAACTTCAGCTATCCGGTGGCGGCGATTTCGATCTGGATCAGCTGACCAACAACGTTGCGACGATTGCCGCCAATGGAGTCGGTGACGTTCAGTACGTTGACAGCAACATCGTTGCAGTTGGAACTGTTGGGGGTGACGGAATTGATGCGTCTGGGATCGTCGCGATTGAAACGTTGGCCGGAGACTTGACGGTCAGCCAGGACATCGCAACGACGGATGCGACCGCGTTGGCCGTCACATTGAACGCAGGTCGCAATGCGGACGCGGGAACTGCGACAGGCGGAAACGTAGTGCTCGTTGATGCTCCCGCGATCACGACGGGTGACGGTGGACGCGCCACGTTGATGACCGGGAGCATCGATGACTCGACCGGAGTGACAGACATTGTGGGGACTGGTAGCGGAGGATTCCGATACAACAGCGATGAAAGTGCGTCCAACTTCAGTACGCCGTTGACCGCCGGTTTGCAAGCGATCTACCGCGAGCAACCGACCGCGAATATCGTCGCCAATGACGAATCAGTCACTTATGGAGACAACGCACCCGTGCCAAACGGTTCTGCTACCGGATTGGTCAACGGTGATGTGATCGGGACTTTTTCAATCGTCGCTCCCGTTTTTTCCAATGCCAGCAAGCTGCGTGCGGGGACCTATGATGTAACCGACACTTCCTTGGCCGCTTTGGGATACAACGTTGTTGATGATGTTGATGCGGTCGCAGTGGCACAAAAGGTTGTGACTCCGAGCGGTTTCGCTGCATCAACGAAAGTCTACGACGGCACAACAAGTTCGACTCTCACTGCAAACGGAACACTGACCGGCATCGAACTCGGCGATTTGGTCTCAATCAACAATGCCGGCGCAACGTTTAGCGACAAAAACGTCGGGACGGACAAGACAGTCACGGTCAATGGCCTGAATCTGTCGGGAAGCGACGCTGCGAACTATTCGCTGGGCGGAGTTTCCACTGCCGGCACGACGGGAGACATCACGGCGAAGGCAATCAGCGTGAGTGGTCTCGCGACCGCTGACAAGGTTTACGATGGGACGACTGTCGCAACCACACCGTTGGCTGGAGCTGTCTTCAATGGAATGGTCGCGGGCGATGAGCTTTCGGTGACGAGCATCACGGGAACGTTTGACGACAAAAACGTTGGCACAGGTAAGACCGTAACATTGAGCGATGCGGTCTATGGCGGGGCTGACGTTGGAAACTACAACATCTCTGATCAACTCACGTCCTCAGCAGATATCTCGGCGCGAAGCTTGACCGTCAGTGGGATCAGCGCGGGCGACAAGGTCTACGATGGAACCACTTCGGCCGTGGTCGACCTCAGCGGAATCAGCTTTGCTGGTTTGATCTCTGGCGACGTAATCAACGCCTCGGCCACCACCGGGACTTTCGCGGATAAGAACGCTGGTGCGAACAAGTCCGTCTCTTTGACGGGGACGACCTACGGTGGTGCAGACGTTGGCAACTACTCGATCACGGATCAGGCGAATGCCGTGGCCAATATCGCGGCCAAGTCAATTTCGGTCAGCGGAATCGCGGTCGACGCGAAAGTTTACGATGGTACGACGAGTGCATCAGTCGACTTGAGCGGGCTGACGTTCAACGGCCTTGTTGGTGGTGATGATCTGTCGGGATCAGGGACGGTTGGCACGTTCGCCGACAAAAATGTCGGCACCGCGAAGTCCGTTATTCTCTCGGGCACGACATATGGTGGCACTGACCTCTCGAACTATTCAATCACCGATCAAACCGCCTCCACTGGTGACATCACGACGAAGGCATTGACGGTCAGTGGAATCGCGGCGGCGGATAGAGTTTACGACGGAAAGACAAGTGCGACTTTGGATACGTCGGGAGTCAGTTTCTCTGGCTTGGTGAGTGGAGACGAACTGAGCATCGAATCAGTCACTGGTACGTTCGCCGACAAGCACGCCGCGGCAGACAAGATTGTGACGTTGTCCGGCAGTAGTTACAGCGGCGATGACGTTGGGAACTATTCGATCACGGATCAGACGACGACGCTTGCGACGATTGTCCAGAAGGCACTGACTGTCAGCGGCATTGCCGCGGCTGAGAAAGTCTACGATGGAACCACGTCTGCATCGGTCGATTTGAGTGGTATCAGCTTCGCAGGACTCGTGTCGGGAGATAGCATCAACGCGTCGGGAACGACCGGGATTTTCTCAGACAAGAATGTTGGCGTAGACAAGTCCGTCACGTTGTCGGGAACAACCTACGGTGGTGCGGACGCCGGCAACTATGCGATCACGGACCAATCCAACGCGATTGCTGACATCACCGCCAAAACGATCACGGTTGGCGGCATCACGGTCGGTGACAAGGTCTACGACGGAACAACAGTCGGGGCCGTCGACCAGAGCGGTTTGACATTCAATGGTCTGGTCGGTGGCGATGATCTCACCGGATCGGGAACGGTTGGTGTGTTTGCTGACAAGAATGTTGGAACATCGAAGTCGGTCGCCCTCTCGGGAACGACTTACGGTGGTTCGGACGTAGGTAACTACGCGATCACTGATCAAACAACCGCGACCGCAGACATCACCGCGAAAACGTTGACGGTCAGTGGCATCACCGCCGGCGACAAAGTCTATGACGGAACAACGAACGCGACGCTGGATACCTCCGGGATCAGCTTCACCGGTTTGGTGGGCGGGGATGATCTGAACATTGCCTCGGTCACTGGCATGTTCATCGACAAGAATGCAGCATCAAGCAAGACAGTGAACTTGACCGGCAGCAGCTACAACGGAGTTGATGTCGGAAACTATGCGATTACCGATCAGGCATCGGCACTAGCGACGATCAGTCAAAGGGCTTTGACAGTCAGCGGAATCGCCGCAGCCGACAAGGTCTACGATGGGGCCACATCGGCGGTTCTGGATGTTTCGGGGGCGGCGTTTGCTGGAATGGTCAGCGGTGACGACCTCAGCGTTGCTTCGGCAGTAGGATCCTTCGCCGACAAAAATGCCGGGACAGCCAAGCAGGTTGCCATCTCGGGAGTCAACTATGGTGGAGTTGATGTTGGTAACTACAGCTTTATTGACCAGGCGTCCACGACAGCCAGCATCACACCACTGGCGATCAGTGTTTCCGGGATCACCGCCGCCAACAAAATTTACGACAGCGAGACGGGTACCGCTGTCGACACCAGCGGCCTCTCGTTTGATGGCATGATCGCAGGCGACAATTTGACCGCGAGCGGAACGGTTGGCAACTTTGTCAATAAACACGTTGGCACCGGAAAGTCCGTTCTGTTGACCGACACGATCTACGGAGGCACGGATGTTGGCAACTACCTGATCACCGATCAATCCAGTGCGGCTGCCAATATCACTCCATTGTCCGTTCAGCTGACGGGGCTAACTGGATCAGACAAAACGTACGACGCCACGACACTAGCGACACTCAATGGTTCCGCGGCGGTCGCAACGTTGGCTGGCGATGATGTAACACTCAATGGAACCGCGATTGGAAACTACGCCTCCAAAAATGCAGGGTCCGATATTGCGATCACTGTCAGCGGCCTTCATTTGCAAGGTGTTGATTCAAACAACTACGAACTGCAGTCACCCGTTGGGCTGACCGGCAGCATCTTCGCTGCACCGCTGACTGTCACTGCAAATCACGACGCGAAGTTCGTTGGCAAGGGCGATTCGGCTACCTTCGCTGGCGTGAACATCACTGGGTTTGTCGGAGGTGAAACGGCATCGGACTTGGGTGGATCCCTGGCTATCTCTCGCAACGGCGTTGGTGTGGACGAATCCGCGGGTGACTATTCAGGTGTGCTGACTCCAAGCGGCTACCTGTCTGGCAACTACGACATCGCCTACGAGGCCGGTGATTTCAAGATCGTTCCAGCGGAAGAATTGCTCGTCCGATTTGGCAACAGTGAGTCAACCTACGGTGAAGCCAACGGTTTCAGCTTTCTATCCGCTCAATACATGGACAGCGGAAACGTCGTCCATGATTTGGCTGCTCCTGCGCAAAACGGAGACACCTATACATTCGACGACGGCGTGGGCGGTACCGCTGAATTGACAATCGCTGCTGAGGCGGCGGCGTATGGCGGCGGCGGAACGCTGGCGGTTGGAAGCTACGACCTGATCGCACTAGGTGTCAGTGAAACCAGTGCCAACTTCTCTAACCAAATCAGCGTCTTGGGAAACCATTCCGTTTCGGCGGCCCCGGTTGGTGCTACGCTCGCGAACGCGGCGAAGATTTATGATGGAACGGTTGCGTTTGACCTGAGTGGTATGAGTTTGGCTGGCGCTGTCGCCGGCGACTCCCTCTCGCTGAGCGGTGTCGGCGAATATCTGACAAAGAATGCAGGAACCGGCCTGTCCTACACGATCGATGGGTTGACGTTGTCGGGAGACGACGCGGGCAACTATTTCCTAACCAGCGGAAGCTCGCTGTCGGGAAATGACGGATCCATCACGGCGAAGAATGTTGTGTTGACAGCACCGGCCGGAACGAAGACCTACGATGGAAACACGTCGCTCGTTCCTACTCAAGAACAATTGTCGGTGTTGTCTACGCAACTTGGCGTGGACGGCGACTTCGTCGATGCGATCACGTTGACGTTTGACAACAAGAATGTCGGAACGGGCAAAACTCTGACTCCATCCAATGCGACAATCTTGGACGGCAACGGAGGAGCGAACTACAGCATTGGCTATGGTGCAAGTTCCGGAGCGTCGATCGAACGACTCGATAGCGTTCAGTGGATAGGCGGTTCGACCGGTGACTGGAGTGACCCAAACAACTGGGCCGGTGGGGCAATTCCTGACCTGTCAAACGTTGCCAATGTGATCCTTCCATCCGGAGTGACTCCTTCGATCGACAATTCAGTCGCGGGGCCAATCGAAATCGATTCCATCACCGGTGACAATCTGCTCGTTGAGTCGGGGACGTTGCACATACAGAATGACGCCAACTTGGATCAGCTCGATCAGACCGGCGGGACATTGCAATTCGATGGTGACGTCGGGGTTGATGTGTTGAATCAGCAAGGCGGTTCGCTGGAACTGGGCGGCACATTGTCTGTTTTGCAAAGCTTCACGCAGGCGTTGGGCGGTGTGATTGATGCGATGGAAAACATCGAGATCACACAAACAAGCGGACCTCTGAACGTTCAGGATCTGAGTGCCAACCATGTGGAACTGAATGCAAACACCGGCGATGTCCAGGTCGGGGACATCGTCACGACGGACGGCCTGGATATTGTTGCCGGCAATGGGAACATCAATCAGGCTCTGGGGACCGCGATTGTTGCGGGCGGGGCAACCTCATTCGAAGCCAACGGTTCGGTTACCTTGGATAATGCGGGCAATGACTTCCAAGGCGGAGTTGGCGTGAGTGCCCATCACGCAACACTACGCGACGATGTCGGTGGATTAGAACTTGCTGAGATTCAAACGATTGGTGATCTGGTCGCCGAATCGAAAGGTGGGGCTATCAAGCAGGTCACAAACAATTCAATCGCCGTTGGAGGGCTGACAGACCTTTCGGCGGAATCCGCTGGTAGTGCAGCCGACATTCTGCTGGGCGCTGGAAACAACGACTTTCAAGGAATGGTTCATGCAAACGGACGTGACGTTCAGCTCAAGGACAATGCCGGTGATTTGACGCTCGGGCAAATCTTCGTGAACGGGCTTCTGGAGGTGGTGACCAACCGCGGTGCGATCGTACAGGATGCGACGTCCACGATTGATACACTGGGCGAAGCCTCATTCACGGCTCGGAATGCCGCGTCGCCAGCCGACATTCGACTCAACAATGCGAACAATCAATTTAGGAGCCTCGTGAATGTCGACGGTCGTAACATCGAAGTCAACGATATTGATGGACAGGTTGATTTTGGACAGTATCGATCCTTTAGCCAGAGCAACGTGCTTCGCGAATCATTGAGCCAGAATGTTCGTGACACGAATACCCGTTACATCGACGAAACTTCTGATCGAACGACAAAAGGCACGCTTGGCCGAGTGTGGATAGGCATTCGTGAATTCGTGAACCGCATTTTTGTGGACGCTGAGGTTCCCGGGGAACTTGGTAAACCGCTGACGATCAAAGAAATCACTCAGTCGGGTGAAGAGATCTACGTTCACCAGGGGCGCGATAAACCGATCGAGTTGGTTGGGGCCCAAGAGAATTGAGGTCCAACGAAAACGCTTGTGGTTTAGGGTAAGACACGCGTGCATGGCATGATGTGCGTGTGTCGAATTCGCGATGGGGGGCCTGCTTCATGGATCCTTCGCAAGTTTTTTGCGGTCTCTTCGTGAAGATGGTCGTCAATCGAATTGTTTCTCGTTCGACAGCGCGTCTTCACTTTCACAGGGAAGCGAAATCGGTAGATTGTTGAAAGTCAACCTTCCGAGATTCCCTCCAAGTGTCTGCCGACCATGAATCCTGCATCAAGTTCATCCGTTGAATCAACAGATCAAACCAGCCAGTTGAATCGTCAAATGTTTGGAAGACGCGCCCTGTTGCGGAATGGATCGCTCGTTCTGGCCGCTGCCGCGTTGACCAAAGAAATGCTGTTTGCCAGAGAATCGAAAAGCGATCCCAAAGCAGTTCGCGTTGGGGTGATCACCGATTTGCACTACGCGGACAAATCGCCCGCGGGTTCGCGTCACTATCGGGAAACGCTTGGCAAGCTGGAAACGGCCAGCAAGCAGTTCGCCGCCGATCAGCCGGACTTCGTCGTCGAACTAGGAGATTTGATTGACGCCGCGGATTCGGTGGATGTTGAGCAGGGATACCTCAAAACCATCAACAAACAATTTGCTTCGATCTGTGACGATCGACACTACGTCTTGGGCAACCATTGCGTTGACACGTTGACCAAAGATGAATTCCTCGGCGGTGTTGGGCAAGAGCGTTCTTTCTACTCATTCGATCGAGAAGGAATTCACTTCATCGTTCTGGACGCTTGCTTCCGAGGAGACGGAAAGTCCTACGGTCGGCGGAACTTTCATTGGACTGACGCAAATGTGTCGGCAGAAGAATTGGAATGGCTGCGTGGTGACCTGAAGTCCAACAGCAAGCCAACTGTCGTCTTCGCTCACCAACGTCTTGACGTCAGCAACAACCACGGCGTCAAGAATTGCGAGGATGTTCGGAAGGCACTCGAGGAGTCCGGGAACGTCGTAGCGGTTTTCCAAGGTCACAGCCACCAGAATGACCTGAATGAGATCGGCGGCATCCACTATTGCACCATGGCGGCAATGGTCGAAGGATCCGGACCCGAGAGCAATGGCTATTCAGTCATGGATATTCAACCCGACGGTACGATCGAAATCAAAGGTTTTGTACGCCAGGCCAGCTATCGTTGGGATGCATAGCGTCCGTGCCTAGATGTCAGATGCATCAATCAATCGATGCATTCACTCTGAGTGCGAAGTTTCGTCCAACACAAACGCGGTCGTTTGATTCTGGACCACCAACAGTTTTTGATCTGGTCTTGTCTGGATTGATTGCGTGGTCCCATCGGGCCAAGTGATGGACACGTCGATTCGAGCGTCGTCGGCAATTGTTCCTAAACCGAAGGAAAGGACTTTGTCGCTCGACGCCATGTAGCCATCGCCGGCAAGAAGCCAACGTGTACTTGATTGGCTACCGTGGGTGACCAAGACCACCGAGCCAATCGCATCGCGAGCTGATTCGGTTCCGACCAATCGAAGTTTCAAAGAATGGTTTTCCGATGCCTCTTTGGTACGGTTGCACAAAAGCTTTGGGCTTTCGCCCTGGTGAGTGATCACCAAATCCGTGTTGCTATCGCGATTGATATCCAGCTTCCAAACCGAACGACCAACATGTTTCTTTTGAAAGTAGTCGGACAATTCGGGGCGGGGGACAAATTGAAAACCTCGCTTTGATTGCGTCCAAATGTGTGGATATTGTTCGTAGCCGGACGGCGAGTCGTGATGAACGTGACCGTTGCAGATCATCACCTCGTCGGACGTGTCATTGTCGAGGTCGATTGCGATTGTTCCGAAGCCAAGCGATTCGAAGCTTGAGTCGTAAAGCCCGGCTGATCGAGTTTGATCGGACCAGATCCCCGGTTTTTTTTGCAGGTACAGCGTGTTGTGTTCTTTTTCAAAGTTGGTGACGTAGAAGTCCAGGTCATGGTCGCCATCAAAGTCGGCCGCGGCAATTCCCATGCTGGCCTGGGGACGGGACCGCCAGTCCAAAGCGAGCCCGCATAAGGTACCGCTTTCTGCGAACTTCGAATTGTCGAGCATCGATCGCGACCAAAAGTGGTTGCTGGTCATGTCGTTTGCTACAAAAACGTCCATGGACGGCGATCCGTCGAGCTGGCCAATGATCAGTCCCAGTCCGCGACCGGGATTGGTTGGCATGGTGTCCCAAAGCTCGGTCGCGGTTTCGAGTCCGCCAGTTGGACTGCCGCGAAAAAACTGATCGATGTCCGCGTTGTAGTGGGTGGGGACACAGTAGTCGACCGAACCATCCGGACCATGACATCGCTCACGAAGGGGAGCGTCAGGCTCGCAATAACGAAGGACGATCATGTCGGAGATCCCGTCCGCGTCCAGATCCGCAATCGCACCACTGGTGGACCACGCCATTTCGTTTTGATCAAACCAAGAGGAGGCTTCAGAGAAGGTTCCATCGCCGTTGTTTAGGAACACTTGGTCCACGCCGTAGTTCAACTGAACTAAATCGACAAACCCGTCCGCGTTCAAATCACCAGTCACGGTCCCCTGAGGAAATCCCCGGTTGAGCAAGTTGGATTGCAAACGAATGGGACGCAGTTGTCCTGCTTCATTTCGAAAGAACTCGCTCTCGCTGAGTCGGGGCTTTTTGGAATCTATCATCTCGGAAGAACCAGCCACGAAGATGTCGGGCCAGCCATCCAGATCGTAGTCCAGGGACGCGCCGCCGGATCCCAACTGGGAATAGATCGGAATCACTCCGTTTGGCAACTGGATCGGATCGTTCGACGTCGCCACGAGTCCACGAGATTCGCTCTCATCAATCAGCCGATACTCGCTTGCACCATGCTTCGCTTCTTCGCCGGCCAGATCTACCGGTGCGGGTGAGGTTGGTTCGATCTCGTCAAGCAAAGCTTCTAGCGAAGGCTCCGGCAAACTTGCACGGACATGCGAATTCAATGTTGCGAAAGAATCGGGTTCTATTTGCCATGGAAGATCCGAACGTAGCTTTGCAACAATCTTGGCTCGCAGTTCCACAGCAGCTCTTGACTGGCCATTGGATTCTCGAATTGCATTCGCCAGCCAAGCTTCTGCTTCCCAGTTGCGACCGAGTTGAGCTAGCAGATCAGCGATGGAAGTTGCGATTTCGGGAGACTTCATTTCTGAGCGGTAGAAACGGTCTTTGACCTGCACCAACTGCTCCAGCAACTCCGCTCGCAGCGTCAGATCTTCGAGCAGTTCTGGGGTGATCCAGTCATGTTGATCCGCGATGAGCTGCAATGCTCTCGCCAGCTTCGCATGAATCTTGCCAACGCCATCATTGCGTTGAATAGATTCCCAGTAAGCACGGGCGGCCGATGCAGGCTGGTCGTTTTTCAAAGCAAGGTTGCCGACGGTCGCCCAGTACTTCCACGCGTCGCGTTTGACGTTGGCGGGAACGGTTTGCAACGACTTCAGCAAGGACTCCTGTTTGCCGGCCAAGAACAAGCGTTCGGCTTCCAAACACCAGGCGGGCGAAAACGTGGGGTGCTGTTCCAGAATCTTCTGGAGCAACTCACCTGATTCTGCAAATTCGCCCCGGTCTAGCGCGAGTCTCGCCATTCCGATGGTGAGTCGGGCATCGGAAGGGTTGCGACGGGATAAGATCGTTAGCGATTCCACTTCACGGTCGCGTTGCTCGTTTTGTCCCATTGAGAACAAGAGAACCGAATCAAAGTGCCGTTCACGAATGAGCTGGCGACCGTGCGGCAGAGCTTGATTGATCTGTTCTGAATTCACCAAGCAATCAAACAGCCATCTGCGAGTTTCATTTCGGTCCGGATGATTCTCGACAACGTCTTCGAGTAGTTCAATGGCTTCGAAGAGTTGCCCGTTCGCCATCAAGCCCGCGACCGCTTGTAGAACCAATGCCTCGTTTTTGAAGTGGTCGGCGCGTGTGGCGTCGACTAACAGAATCGCCATCTCGTCATTCTTGCCGAGTCGCTGCTTCACTTCAGCGGATGCAACCAAAATCCCCACGTCGTCGGGCGAGTGAATCAAAGTTTGGGTTGCAATCTGTTCCGCGACTTCCCATCCCCGGGTTCGCCCCTCGTTCAGAATTTGATCGGGGCCGAATGTTTCAGTGTCAGCTTCACCTTTTGCGGTGGAGCGATCGTTGCCATCAACGTCGGTGACCTTCGAGGTTTTCGACGTCGAGTAAGTCGGGCCGCATCCGACAGAGATAGAACAGGCAGCGGCGCATAAAAAAACTCTGAGCACGACACGCACGGCGTCGAACTCAGAGCAGGTTGTAAAGTTGGAAGCGGAGGCAACCAGCAAAACAGAAGTCTCCGTTAGCGTTTGGACTTCATTTCCTTTTTCATTGCTTCGTCCGATTCAACCATTTGCTTTTGTGACTCTTGGAGCATGCGGTTGTACTCTTCAATCTCGCTGTCGCTCACTTCGCCGGCGAGGTTGGTTGGTTCACCGCTGTCACAACCGACGGTCAGGGAAAAAGCGACAAGGCAGGCAAACAAAGCGAATCGATATTTCATGGTTCTGTTGTGGGAAGGATGTTTGGATGAACGTGCGTCCGCCTGCGACTGAAGCGGACGCACGTGAAGGTTAGCTTTGATCAAAAGACGTCTTCGATAATTTCCTTGGCTGCTCGTGTGCCGAGGGCACCCCAAACGCCGTAGGGGCTCTTCGATCCGGCAGATCGGTAAGCGTTGACGCCAAGTTGGCTTTGATTGCCGGCTTCGACCGAGTCAGTCATGAACTTCACGGCACCGTCGCCCATCAAGACGTGAACACCACCTTGGTGACGACTCGATGCGGAGTACCAACCTGAGTTGCCCGCGTTTTGCTCGTTGCAGATGGGACTGTTTGGTGGTTGAGCGGTGAAGAAACCACTGAAGTTTGGCAAGTGCTCTGCCCAACGGAAACCGCGACCATCGACACCGCTGACGGTGGTTTGCGACGCATCCCAGAATTGAGGACGAGCCGGATCGACCAAGTTGTCGCAGTCGTTTGGTGGGTAGTTGCGAACGAACGACCAACCGCGGTTAAGGGCAGCGGTGCGAGCGTCTTTGTCGCCCAAGTCCGTTGCGATCTCACCAGCAGCAATCGTGTTGGACAAGCCGTCCAGAACATCGCGGAAACGTCGGCTCTTGTGCACGGTGAAGAAGCCACGTCCTGCACCTTGGATCTCGTTTGCCAAACCGGAGCTGATATTGCCGTACCCGATTGGGGCGCTGTTGTTCCAATCACCTTGGTGAGCGCGTTCGGCGGAATCACCCAAGTTGGCTGCGTAGTTCGTACGTCCGAGCGACGGTAGGCCGACACCTGGATCGCTTGGGCAACGGAACGTGGGCATTTGCGTGACCCATGGCGTGTAAAGAATCTCGTCTGGGGTCGGGCCCATTGCGCTGAATGGACCACCGTTCCGAGTCGCTCCGCCACTGACACCGCCGTTGCCGCTTGCGGCTGGTGGGCTGGCACCACGTGAATCTTCATTCAGTGGATTTGAGATCATCTCCCAAAGACCCTGTTGTTCGATGAAGGGAGTCAAACCAACCAACCAGCTCAAACGGCCGTTGTTGGAGACTTCCGAAGGTCGCCAAATTTGGGCGGAGTGTGGATCGGTAGTGCCGCCACCATGAATTGGCAATTGGTTGTACGCACTGTGGTAGTTGTGAATTGCCAAACCGATTTGTTTGAAGTTGTTGCTGCAGCTCATGCGGCGGGCAGCTTCGCGAGCGGCCTGCACGGCGGGCAACAACAAACCAACCAGAACGCCGATGATCGCGATCACGACCAGCAGCTCGACGAGCGTAAAGCCTGCTCGTTGCGAAGGGGACTTTTGCATCAAGATGTACTCCAACCGAGAGTGGGATGAGGAATTCGAAACGAATCCAAAAAGGAAAAGACATGGTTTCTGACAGCCATCCGCCTGTTCCTAGAACGAAAAGCGAGATGAGTCAGTCGCTGTTCGCTTATGGCGGGTAGCCGACGACTGTCAGCTTGCAACGGGGACTATTCTGCCTTGAGGTTTCAAATTCTCCATAGCTAGATTGCTAGAGGATGGCCTTTCTTAAACAGACGAGGCAGCGTCCAAATCTATATTTGAGGCCGGGCGCATCTTGAGCGTTTGTAAAGGCAGTTCGTTAGCCGTTAGCTTGGCGGAGCGAGGGACGCTATATGCCATTTCTTAACTTGTTCAAAATGCAGCCACGGGCGCTCGTTTGATTCCGTCCAAGTCAATGGGATTGAGGCACAAGCGTTGTGGTAATTTGGTCGGAGTGCATCGTCGTTGCTTCCCGGCGAGACGATGTCCGATCGCTGGACAGAAATTTGGACCGATGTCTCGACAAGCGTTCATCGCGAAACGTTAATTTTGCGAGTGTATCTTGAGGGAATGTACGGCGGAGGCGAAATCAGACACCGACAAGGTTGCCAGGCAACGTGTTTCGTTATGCTTTTGAGAGTTGCATGATCATTCGTTGCCACAGGCATCGCCTAAGCATCCAGAGGCTTCGCCCAAGGATGCTGCAGAAAACTGTGCATTCGATTGGCTAACCCGCGTGGAAACGCGAGTAATGAGCATGTATACTGTTGGTCAGATAGCAAAAATTAAACTTTCGATTTGCCGTGCCAATCGCTCTGAATTCCGTTCGCCCACGTCCAGAATTTGAGGCTTTGGCGGGGGAGTTGAAATAAAAAAGGCCGTCGCGAAGAATCTATACACCTAATTTCTACACAAATTGGGTGACGGAGCACACTTTAATGTGAGTTTCGATCACTCAGGGACAACGTGATGGAAGATATCCAGACTCCGGAATTCGTCTCCAAACAAACGGTCGAAGCCTCGCATTTCTACTTGGATCTGGATCCAGATAGTTCGAGTCGTTTCACCGTTGTTTGTGGTGGGGTGGAGCGGACGTCTTTGGATTACGTCGTCGAACGCAGCAATTTCCCGTTTTGGGGGCTGGAGATCGTCGACCAAGGCGAGGGCAAGCTGCAGCTCGAGAATGAGTGGTTTGATTTGAAGCGAGGCACCGTGTTTGCCTACGGCCCCGGGGTTCGGCACCGAATCGAAAACAGCTCGAAGACCGGGATGCGGAAGTACTACCTGGACATGTTCGGTACCGATGCAAAGAGCCTTCTGCTGGAAGCGAACCTGCTTCGCGGATACCCATTGCAGGTCCGGAATGTGAAAGAGTTGACCGATCTGTTCTCGATCATCTCAACCGAAGGCAAGGATGATCAATTTCGATCTCGCGACATCGTTTCGTTGATCACTCGAGCAATGATCATCAAGATCGCGCAGCGGAAGTCGACGACCGGGAGCGATTCGCCCAAAGCGTTCGAAGTTTACGAAGACATTAGGCAGTACATGGAAGACAACTTTCTTGATCTGACATCGATCGCCCAAGTCGCCGAACAGTGCGGCTACACGACCGTTTACGTTTCGCGGCTATTCAAGCGATATGCCTCGCGAGGTGCGTACCAGTACTTGCTGCGACTGAGAATGAACTACGCCGCGGATTTGTTGTTCACTCAAGGGATGAAGGTCCGAGACGTTGCCGAGATGCTGCAATTCGCCGATGCGTTTCAGTTTTCAAGAGCGTTCAAGCGTGTCTACGGCGTGCCACCGAGTCAGTTGAAACGCTCTCGTTGAAGTGACGACGCATGGCATCAATTTTGAGTCAGCAAATCACGGTCGGTCAACCATTCCAGCATTCGTTCGGGCCAACGTCCCGCGGCGGTGTTGTTGTTTACGCGGAAACCAAACCCGTGACCCGCTTCGCTGTAGACGTGCATCTCGCAAGGCACGTTCGCTTCCTTGTACTTCAAGTAGACCTTCGCCATTCCGAATGCGATGTCTTCCCGATCGTGAAAGCCAAACGCGATGAACGCCGGTGGCATGCCTTCCGAAACAGTGAACGTGTCGGATTTGCCCGGGTAGATCAACCCTTGGAAATCGGGGCGGCTGCTCACACGTTCGATCGGATCAGATGAATCGGGGTTCCCGGACTGCGGATGCATCGCCGAGTAGGCGGCCAACTCTCCGCCGGCGGAAAAGCCGAGGATCCCGATGCGGTTCGGATCCAAGTTCCATTCCTTTGATTTGGAACGAATCATTCGGATGGCTCGACGAGTGTCGTCCATCGCATGGCCTTCAAGCGTGTAGTCGGAGTTGGGCTCGCGGCAGAGTCGGTATCGCATCACGAAGGCGGCCACCCCGCATTCGGCAAACCACTTCGCCAGCGAATCGCCTTCGTGGCCGAGGCATAGTTTGCTGTGACCTCCACCCGGCGCGATCAAAATTGCGGTTCCGGTGGAGGCTTCTTTGCTCGGCAAATAGGGAGTGATTGACGGATGGTGAACGTTGGAGACGTTTGTGCCGGTTAAGACTTCCGGTTCATGCATACGGTCTTCGGATCCCGGCGCACCGTCTTTCCACAACGGAATCCTTTGAGGTGCCTCATCGGCACAGGCAAACGAGGTGAAAACAACGCAAACAGCAATCGTCGCGGCGATGGCGGTTCGCAACTGCGGTGTGGATGATTCGGGGAAACGATTCATCAGATTTCCTGCACAAGGTGGGGCATCGGAAGGACAAAGGAGGGGAGCGAGATTGTAGTCCACACAAAACTCGCTGATTTAGCTTGGCGTTCAATTAGACTGGTGGCCGCAGTAGTCACGCCCCTCGCTTTTCAGTAATCCTTGTAAACTATCCATTTGGAATCCTGACGTTAGCCAATGAATTTCGCGTCCACCAAAGAATCGAACCACAGCAACGGAGATGATTCGGGTGAAGGAACGTGGGTGCTCGGCATCGATCTTGGCGGAACCACGATCAAGTTTGGCCTTTTTCGCGGTGACAAATTGATCTGGCGAAATCACATCCGAACGGATGACTTTGAATCGCCCGAGGCCGCATTTCAGTCATGCCGAGACAGTGTCGAACGCACGCTCAAGGAATCCTCGCAAACGTTGGAGGATTTGCATGCGATCGGATTAGCGATGGCGGGTGTGCTGGATCCAAAAGCGGAAGCCTTGGCGGAAACCGCGAATTTGCATCGTTGGCATCATCTGAATTTTCGCCAGCAACTTGCCGACGTTTTTCAGAAACCGGTTGCTCTATTGAACGATGCTGACGCAGCGGCATTGGCTGAGTCGGCCCATGGATTGTGCCGTGCGAACTCATTGGTGTTGCTGACGCTCGGCACCGGAGTGGGAGGTGGCGTTATTCTGGATGGACGCCCCATTCGTGGTGCGAATGGATGCGGTGGAGAGATTGGTCACGCAACGATTGATTTTTCCAACGACGCTCGAATGTGTGGTTGCGGCTTTCCTGGGCACCTGGAAGCATATGCCGGATCGGCCGGCGTGATTCAAACGGCGAATGAGATCCTGAAGCAAACCGACGCCGCAAGTGCGCTTCGGGGAATGAAGTCACTGACGCCTTTGGCGATTGCGAATGCCGCGGCCGATGGGGACGCGGTTGCGATCCGTGTCATTCACCAAACTGGCGTCGTGATCGGTCGAGCGATCGCGATGTTCTCCCACGTCGTGGATCCCGACGTTGTGCTTTTGGGCGGAGCGATGACGTTTGGTGGCCCGGGAACTGATACGGGCAAGCAGTTTTTGCAGTCGATCCGGGAGGAGTGTTTCCCGCGGACCTTGGTGCAAATCAGCTCGCATCTGAAGATCGAATTTGCCACCTTGGGCAACGATGCCGGGATCGTCGGTGCGGCTCACTATTCTCGGCAAGTTGCCGGCGAGACCTCTTGGCCCGGAACCGCTATAAGATAGCGTCGCCGAATTCCACTTCGCTGAACCGACCAAGAGAAACATCATGTCTGGAACGGACGCCACGCACCTGGTTCCACAATCGCCCAAGAACAAAATTGCATACCGGGTGTATCCCGAGTCGACCGACGCGAGTGCCGCCGTTGCTCGTGAAATCGCCGACCTGATCCGTGAACGTGCCGCCGAATCGCGAATGGCGGTGTTGGGATTGGTCGCCGGCTCATCTCCTGTCAACGTGTACGCGGAGCTCATCCGACTGCACCGCGAAGAAAACCTGTCGATGGCGAACGTGATCACGTTCAACTTGGACGAGTACTACCCGATGAATCCAGATTGCTTGCAGAGCCATGCGCGGTTCATGCACGAGCATCTGTTTGACCACGTTGACATTCGTCCTGAGAACATCCATTTGCCCGATGGCACTCAGCCCGTCGAGACCATCGCGGATGGGTGTGCCGCTTATGATCAAGAATTGATGGACGCCGGTGGCATCGACATCCAATTGCTCGGGATCGGACGGACCGGGCACATTGGTTTCAATGAACCTGGGTCGGGCACCGATTCTCGGACGCGAATGATCACGCTCGATGGCATGACACGGATCGACTCGGCCAGCCACTTCTTTGGCGTCGAAAATGTGCCTCGGCGAGCCATCACGATGGGGGTCTCCACGATCCTGCAAGCTCGCAAGATCTTTCTGCTAGCGTTTGGCGAAGGTAAATCGTCGATCATCGCTCGGACCATCGAAGGCGAGCTCGCTCCTTCGGTTCCCGCGACTTCGTTGCAAGAACACGCCGACGCGGAATTGATACTCGACCGAGCGGCGGCGGCTCAGTTGACTGTCATTCAATCACCATGGTTGGTCGGTAAAGTCATTTGGGATGACACGATGGTCCGCCGTGCTGTGATTGATCTGTCTCAGTCGTTGCAAAAGCCCGTCTTGATGCTTGTTGATGGAGACTACAACGAGAACGGATTGCAAAATCTTCTCGCCGAACATGGATCGGCCTATGAAATCAATCTTCGCGTCTTCCGACATTTGCAAAGCACGATCACGGGATGGCCAGCCGGCAAACCGGACCAGCCCGGCGTGGTGTTTCCCAAGCGAATCATTCTGTTCTCACCTCACCCCGATGATGACGTGATCTCGATGGGAGGCACTTTGACTCGCCTCGCAGGTCAGGGACACGAAGTGCATGTTGCGTATCAAACGTCCGGCAACATCGCCGTGTTTGATGGCGATGCGATTCGGTTTGCCAAGTTTGCTCGCGAATTTTGCAAAGAGTTTGACTTGCTCACACCGCCGGTGGTCGACTTGACCAAACGGATGATCGAGTTCTTGGGAACGAAGGATCACGGCGAGGTCGACATCCCTGAGATGCAGCGACTGAAAGGATTGATCCGCCGTGGTGAAGCCGAAGAGGGAGCGATTGTTTGCGGTGTTCCTGCCGAGCGATTGCATTTTCTGGAGTTGCCGTTCTACGAAACCGGTGTGGTTCGGAAGAGTCCCATCAGCGACGCTGACATTCAGATCACCGTGGACCTCCTTCGCGAAGTCCAGCCTCATCAAATCTATGCCGCGGGAGATCTCAGTGACCCGCACGGAACGCACCGAACCTGCCTGGACATCCTTCTGGCCGCTTGTGAACGATGCCAAGACGACGAGTGGATGAGCGAGTGCGTGGTTTGGCTTTACCGTGGTGCTTGGCAAGAATGGGCGCCGCATGAGATTGAAATGGCCGTGCCGTTGAGCCCTCAAGAAGTCGATCGAAAGCGTGCGGCCATTTTCAAGCACGAATCGCAAAAAGACCGAGCCCTGTTCCCCGGTGCCGATGCTCGTGAGTTCTGGCAACGAGCCGAAGCTCGCAACGCCCACACCGCCCGCACCTACGATCAACTCGGTTTGGCACAATACCAGGCCATCGAAGGTTTTGTAGAATACAAGCGGCCCCAGGGTTGAGGTTTCAAGCGAAGGCGTACTGCGAACCTCGCCTCTGATGACTCATGCCGAGTGAATACGCAGAAAACCGCATGCTTCTTCGAGACATCAATCGATCTTACGTGGGCCAAATTCTGGTCGTCGCCATCGGCGGCATCACCTACCTCCAATTCGGATCCATGGCTGGTCTCTTGGTTGCGTTGATCGGGTTCGTTGTTGTGGTAATTCGGCTCATTCAGCAATTCCTGCGTGTGTGAGGATCCGATTCATGCCGGAGGCTTCGATTTCGATGCTGAATCTTGAAAGGCGGTTTCATGATGGAGACCTGCAGCCAAGCGAGACCCTCCTCGTAGGAGGTCGTGCAGTTTTGAAGTGCCGTGCTCGCAAGGTTGAAAT
>TARA_R110002072_G_scaffold226446_1_pt1 | contig 43338 bp, 44 predicted proteins | sample TARA_R110002072 | Tara Oceans TARA_R110002072 (sample SAMEA4397118) | marine metagenome | biome: Polar Biome; feature: [SRF] surface water layer (ENVO:00010504); material: water (ENVO:00002006), including particulate matter (ENVO:01000060) such as... | depth 5 m
TACGGTTACATCATGGAGAACGGCAAGATCGTGATCGACGGGCCGGCGGACAAGCTCACTGCCAACGAGGACGTTCAGGAGTTCTATCTCGGTGTGGGCGGCAAGGAAGGTGAAGCCCGCAGTTATCGCGACATCAAGCACTACAAACGCCGTAAACGGTGGCTGTCATGACAACACCTTCCCTGCCTGATCTGACCCTGACCCAGATGCTGCGGGCCCATGCTCAAGAGCGGCCGGATGCCCTGGCCCTGCGTCAGAAAGACTTCGGTATCTGGCAGGCCTATTCCTGGCAGGATTACTACGAGCGGGCCCGGCATTTCGGACTGGGACTGCGAGCCATGGGGCTGAAGGAGGGCGGCCATGTGGCTATCATCTCGGAAAACCGGGTGGAATGGGTCATCGCCCAGATGGGTATCGGCCTGGTTCGGGGCATCTGCGTTGGCGTCTATCCGACCAGTCCCTGGAATGAGGTGGCCTACGTTCTCGAGCACAGTGACGCGGAGTTTGTGGTCTGCGAGGACCAGGAACAGACCGACAAGGTGCTTGAAGCCTGGCCCCAGCTGCCAACGCTGAAGTATACCATCGCCATTGATAGGAAGGGTCTTCGTTACTATCCGGAGCCCCCGGCGGCGTTCGAGGATATCGAAGCCAGAGGCCGGGAGTTTGAAAAAGAGCAACCCGGGCTGGTGGATGAACTGCTGGATGGCCAGCAGATGGGCGACACTGCGCTGATGATCTATACGTCCGGCTCTACCGGGCGACCCAAGGGAGCGATGATTACCTGGGGTAATCTCCATGCGGCAGCGCCCGGTCTCATTGAGCTGCTGCAGGCAGACGAGCACGGTTCCAGTCTTTCCTACCTCCCGCTATGCCATGTGGCGGAGCAGGCGGTTACCAACATTGCGCCGGTATACGTGGGCAGTGCGGTCAGCTTTGGCGAGAGTCTGCGGACAATCCAGGAGGATTTGCGGGAAATTGCGCCGACTTTTTTCCTGGGGGTGCCCAGAATATGGGAGAAGCTGCATTCGTCCATATATATCAAGATCCAGGAAACCGGCCGGTTCCGGCAGGCGCTGTTCAACTGGGCTATCCGGGTGTGTTCACCCATGGCCACCAAGCCGCGGCCACAATGGACCCTGAAAGAACGATGTCTGTATTGCGTGAGCTACTGGCTGGTGCTTCGCGCCTTGCAGAATTTTATCGGACTGCGCCGATGCACCATTGCCCTCACCGGTGCAGCCCCGATTTCCACCGGTATTCTCAAATTCTTCCGGACCATCGGCATCCCGCTTGTGGAGGTCTATGGCCAGACTGAAAGCACCGGCGTTGCCACGGCCCAACCCGTTGATGATGTGCATCTGGGAACGGTTGGGGTGGCTATTTCCGGTGTAGAGGTCAAGCTCGGGGAGCAGAACGAGATCATTATGCGCGGCGGCAGCATGTTCACGGGCTACTACAAGAACGACGAGGTCACCGCCTCAACCCTGAAAGATGGCTGGCTGCACACCGGCGATGTGGGCGAATGGCAGGACGGCCAGCTCAAGATTGTCGACCGGTTGAAAGACATTATCATCACCGCCGGCGGCAAGAACCTCTCGCCGACGGAGATCGAGAACACCATCAAGGCCAGCCCCTACATCAAGGAATGCATCGTTATTGGTGAGGCCAGGAAGTATGTGTCCGCGCTGATCCAGATTGATTTTGATACGGTGGCCAAATGGGCGGAGCAAGAGCGGATTGCCTACACCACCTTCCGCAGCCTCACCGAGCAGGAACGGGTGAACGAACTGGTTCAGGCCGAGGTGAACAAGGGCAATGAACAGCTGCCCCAGGTGGCGCAGATCAAGCGTTTCCACCTGCTCACCAAGGAGTTGGACCACGACGACGACGAAGTGACGGCCACCATGAAAGTGCGCCGGAGCAATATCCATGAGAAATACACCGACGTGATCGAGTCGCTGTATGCCTGAGCACGGGGTGGCCTGGAAGCGGGCGCCCGCTTCCAGGCCACCCCGGACAATGGGTCAGCATCAGGTTGACCGCCGCTCCGGAATCGCTGGCAACCGAGGTAGTTATACCGGTGATCCACCAGACCGGTAAGCGAAAGGTTGCCTTCATGAAATAGCCATTCCCGCCAACCGTGCAAGTATCTTCTTTTCCAGGGCCTGGGCGGAGGGAGAAAGAGAGCGATGAGCCTGTTTGATAATGCCCATCCGGCGAACCAGTCTGGGTTTGCTCAATGGCACAAAGCACAATCTTTCATTGTCCACCGGAAACGCAAGGCGGGGGAGTGTGGTGATACCACTGCCGGCTTCAAGCATCGCAAGCAGGGAGATCATGTTGGAGATGAAGAAGTCGTTGTTATCGACCAGGCTGGCGGCAGCCGTATGCTTGAGTAGCCGGGAAGTGCCGTTGGCAATAAAACGTTCCTCTGTCAGTTCCTGCCAGTTGAGGCTGGCGCGGCTTGCGAGGGGGTGATCCCGGCGCATTACCACTCCCACGTTATCTTCAAACAGGAAGGTGAAGCTCAGACTTTCGTCCGGAACCCACATACTGCTTATTCCAAGATCGACTTCACCACTGGCCACCAGGCGACATACAAATTCTGCGTTTTCGTCATGCAGGTTAATGTTGATGTTCGGATACTCGGCAACAAAGGCCGCGAGGAACTCAGGCATCAACCGACTGGCAACGGACGGTACTGTCGCCAGTGTTACCCGCCCCTGATGCCCCTCGGCTATACGCTGTAACTCACTGGCCAGCCGGTCATGCTGTTTGATCAGCTCCCGGAATCTGGGCAGGCAGTATTCGCCGAAAGGTGTCAACTGCCCCTTGTGAGCCTTTTCGAACAACGGTTGCCCAAGCCGTTCTTCCAGGTCACGAATCGCCATGGATAGCGCAGGCTGGCTGCGATGCAGTTTAAGAGCTGCGCCATGAAAGCTGCCCTCTTCCCACACGGCCAGTACATAGCGAAGCGGTTGAATCTTGAGTTCGATCGACATCCCGTACTCGCTCAAACCTGTTCGTTTATAAAATATAAGAAAAACTTATAAAAAACACGATATTTTTGATTATCCTTATTGGGTTCAGGCGTCTAGGCTATGGGTAATCATTCGAGGAGGAACCCATGCCAGAATCATACGCACTCTACATCGGCGGAGAGTGGGTTGAGGGCGCCAATGCTGCCCTACCCAATCAGAACCCATCAGACCTCAGCGACATCATCGGCTATTATGATCAGGCAAGCCCTGAGCAAGTCAGACAAGCGATCAAGGTGGCCAAAGCCGGCCAGAAAGTATGGGCCGAGTCCGGGCTGGAATCACGTTACAGCGTGTTGATGGCGATTGGCGATGAGCTGATTGCCCGCAAGGATGAGCTCGGCGAACTCTTGTCCAGGGAAGAGGGCAAGCCCCTGGCCGAAGGCAAGGGTGAGGTTTATCGCTCCGGACAGTTTTTCCAATATTACGCTGCAGAAGTGCTTCGGCAGATTGATGATCGGGTCGCGTCTGTGCGGCCGGGCGTTGAAATAGAAACCCGTCGTGAGCCGCTGGGTGTGGTTGGCGTGATCAGCCCCTGGAACTTCCCGATGGCCACTGCGGTCTGGAAAATTGCTCCCGCCCTGGCCTTTGGCAACGCCGTGGTGTTCAAGCCGGCGAACCTGGTGCCGGCCAGTGCCTGGGCACTGACAGAAATCATCAGCCGCCAGAATCTGCCAGCCGGCACCTTCAATCTGGTGACCGGCAGTGGCCGTGAAGCCGGCGAAGCACTGATCACCAGCCCCCACGTGCCGGCGATTACCTTTACCGGATCCCTTGAGGTCGGTCGGCGGGTAGCCTCAGCCACCGCTGCCAACCTGGTGAAATGTCAGTTGGAGATGGGTTCGAAGAACGCGCTGATAGTGCTCGACGATGCCGATCTGGATCTGGCGGTGGAGGCCGCCTTTGCCGGCGCATATTCAGGGTCCGGGCAGAAGTGCACGGCGTCTTCCCGACTGATTGTTGTGGATGCTGTGCACGACGAGTTCGTCCAGAAGCTGACCGCTAAGCTGTCCAGTGCAACCGTTGGCCCGGCCCTGGCAGAAAACACCGTTATCGGCCCCATTGCCAGCAAGAGCCAGCTCGAGGCTAACCAGTGCTGGGTTGGCGTCGCGTTGGAAGAGGGGGCAACCATGGCGTTTGGGGGCGATCAGGTCAGCGTGGGTTCGGACGGTTACTACATGCAGCCGGTGCTATTCACGAACACCACCAACGACATGAGCATCAACCGCGACGAAGTGTTTGGCCCGGTTGCCTGTGTCATTCGTGTGCCGGACTACGAAAGTGCCCTGGCCACCCTGAACGATACCAATTACGGGCTCACCGCCGGCCTGATTACCCGTTCCCTGCAACGTGCCTCCGACTTCAAGGCCCGGGCCGAGACCGGTTGCGTGATGGTCAATCTGGCGACAGCTGGTACCGATTACCACGTGCCGTTCGGTGGCAGAAAGGACTCCAGCTTCGGGCCCCGGGAGCAGGGCCAGTATGCGAGGGAGTTCTACACGGTGATCAAAACCTGTTACACCAGGGCCTGAGGTCTGAAGCCATGTCAAAGTCTGTGCTTACTATCGATGGCCTGCAGTATTCCAACTGGTCGAGAGCCATTTTTGAGCAAATGCGGGAGGGCGGCGTTGATGCGGTGCACGCTACGCTTGTGTATCACGAAAATTGCCGTGAAACCCTTCTGCGGTTCGGCGAGTGGCAGCGTCGTTTCGAGGAACATGCCGACCTGATCATGCCGGTGTTTGAGGCCAGCGATATAGAGCTGGCCAGGGAAACGAGCCGTGTTGGCGTTTTCTTTGGGGCCCAGAACTGTTCGCCGATTGAGGACGATATCGACCTGGTGGCCATCATGCGCCGGTTGGGCTTGCTGATCATGCAGCTTACCTACAACAACCAGAGTCTTCTGGCCTGTGGCTGCTACGAAGCTGAAGACAGCGGCATTACTCGGTTCGGCCGGCAGGCGATCCGGGAGATGAACCGGGTCGGGATGCTGATCGACATGTCCCACAGCGCGGAGCGTTCCACGCTGGAGGCTATTGATCTGTCAGAGCGGCCGGTCATCATCTCCCATGCAAATCCTGCCAGTTTTCATCCGGCCAAGCGCAATAAGTCCGATGCAGTGTTGCGCGCCATCGCCGAAAGCGGCGGCATTCTGGGTTTCTCAGTGTATCCATTTCATCTGAAAAACGGGCCCGACTGCACGCTGGATGAGTTCTGCGGCATGGTTGCCGATACCGCAGAACTGATGGGGATTGATCACATCGGTATGGGAACGGATCTTTGCCAGGCCCAGCCCGAGTCGGTGCTCACGTGGATGCGAAACGGCCGCTGGACCAAGGCCATGGATTACGGCGAGGGCAGCCAGTCGAATGCCGGCTGGCCTTCTCCGCTGGCCTGGTTCAGCAACAATCGTCACTTTCCGACTATTGTGGAAGGCCTCCGTCAGAAGGGCTTCCAACACGAGGAAATTGACAAGATCATGGGCCGAAACTGGCTCAGGCAATTAACCGAGGGCACGCGGCCTGCTGCGGATGCCGCGTTCTGATTACACACTGTTCCAAAAACAACAACAGGTAATCGTCATGATAAACTCAGCCAGTTCCCAAGCTATCCCGGAAACGGGTATCAAGCGCCTTGGCGATCCGATTGTATTAGGCCTGAGTGTGGGATTCATACTGCTCTTTTTGGGGCTCTCTCTGTATGATATTCAATGGACGGCCGGGCTGATCAGCGACGGCTTCGCCTGGACGGCCAAGTATCTCGGCTCTTACTTCCAGCTACTGTTGCTGCTCACCTTCTTGATAGCGATGGGTGTGGCAATTTCGCCTGCCGGCAGTGCCAAAGTCGGTAACAGGGACACGCCGGAGCTAAGCACGTTCAAATGGCTGTCCATTATCCTGTGCACCCTTCTTGCTGGCGGTGGCGTCTTCTTTGCAGCGGGCGAGCCTGTGTACCACTTCGTCGTCACGCCCCCGGTATTCAACACTGAGGCAGGCACGGCAGAGGCAGTAGCGCCGGCCCTGGCCCAGTCCTTTATGCATTGGGGCTTTCTGGCGTGGGCCATTCTCGGGACCCTGTCTGCCATCGTTCTGGCCCATGCCCATTATGTGAAGGGCCAGCCTTTGCAACCGCGAACTCTGCTGTATCCCGTTTTTGGTGATCGGGTGATGAAGGGCTGGTTTGGCGGCTGCGTTGACGCGGCCTGCGTAATTGCGGTGGTTGCCGGCACTGTTGGCCCGATAGGATTTCTCGCGACCCAGGTCAGCTTTGGGCTGCACGAGCTGTTTGGCTTTGCCGAAGGTTACGGCACCCAGCTGCTCATTCTCGCAGTCCTTGCCGCTGTGTATGTAACCTCGGCCATGACCGGTATTCATCGGGGAATTCAGCTGTTGAGCCGTTTTAACGTGTTTCTTGCACTGGTCATTGCCGCCGTTATTTTTATCTTCGGCCCGACCCTGTTTCTGACCAATGCCTACACCCAGGGCTTTGGTGAATACATCAGCTCCTTTTTCGCGATGGCCACCGTGACGTCGGTCACCGCTGAAGGCTGGTGGATGCAGTGGTGGACAGTGTTCTTCTTTGCCTGGTTCCTGGGCTATGGACCGTTGATGGCGATTTTTGTCGCCCGGATCTCCCGGGGGCGCACCATCCGGCAAATGATTCTTGCCGTTGGCGTCATGGCGCCGATTGCCACCACCATCTGGTTCACGCTGCTTGGTGGTTCGGGGATTTTCTACCAGATTACCGGCGTGATCGATCTGGCTGAGGCACTCAACAACTTCCAGTTCGACGTTGCCACACTCACCATTGCCAAAGCCCTGCCGGGTGGTGCAATGATGGCTCTGGCGATTCTGCTGCTAACCACCATATTTGTAGCGACCACCGGTGATTCCATGAGCTATGCCATTGCCGTGGTGAGCGCCGGTCATGACGAGCCCGAGCGAATCGTCCGCGCCTTCTGGGGCGTCGCCATGGCATTGATGGCGGCAGTGCTACTATACATGGGGGCAGGTCAGATCAGTGCCCTGCAGCAGTTCATTGTGATTACGGCGATCCCGGTTTCGTTGATACTACTGCCATCGCTCTACATCGGCCCAAAATCGGCCTACGAAATGGCTCGTGAGCAGGGCATCGTGCCGCCCAAGGGCGAAGTCGCTCTGGTTGGCGCAACGACGGGCTCGCCCGAGAATTCAGGAGGCTGAAGCATGGCAACGCCGCTAAACGCAAATCCTGAACTGCAGTTGCGCCCCGCTTGCCAGGTGATGAACCTGGTGCGGCTCGGGAGTCTTCACGCCAGCCGACTGAGTTTCTGCCGCAGCCTGGTTCGTCAAATGGCCCGCGAAGACTGGACGGTCACCAAGGTCCGCTTTGATCTCGATGCCGATGGCCACGGGGTTGTGATCTACCGCCTGAGCACACCGAACCACACCTATCACGGCGTGGTGTTCTCTCAGCATCTGGATCCCGAGCGTCGGTCTGACCGGGTGATTGCAGAAGCCTGGGACGTCACGTTTGCTCTAGTGGAAGGAGAGGTGGAGGACAGTCTTCTCGACCAGATGGCGACCAATGTGCCGTTGCAGGAGGCGGGGCGCCAACATCCGAGGCTGTTGGTGCTCTCGCGTGCCAACAAGAGCCTCAGAAACTTCGGTCACTTTGTTGATGCGCTGGCATCCGGGCAACAGCCAGGCCCTGCCTGGTTAACCCGGGTGGGTTATCTTTATCGGACGACGGCCGTTTACGGCAATGGCAAATTTGGGATTGCGGATTATGCTCGCCTGCAGAAGAACCCAGATTTCAACCGGCCATTTTCGGCACAGATGTTTGCGGTTTACCTGTTGCGCCACTTTTCGGTGCAACAGGTAGAGCACTTGGCCCAATGCCGTTCACCGGAGCACGCGGTCGCCCTGAATCCGGCATTACAGCGGTACTTGGGAGTTGGTAATTCCACCGGGCTTGGTATGGCCCCCTTTCTGATCAATCACCCGCAACTGATCCAGCAATGGGTTTACTGCCGGGAGCGGGCCCTGGCTCATGCCCGCGCGCAGTTGCCCGATGCGGCCAGTCGTTATCAACTTCTGACGTTGTTGAGGCGGGCGCACCGGCATTTTTCGGAAACGGTGACGGAGGACGCCGAGCAGACCCGGCGTAACCAGGCCACTGTTGTCTCGATTGATGCGGTTATTGAATGGCTGGAAAGGACACAGGCCACGCCCAGCCTCTGGACTGACTTGCTGGCGTGGGCCGACGAACACTGCTCACTGGAGGGCCAGGAACTGATTAATACACTGCTGATTGAGCTGTCCCCGGACCTTATCGATGCCATGGAAAACGACCTCGGTTGCAAGGAAATGCTGGAACTGCAGCCAGAAATGCGGGCGGCAACGCTGAAGCAGGAGATCGAGGCCCGGTTTGCCTGGGCGCTGGACTATGACCCCAAAGACCCCGACCACCGGCACTGGTTCTGGTACCGATCTGCGGAGAAAGAGGAGCCGAGGCTCGGCGTGCGTGCCTCTGAACCTGGTTCGGAGAAGGAAATGCCACTTGCCGTAGGACCGCGGATTTATCGCACGCACCAGTTGCTGGATGCGTTTCTGGACCGGTGCCCGCGGGGTTCCGTGGTCGAGTTTCTCATGGCCCATCCCCGCCAGAAGGAATGCGTCCGGCGTATACAGACTATGTCTGCCACACCCTACGGCGAGATACAGGCCAACCTATGGCATCGGGAGATGAAGCCCATGTATCTTCTGCGCACCAAGTTATCGTTTTTCGGTGCCAGCCGGTTTGACCCCAAATCGGACCGTTGGGTGAGGGTGACCCTGTTCCAGGGCGCGCCACTGTTTTGCGAACTCTTCAGTGATCATGGCGCCGATAAGGCCCGCCTCGCCGAGTTGGACGACTGGAGCTTTCCCGTGGAACCGGATCTGGACGCATTATGAAAGTCTCATTCAATGAACTTCAGGGCATTGGCAGAAAAGCATTTGTCGGTATCGGTTTTGCCGAAGGCGATGCGATTGATGCCGCGGAAATGGTGGCGTGGATGGAGGTCCATGGTCTGGGAGGCGTCGAAGCGCTGAAGAAGGGCTTGAAGTATCTGTTGACAGAGGATCTGGATGAGCCGCTGACACTGATCTACCAGGATGCCGATTTCAGTGTCCTGGATGCCCATAACCATAGCATCCTCGGGAACGCCAGCCTTGCTGTGGAGCTGGGTTACGCGCGAGCCCGGGGCCGGGGGCTGTCGGTTACCAAGATACGCCAATGCCACAATCGCATCCTGATTATCGGCTATTTGTCGCGACTTGCCCGCCGGGGCATGAATGTCACGGCCTTCTGGCGCAATGCCCATGATCCTTTGACAGAACTGGTGGTTGGCTTCAAGGCGGGCCATCCGGTACCGGAGATCTGCTTGTACAGTCTGGAAAATACTCCGGATGACACCGAGAAGAACGATGGCATCACCCTGATTATGGCGAACCACGTTGATTTACTACCAAGCCTTCGCTCTGAGTACGAATTGACCAACCTGATGCGGCAGACCGAAGAGGATCTTGAAAGACAGAAAGACAGAGCGCTGGTCGAGGGCATGGATATCGATGACGAGCTTTGGAATAACCTTAAATCCCTGGCCGACCGGCTTCTGGTTGAGGCAACTGATACTTCCCGAAGCGGTGCTGGTGCAGGTACCAGCGACAACGACTGAACAGAGAGTCAACCATGACAGCAACCAGCATGATTAAGCCCATTGCCACCCAGCTTCCGCGCTCAAAAGCTCCCCTTGAGTGGGCTGTAAGTGCGAATGGCGTTCTCTTTACCGCCCAGATTCCGATCAACGCCAGTGGTCAGGTCGTTGCTGGCGGTATCGAAGCTCAGGCCCGCCAAACCATGGCAAACCTCAAACACACCCTGGAGTGCGCAGGTGGCGGCATGGCCAGCCTGACTCAGGTGCTGATTTACGTGACTGATCGAAATCATCTTGCCGCGGTTAATCAGGTTTATGCTGAGTATGTGGATTCACCGTATCCCAACCGGGCCGCTATTATTGTCTCGGGCTTCGCACGGGAAGAGATGCTGGTAGAGATTGTGGCTTATGCGGCGACGGCAGGCTGAGCGACTGGAATGGGGAATAAGTTGGGACCAGCTCGTGGATTTCCGAAATAAAGGCCGCTGAACCCGCTGTGTACTGGTAATACGGGTTGTATTTTCAGTGGGCTTTTCCGAACATGGAATTACTTAACACTCATCAACATCTTCAGGGAGGGCATTTATGTCACTGAAAGACAAACTTATCAGAAAAGCCGAAGCGCAATTGAAGGCATGGGAAAAGGAAGCCGATTCCCTGAAAGCCAAGGCCAAGGCAAAAGAAGCCGAGGCCCAGAATGAGAAGGCCAGTGCGGACATTCAGCAGAGCGCATCCGATGCCTTGCGTTCTGTGGAGGAGAAAATCTCCGATGGCCGGAAAAAGCTGGATGAACTGAAGCAGAGCGGGGAAGACAATATGGATTCGCTTCGCAAAAAGCTGTCGGATCTTGTCGGGCCGGGCGATACACGTTAAAGCTATTGATATTGGGTGTAACAGCGCAGTCGTTTTATTACTAAATCTCTGACTGGGTCATCCGAATCGGGTTATCCGCATCGCCTGGGAATTTCCTCTGTATTTCCGAGTCCTGCCAACTGAACAAATCGCCTGATTTCATACTACTTTCGTCCCGACTGGGGTTTGCCGAATTTCGATAACCGTTCATCGGCCGCACGGTTAGAATGAAAGAGTGGGCAATACCCATTCCTTCCGGCGGTGTATCAGTGATGCCGGGGCGATCTGTTGGAGTGAAGGCATGCAGCACAAATACTCATACCGGCTGGGTGAGCGGACCTGGCACTTTCGAAGCCTGGCAGACCTGATGGCGAAGGCGACACCGGCCCGCTCCGGTGACCGGCTGGCGGGTGTGATTGCCGAATCCGCCGAACAACGTGTGATCGCGCAGATGTGCCTGGCCGAGCTACCTTTGAAAACGTTTCTGTCAGAAGCACTGATTCCTTATGAGCAGGACGAGGTGACACGCCTGATTCTGGATGAGCACGATGCCAGTGCTTTTCAAGCCGTCGCTCACCTCACGGTTGGTGATTTCAGGAATTGGCTGCTCAGTGATCACGCCACACCCGAGGTGATGCTCGGCCTACGGCCCGGCCTGACCCCGGAAATGGTGGCCGCGGTGAGTAAACTGATGCGCAATCAGGACCTCATTCTGGTTGCACGCAAATGCCGGGTTCAGACAGCTTTCCGGAACACCATTGGCTTACCCGGGCATTTGTCGACCCGACTGCAGCCCAATCACCCCACGGATGACGTAGCTGGTATTGCCGCGAGTATTCTCGACGGTCTTCTGTACGGCAGCGGTGATGCCGTGATCGGAATCAATCCGGCGACCGACAATGTGGCGCAGGCCACAAAGCTGATGCATCTGATGGACGAGGTGATTCGCAAATACGACATACCAACCCAGTCCTGCGTGCTGACTCATGTGACCAACACCCTCGAAGCGATTGAACAGGGCGCGCCGGTCGACCTGGTGTTCCAGTCCATTGGCGGCACCGAAGCCACCAACAGCAGCTTTGGTTTCAATCTGTCCACGCTTCAGGAAGCCCGGGAGGCAGCTCTCTCCCTCAAGCGGGGGACAGTCGGCCAGAATGTGATGTACTTCGAAACCGGCCAGGGCAGCTCGCTTTCTGCCAACGCCCACCACGGCCTTGATCAGCAAACCTGCGAGGCCCGTGCCTATGCGGTTGCCCGCCGGTTTAATCCGCTGTTGGTGAACACGGTGGTGGGTTTCATCGGCCCCGAATACCTGTTTGACGGTAAGGAAATTATCCGAGCGGGTCTGGAGGATCATTTCTGCGGGAAGTTACTGGGCGTCCCGATGGGGTGTGACATCTGTTACACCAACCACGCAGAGGCTGATCAGAACGACATGGACAATCTGTTGACGCTGCTGGGCGTGGCCGGTTGCACGTTCATTATGGGCATTCCCGGTTCGGACGACATCATGTTGAACTACCAGACCACATCGTTTCACGACGCCCTGTATGCGCGACGTGTGCTGGATCTGAAGCCTGCGCCGGAGTTTGACGCCTGGCTTGAGCGCATGAACATTTTCCAGGACACCGCCCGATACGAGCCCAGCGTCGCACTGCCGGCCGTCTTTCAGAACAGTCTCAAGGGCCTGGCCCGGGAGAGCGGCAATGACTGATCGCAACAAAAACCTGGTGACTGAGAATGCCTGGCGGTCGCTGCGCCGTTATACCGACGCCCGGATCGGGTTGGGGCGGGCCGGAATCAGCCTCCCGACTTCGGAACTGCTGACTTTCCAGCTGGCACACGCACAGGCGCGGGATGCCGTGCATTTTCCACTAGATGTAAACCGCCTGGTTGACGATCTGAACACTCGGGACGCAGCGATCACCGCAAACACACCGCTGTTGTTGCATAGCCAGGCCGAGGATCGCTTCACCTACCTTCAGCGGCCCGATTTGGGCCGGCGTCTGTCCGAGCCGGATCGTGAACGGTTAACGGCCAGGCTCGATCCGGACGCGCCGGCGCCGGATCTGGCGATTGTTGTGGTTGATGGGCTGTCCTCGTCTGCCGTTCAGCGCAATGTCGCTCCGTTTCTTGCCCGTTTTCTCGATGCGTTGGCTCACGAACCCAGAGACTGGCAACTGGCGCCTTTGACCATCGTGCAGCAGGGCCGGGTGGCCATTGGCGACGAGGTCGGGGAGTTGCTCAAAGCCCGCATTGTGGTGGTGCTTATCGGTGAGCGTCCAGGTCTTAGCTCGCCCGACAGCCTTGGGATCTACCTCACGTTTGCGCCTCAGGCGTGCCTGTCCGACGCGCGACGGAACTGTATATCCAACGTCCGGCCTGCCGGTCTTGATTTTGAACATGCCAGCCAACGCCTCCTTTACCTGATTCGTGAAGCCGACCGCCTGAAGCTTTCAGGGGTAGGTCTCAAGGACAGAACAGAAGAGGTGGTGATCGAAAACCAGCAAACCAACAATAACTTTCTTACTAATGGAATCAACTCTGGAGAATGCAAATGACGACTAATACTGTGGAGGATGATTATCTGGCGAAACGCCAGTTGAAGAAGGGCACGGCCGCCTTGGCCGCTTACAACAGGTACTGCGTTGTGAAATCGGCACTTGCTCCTCCATCGCCTTAGCTTTCCCGGGCATCAATTATGCCAAGCAGATACGATAACGCAGGACGCCCGCGTCCTCTTCTCGAACCCATTCAATCCTGTGGCCGGTTATCTCGCACAACGCCTGTAAATCCCGACGGCCGGTGGGGTCATCGGCCAGGAACTCGACCTGCGTTCCGCTCGCCAAGCCCTGAGTGCGCTTTTTAAAGCGTAAGATTGGGAGGGGACATACCAGACCAACGGCATCGATCTGGTATACCTCGGACTGATCAGTCAAGGCGCACGCTCTCACTGCGGGTCAGTTCGGCTGAGGACCAGCCGAACTGATTCAGAACAACCGGGGCCGCAAAGGCAATGACCAGAGCTGCGACAAATGCGGAAATCATAACTTTCACGGTGAGTCTCCTTTGCCTTGTTTGGCCTCGACCTCGGCGACCCACAGATCATGGTGCTGGCGGGCCCATTCCAGATCAACCTTGCCGTTACCCATGGCATCGAATGCGCCTTCCATACCGACTGAACCGATATAGATGTGTGCAATGATGGCCACCATCAACACGAATGCCATAATCGAGTGCCAGATATTGGCATACTGCATCTCTTCGTGCGGAGTCAGATCGGTGGGGAAACCCGTTCCGAGGACGCTGTTCATCGCACTGAAGGTCTCGGCAAACATGGGCATTTGAAACGGGAACAGCAGCGACAGGCCAGACAGAGAGACGGAGAAACCCAACACCATCACGGTCCAGAACACAATTTTCTGACCGGCGTTGAATTTCTTCGCTGACGGATGGGCGCTGGTGAAGATGCCGCCGCCCACTTTAATCCATTGCCAGTCCAGCTTGCTGGGGATGTTGTGCGCCACCCACATGAAGAAGGTCAGTACCAGCCCCAGCATGAAGGCCCAGGCAATGTTGTTGTGAAGCCATTTGGAGCCGGCAGCCAGGGTGGCAAAGGCCTCGGGCCCCATAACAGGAATCAGGAAACTGCGTCCCATCAGGGTAGTCAACCCGGTTAAGCCCAGTGCGATAAACGAGCCGGCCAGGAGCCAGTGGCCAAACCGTTCGATGGCTTTGAATCGCTCGATTTTGGTGCCGGCAGGGCCGCCTTCAATCTTGATTCTTCCGCGCACAAAATAGAACACTGCCAGCAGCGCAATGATAGCCAGAAGTGCACCGCCACCGTAAGTGATGACTGGCCCCTCTCGTAACTTGTACCAGGCTATGCCCTCGTCCTGGATCAGGACGTCAGCGGCAGGCCCCCGGACCTGGGTGCTGGGGTCAATGCTGTTGTATCGGATGGCTCGATAGATGTCGGAATCCGAGCGCCCTCCCAGGGTACCCAGTTGGCCGCCGATGGGTGCGGCATTGGCTGGGTTACCCAGGTTTTCAGACCGGAATGAGTCGTCGATCTTCAACTGTTCCTGACGACGCATGATGTCTTCGAGGGTTTGCGCCCCCCCCGTAGCTGTCCGATCAACCGCAGGGGCCTCTTGCGCCCAGACAGGGGTGAAATACAGTGTCGCCAGCGCGAAGACGGCGGCACTAAATAGTTTTGATTTCATGACAGCACTCCAACGGAATCAACAAGAAGAGTTCGTTGTCTTGATATATTCCGGGGCCCGAGAGCCCCGGAATACTCAGGCCAGCTTATGCACCCTTCTTCCCGTAGGCCGTGCCCCATCCCCAGGCGCCGGAACCGAAACCGCGGCTCACCACACGCTGGCGATAGATGTCCGCCACCTCGCTGCCATCACCGGCCAGCAGCGCTTTGGTCGAGCACATCTCGGCACAGAGCGGTAACTTGCCCTCGGCAATGCGGTTGCGCCCGTACTTGGAGTACTCGGCTGCTGAGTTGTCTTCTTCAGGACCGCCTGCACAGAAGGTGCATTTGTCCATCTTGCCCCGGCTGCCAAAGTTGCCCGCTTGCGGGAACTGGGGCGCGCCGAAGGGGCAAGCGTAAAAACAGTACCCACAACCGATACACAGATCCTTGGAGTGCAACACTATGCCGTCTTCGGTCTGGTAGAAGACATCCACCGGACAAACGGCCATACAAGGCGCGTCCGAACAGTGCATGCAAGCGACCGAGATCGAACGCTCGCCAGGCTTACCATCTTCGATGGTCACCACGCGTCGACGGTTGATGCCCCAGGGGACTCCATTCTCATTCTTACAGGCCGTCACGCAAGCATTACATTCGATGCAGCGTTCGGCATCGACCAGGAATTTTGCGCGTGCTTTTCCTTCAAGTGCCATGGTCTACACCTCTCGTTATGCCGGCCTGATCGAACACAGGGTGGCCTTGGTCTCTTGCATCTGCGTGACCGAGTCGTACCCGTATGTTTGAATGGTGTTAGTGGATTCGCCGAGGACATAGGGGTCAGAGCCCTTGGGATACTTGTCCCTCAGCGACTTACCCTCCAGGTGCCCGCCGAAGTGGAAGGGCATAAAGGCTACTCCCTCGCCAACACGTTCGGTTACCATTGCCTTCACCTTGATGCTTCCGCCTTCCGGGCCAGAAACCCAAACGTCTTTGCCGTCACGAATGTTAAGGTTGTTCGCGTCGCGCCTGTTTATCTCAATGAACATGTCCTGCTGCAGTTCCGCCAGCCAGGCATTTGAACGGGATTCATCACCACCGCCCTCATACTCAACCAGTCGGCCTGACGTCAGAATGATGGGGAAGTCCTTGCTGAAGTCCTTTTTCTGAATGGACTCGTACAAGGTTGGCACGCGCCAGAAGTGCTTGTCCTCATAGGTGGGGTAGTCCTTGACCAGGTCCCGGCGCGGGGTGTAGAGCGGCTCGCGATGAATTGGCACGGGGTCCGGGAAGTTCCAGACCACGGTACGCGCCTTGGCGTTACCAAAGGGTGCACACTCGTGCTTGATGGCGACACGCTGGATTCCGCCTGAAAGATCGGTCTTCCAGTTGGTTTCGGGGCCCGCAATTGCATCAATAGTGGCGCGCTCTTCGGCCGTCAGGTCCTTATCCCACCCCAGGTCCATCAGCATCTGCATGGTGAACTCGGGGTACCCGTCTTTGATCTCGGAGTTCTTCGAGTAAACGCCGTCAGCAAGCAGGCTCTGGCCGTTGCGCTCGACGCCGAACCGGGCACGGAAGGTGAGTCCGCCCTGGGACACCGGCAGGGACATATCGTACAGGTTCGCCGTTCCCGGATGGTTCATTTCCGGCGTGCCCCAGGATGGCCACGGCAAACCGTAGAAATCACCATCACAGGGTCCACCTACCGCACGCAGGCTGGTCTTGTCGAATTGGTGCTGGTACTGCATGTGCTTCTTCAGGCGTTCGGGCGATTGGCCGGTGTAGCCGATGGTCCACATACCGCGGTTGAATTCGCGAGTGATGTCCTCAATCGACGGCTTGTCGCCTTCAATGGCAATATTGCGGAACATGCGATCCGTGAAACCGAACTTGTCCGCAAACAGCTTCATGATCTCGTGATCAACTTTCGAATCGAAAAGTGGCTCGACAACCTTTTCGCGCCATTGAATCGACCGGTTCGAAGCGGTTACGGAGCCATAGGTTTCGAACTGGGTGGTTGTTGGCAGCAGGTAGGCGCCTTCCTTGCGATCATGCAGCACCGCTGAAACAGTTGGGAAGGGGTCCACGACGACCAGCATGTCCAGCTTTTCCATGGCGTCTTTCATTTCAAGCATGCGGGTCTGCGAGTTGGGCGCGTGGCCCCATAGAACCATGGCTCGGGTGTTATCCGGCTGCTCCAGGTTTTCCTTGGCTTCCAGGACACCGTCGATCCAGCGTGACACCGGAATCCCTTTCTCGTTCATCATGGCTTTGGACTTGCCGTTTTTGTCCCACACGGCAAACCGACCCTTGAGCCAGTCCAGGTCTTCCTCCCAGACCCTTGCCCAGTGAGCCCAGGCGCCAGCACTCAGGCCGTAGTAGCCGGGCAGGGTATCGGCCAGGACGCCCAGGTCAGTGGCACCCTGCACGTTGTCGTGTCCGCGGAAGATGTTGGTGCCGCCACCAGCAACGCCTATGTTGCCCAGCGCCAGCTGCAGTATGCAGTATGCGCGGGTGTTGTTGTTGCCATTGGAGTGCTGGGTGCCACCCATACACCAGATCACAGTGCCCGGGCGGTTATTAACCAGGGTGCGCGCAACGCGCTCAAGCTGTCCTCCGGGTGCACCGGTTACACGCTCGACCTCCGCCGGGGGCCAGCGCTTGACCTCGTCGCGGATGTCCTCCATACCCCACACCCGGGTTCTGATGAATTCTTTGTCTTCCCAGCCGTTTTCAAAGATGTGCCACAGGATGCCCCAGATCAGCGCGACATCGGTACCCGGCCGGAGGCGAACAAACTCATCGGCATGGGCCGCGGTGCGCGTGAAACGCGGATCGCAGACGATGAGCGGCGCGTTGTTTTCTTCCTTGGCTTTCAGGACGTGCAGCAGCGACACCGGGTGTGCTTCGGCGGGGTTGCCCCCGATAATGAAGATCGCCTTGGAGTTGTGGATGTCGTTGAACGAGTTGGTCATCGCGCCGTAGCCCCAGGTATTCGCTACGCCGGCTACCGTCGTTGAGTGACAGATCCGGGCCTGGTGATCGACGTTGTTGGTGCCCCAGTAGGCCGCGAATTTACGATAGAGATAAGCCTGTTCGTTGCTGAACTTCGCACTGCCCAGCCAATAGACCGAATCGGGGCCGCTCTCTTCACGAATTTGCAACATCTTGTCGCCGATTTCGTTGATCGCCTGGTCCCAGGAAATCTTCTGCCACTGGCCGCCGACCATTTTCATCGGGTGCTTCAGGCGGCGCTCATTGTGCGCACTCTCACGCACCGCTGCGCCCTTGGCGCAGTGGGCGCCCATGTTGATGGGGCTGTCCCAGCCAGGTTCCTGGCCCGTCCAGACACCATTCTGGACTTCGGCCTCGACCGTGCAGCCGACCGCGCAATGGGGGCACACCGACTTTTTACGAACAACTTCGCCGCCCGCCGTCGACGGAGCCGCAGCCTCAACCCGCCCAGACGTCAGCGACAATGCCGCCAGGCCACCCACTGCGACACCGGAGGCCGTTAAAAACTCACGGCGGTCCAAAGTCTTGGCAGCGAGGGATGAAAGTAAAGATCCCGCACGGGGGCCTTTCGCTACCCCGTTGGTCTTCTTTCGTAACATGTCACATACCTCTCTCTTTTTATTCTCGTTTTTCTGGAGGTGTGATCATCCAAGAGCATCGCGCAACCTTGAATGATTCACGCGTCCTCAAAAGCGAGCCGATTCGAAATATTTACGTGTGTGTTCAGTGTCACGGAGCCCGCGGCTTTTAGCAGCGTCTTTTGTGACGGCCTCGGCTGCGGCGTTCGGTGCAACTGCCATGGCAGCGGCAGCCGGAGCTGCGGCCGCCGCCAGCCGCAAGAAACGGCGACGGCTGTTTTCAGGCTTCGGGTTGTCCATGGGATACCTCCCCCTGGGTTAAGGAATCGTTCAGATCCCGGTTACTGAATTGCAAAGGCATCCGTTTCTACGGTCATGAAAGCCCGCCCCAGCGAGCCCACAGGTGCGTAGAAGATGGCGCTTCGCGCTTCTTCCAGATCGGTAAAAAACAGTGCCGCCCACTTTGCCAGGTGCGCGTCAAAAAAGGCTTTTTGCGAAGGCAGATCGCTGTCGCACGGAAATTCACCGGCAATGATGCCCGCCATGATTTCACACAGCGTACCTATATGATCTTCGGGTTCTTTGATGTCGCTGCGGGTTTTGATGCCCCGGGCCATCAGATCGCTACGTAAATCCGCCAGGGGCTTCTCGTTCAAAAAACCGGTGAGGTAATAGCTGGCGTACGGCAACAGTTCACCACGACCGAGTCCAACGAACAGGTTGTTGTACTCCTTTTCAAGGTTAAAAGGCGTGGTGCGCTGGGCCAGGGCGGCCAGATTCTTCGAGGCGCGCCCCAGGAGGGTGTCGTCACCCTGCAGGGAAGCCAATCCTCCGAGCAGGTCACTCGACGGTGGGTTGCCGAGCAAGACACCCAGTAACCGGTAGATCTGGGCACGCGCGCGATCTTCGTTGGTGATCGAGCGGGGGCACTGAACTTCAGCAGTGTTGACCAAGTCTCAGTCCTTAGCTTTATTGTTTGAATTTTGCACTATTAACCTTTATAGCGCCGATCCACCGCCGGCGCAACTATGCACCGGGGCACGATTAATCAAAACGCATCCGGGGGCGATAGCGCGGTACGGGTTCCGCTTCAGTTTCGCTCACTATCGGTTCGAAACTGTTCGCATCGGGCAATGGCTTAACAGCAGTTTCGGGCTCTGATCTCCCGGCGCCTCCCCCGGGCTCAACCGGTTCCGGGTCTTCGGCTGACGCCTCGATAGGATTGTCGAACTGCCCATCAGCTTTCGCGGTTTTATCAATCAGACCCTGGCCCACCTTGTACAGCGTCTTTGCGCCGCTAACCGCGGTGCCGGCGTCAGTAAAATCTTCGTCGTAGTCATTCAGGCCATCCAGAACCGCCAGCACGGGGTTGGATTTCCACAGCACCCGCAGGGCCCTGCGGCGCAGCAAATCAGGAATCTCTTTTCGCATGAACCCTGTGATGTCGGTGCCCAGTTCGATGGTGTCCGGATCAGGCAGCCCATACTTCTCCAGCACCTCCTGCTCCGGCAAGGCTTCATTGCGAGCGAGCTCCTGTGCTTCGGGAGATGGCGCGGACTCAACAGTCGAAGGGGAGGCAGGCTCAGCCTTTCTGTCGGCTTCGGTTTTTCTGCGCGACCAGCGCTGTAAACGTGACTCAGTCATCACTGCACCCTTGGTTTTCTGATATTGGAAGGTGCACGGTAAACGTCGCTCTCCTGACGGATACGCGGGTCGCCTTTGGCGTCCTCAATACCATCCACACGGATCTCGTCACGACGGCGTTTCTTGAAAGGCTCCTCGATATAGTGCATATCGATAAACTCTTTGATCCAGGCCGCCAGAGACTCGGGAATCGGAACCGCCTCGACTATGTTTTCGCCACTATCCAGGGCATCCAGCGCCTCATGGGCACTGGCAGTAATGGCGCTGACAGTCCATCCGGACGGGGACCGGCTGGTCTGATCCTTATCCATTACGACCCAGACGGAGGGAACGGTCATGTTCAGGGAGACCAGGTAACCCTCAACATCAGCGCGGAACAGTTCCATCGTGACGGTGTCCGCGTGATAATCGACCACCTCGCCCTCGCGGACCAGCTCTTTCCAGAACGCTTCCGGTGCCCCCGGTATAACAGCGACGGGCTTCCAGATATCCCGCGCCCAGCGGGTTACGCCTGGCGACCGGCGAACAATGGCGCCGACCTGTAATTCGCGTCTCCAATGATCGGTATGACTACTCATGGCATCTCTCTTCTGTTATAGCTTAAAACTAGCAGGGCCAGAACGATTATCCAATTGTCCAAAAGTAAATGGCTGTGGCATGCTCAGAAAGCGAAACTGATACGTACACGCATAACAACAACGAAATGAGTCGAATTCCTGATGACGGCACACAAGACCCTACTGTTATGTACCTGCGACAAAACACAGTCCTTCGATCCAGAGGCACTGCGGACGGCGGCGTCAACCGGGCAGGTGATCGCGGTAGATCAACTGTGCGGCAAAGATATGAAGACTGCCGCTGACCACCTGGGCGCCAGTAACGAATTGCTCATAGCCTGTGGCCAGCAGGCCGCTTTATTCGAGCGTCTGGGTGAGGACGTATACGCTGAGATTCAGCACTGCGCGCCGTTCAGTACCATCGACATTCGGGATCGCGCCGGCTGGAGCGCCTCCGGCGCCAGGCCCGAGCGCTTGCACGCCAAACAGGCAGCCCTGATCGCAGCGGCTCAGCTTCCGGCTCCCAAGGCGCCGGCCAAAACCATTCAGTCCAGCGGCGTCTGTTGCATTGTCGGCCCCACCGAGCAGGCCATCCGGATGGCCGAGCTGGTGCAGGACGAGCTGGGCGTCACCTGTATCGTTAATGATGCAGGCCCGATACAGCTACCCTCCGCTGCTTACGACGTGGCCAGGGGGCAACTGACCGGGGCCTACGGGGCGTTGGGCAACTTCAAACTGGAATTTGCCCGGTTGCAGGCCCTGAATCCCGCCGGCCGGGGTGAATTGGGTTACGGTGAGGTGAAGGCTACCGCCCGCAGCGAGTGCGACGTATTCATTGACCTGCGAGGTGTCGGTCCCGCGTTTCCCAGCCATCAGAAGCGCAACGGCTATTTCTGGGCTGATCCGGTCAAAGCCGGGGAATTAGAGCGTATAGCACTGACGGCGAGAGAGCGGGTCGGTGAGTTCGAGAAAACTGTGTATTTCAGGTTGGAAGAATCCCTGTGTGCGCACTCCCGGGCAAACAAGACTGGGTGTACCCGCTGCCTGGACGCCTGCTGCACCGAGGCTATTTTTTCCGCCGGGGACCACATCCAGATCGATTCGGATATTTGCGCTGGTTGCGGGTCCTGTGCGGCGGTCTGCCCCACGTCCGCGGTGACCATGAACGAAACCCCGTTCGAGGCCCTGGTCAAAGCCATGGATGTGATGGCGAGGGTTTATCGCGAACATACCCATGAAGCCCCGAGACTGGTTTTTCACACCTTGAAAACGGGTGGTGATGCCATCACCTACCTGGCGCGATACGACGATGGGCTGGCGGATGATCTGATTCCGCTGGGACTGGAGAATACAGACCGGGTCGGCCATGCCGAGATAATGGCCGCGTTGGGGGCGGGCTACGCCGAAGTGCTGATCCTTGCCGACAACGAGATAGACCGCCGGGCGGTGGCGCCGGAAGTTGAACTGGCCCAGGCCATGCTTAAAGGCACCCGCAATTCGCCAAGCCGGGTGCGGATTATTTCCGCCATTGAACTCTGCGACGCCGGCGACAACGCCGGGCGGGTAAGTGAGCCGGTTTTGCTGGTCGGGGGGCGCCGGGACATCATACGGGTTACCGTTGCCGCGATGGCGGACGGGATCGAAGCGCCGATTCCGCTGCCCGTGGGTGCACCCTATGGCGCCATAGAAATTGATTCCGACAAGTGCACCCTCTGTCTGGCCTGCGTATCACTGTGCCCGACCGGTGCTCTTGGCGACCATCCGGACCGGCCAGAGGTTCGGTTCACAGAAAACGCCTGCGTTCAATGCGGTGTCTGCAAAAGCACCTGCCCCGAGACGGCCATTACTCTCAAGCCCCAGTTGGACCTGTCGAAGGATGCCCTGAGTGCCCGGACATTGCATGGCGAGGACCCCTTCGAATGCATCAAATGCGGCACTCCGTTTGGCGTCGCCAGCACCATTAACCGGATCGTTGAAAAACTGGAAAACCAGCACTGGATGTATAAGAACTCGGATAACGTCCAGCTCATCAAGATGTGTGACGACTGCCGGGTCAAAGCCCAGTTCCACGGCGATAACGCGCCCATGGCGGGTGGAGCACGTCCCCGGGTGCGCACCAGTGACGACTATCTGGACAGCTGAAAACAACGGGACACGACATGATTGAGTACACCGAAGTAGGAAAAAAGCCGAACCTGATCGGTACCGACGCGCCCCGCCCGCAAGACAAAAATCCGAAGGGGATTGATCGCATCATCGCCATTGCCTCGGGTAAAGGCGGCGTGGGCAAGTCCACGGTGTCGTCCAACCTGGCTGTTGCGCTGGCCTCGAAAGGTCTCAAGGTTGGCCTCTTGGATGCCGACGTGTACGGCCCCAGCCAGCCCCGCATGCTGGGTGTCTCGGGCCGCCCGTCCAGCCCCGACGGGCATACCATCCTGCCTTTGCGCAATCACGGCGTAACCCTGATGTCCCTGGGCCTGATGGCCCCGGATGACGAGGCCATCGTCTGGCGCGGGCCCATGCTGATGGGCGCCCTGCAACAGATGATGAACCAGGTGGACTGGGGCCGGCTGGACGTGCTGCTGGTGGATCTGCCCCCGGGTACCGGTGATGTTCAAATGACCCTGAGCCAGAAATTCTTCGTTGCTGGTGCGGTTGTGGTCTCGACACCACAGGACATTGCCCTGATGGACGCTCGCAAAGGCATAGATATGTTCAACCGGATGGACGTGCCGCTCTTTGGCTTGATTGAAAACATGGCCTCCTTTGTGTGCGATGGTTGCGGTAAGGAGCATCATCCGTTTGGCCACGGTGGCGCCCGGGCGGAAGCGGAAAAGCTGGGCGCGCCCTTTCTGGGTGAGATCCCGCTGGACCTCGACATCCGTGTGGGTTCGGACGGTGGTGTCCCCATTGTGGTATCAAAACCGGAAAGCTCCCAGGCACAGGCCTTCCAGCGTATCGCCGATGAAATTGTCGCCTCTGACGTCTACGCCCGGGCCATCCTGTGATCGAGTCACCCCTGTTCCCGCCGTTACTCACGGGAGAAGTGGTGCCCAGGCACACGGATCCCTTTGATAAGGCTGTCAGCCGGGCCATGGCGGGTGTCGATTCGGGCACAGTTTTCTACTCCGAGACCGGTGACAACTTGTGTGCGGCCCTGGTGCTGGCGCCGGAAACACCCCTGGAGGAGGCCATCCAGGCCGTCTACGTTGCCCAGATAGGTCTGGCCGAGAGTCTGGGCGCGCTGGCCCCACCGGAAGTGCCTGTGCACTTTGTATGGCCTGATCGGATCAAGGTCAACGGCGCGGTCTGTGGTGGTGTTCGCTTTGCAGCGGACGTGTCAGATTCTAAAGCCCACCCCAACTGGCTGGTTATTGGCATCGAAGTGCCCTTCATGCATTTGAGCGGCGAGCCGGGCGAAAACCCGAATCAAACCTGTCTGTATGAGGAAGGTTGCGTCGATATCACTCCCATGGCGCTGCTGGAGAGCTGGTCCAAACATACCCTGCTGTGGCTGACCTACTTCCTGGACAGCGGATTTGAGCGCATACACAACGAGTGGCGGCCACGCTGCGACACCCTGGGCAAAATGATCGACCGGCCAAAGCCCGGCATCTTTGTCGGACTGGATGAAAAGGGCCGGATGCTGTTGCGTCAGGGTGTGATGACTGAGACAGTGAGTCTGATTGAATTTGCGGAGCACCTATGAAACTGGCCCGAACCCTGCGACTGGATATATCCGATGACAATGTGTTTGAGATGCCAGCCCCCAGCGGTGAGTGGGCCATCTCTGGTGGATTTGAATTTTCCAACTGGACAGAAGCGGATCTGAAGGGTAAGGCCCGTCAGGCCTTCAGCAACGGTTGGTACAGCATCGAATCCGGTGGCCGCGCCAGTTTTGTTGGCGTGTGCAATATCACTGAAGCGGAATTGGAGCAGTTGCGCCAGACCCTGGCGCAAACCTTTGTTGAGTGTTACGGCGCGCCGGATATCGACGCCGCCTACCCGGTCGCCTGCAACGAAATCGACCAGATGCGCAGCATGTGTGAGGATTTCGAGGACAACACCCTGCTGATGGTCAGCCGCGCACTGACCGAACTGGGTGTTGAGGAAACCTACCAGAGCCGCGCGCCGCAGGATGCATCGCTCGAGGCCTTCGCCGTGCACGGCAGCTACGAATAATCACAGCCCGAAGCTGCCGTAGGGAATAAATCGGACGGGGGTCCCCGGCTCTATCTGCTGAGCACTCTCATCCAGTTCCACCAAACCTTCGGACCAGGCCAGACCGGTCACCCGGCCCGATCCCTCCGAGCCGAAGGCCTCAACCTGCCCATCACGGACCCGGGCGCGCAACATCTCGCTGCGCCCCGGCTTCTTGTTTTTTGAAAAATTAGCGGGCATGGCATAGCCCTGGGGTACGAACCATTCACCCCCTGCCAACAGCGCCATCGCAGGAGCGCCAAAGCGCAGCGCGCAGACCCAGGCGGCAACCGGATTGCCCGGCAAACCGACTATGGGTGTGCCCTGGAACATGGCCAGCGCCAGGGGCCGGCCCGGCTTGATCGCGATGCGCCAGTTGCTGATGTCGCCATGGGCCTTCAGCGTTTTCGACACATGATCCTCGTCACCGGCAGAAATGCCGCCACTGGTCAGGATCAGGTCGCACTGCTCAGCGCCGCGCTCCAGGGCCGCTTTGACGTCTCCCGCCCGGTCAAGCACATGGCCCAGGTCCACCAGTTCATAGCCGAGTCTCGCCACCAGGGCACTCAGCATCGGGCGGTTGGCGTCATAGATCTGCCAGTCGGTGACCGCGGAACCAACCGGCTTTACCTCATCACCCGTGGAAAGGACGCCCACTCGCAGCCGCTGATACACATCCACCGACTCGATACCGACGCTGGCGAGGACGGAAATCTGGGTAGGCGTCAGGCGGGTACCGGCGGTAAGAATCCGATCCTGCGCCTGGATGTCCTCGCCAGCCTTGCGGGCATTGGCTCCCGCTTTTAGCGTACCGTTCAAATGCAGGTGTCCGTCGATGACGTCGCAGTCTTCTTCCAGGACCACGGTATCCGTGCCGGCGGGAATGACTGCACCGGTCAGAATCCGGATGGCGTGGCCCTCAGGTACAAGCTCCCGGTAGGGGTCCCCGGCGGCGCTGCGACCGTCGACCAGAGGCAGGGTGCAGGGGGCATCCGTCAGGGGGCCGGCAAAGGCATAGCCATCGACTGCGGAATTGTCGCTGGGGGGATGGGCGCGAGGCGCATGGACGTCGCTCGCCAGTATCCGGCCATTGACCTGTGACAGCGGAACGGATTGCTCCACGCCCACCACAGGGTGCAAGCGTGAACGTAACCGTTCCAGGGCCTCGTCTACCGGCGTCCAGTTCACCCCGGGGGGCAGGGCAAAACAGTCGTTACGAAGCGGGTTCATGGCTCTCCCGTTCATGGTTGTACCTTTCATGGTTTTCCCCGTGGTTTTTCAGGGTTCAGAATAAAGTCAGCGATTCCGGATACATCGTTCAAGTCAAAGCAGGGGCCCGCAAACTCCGAGGCATAGTCCGTTGCCACAGCAATAATACTGGCGTTTTCCGGGTGGAGGGGCGCACGGGAGCTTTCCCGCCTGTGCACCTCAATTTTGGGGTGTGAATGGGTCTTGAAACCCTCGACCACAACCCAGTCGCAGGGGCCAAGCCGTGCCAGCAATTCATCCAGCGTCGGTTCTTCGGCGCCGCGCAACTCGTGCATGATGGCAAAGCGCTGCCCCCCTGCCAGAATGACCTCGCGAGCACCGGCATCACGGTGTTGGTAACTGTCGGTGCCTGGCTGGTCCACATCCACCCCATGATGGGCATGTTTGATCGAGTTAACCGTTAATCCTCTGCCGGACAGCTCACGAATCAGGGCGGCGGCCAGGGTGGTCTTTCCGCAGTTTTTCCAGCCCACGATGCCGATGACGTTCACTTCAGATGCTGCTCCGCCCAGGCCAGGTCTTCCGGCGTATTAATGTTGAAAAAGTCGTCCTCACCAAACATCACCAGCGTCTCACCCTTGGCCTGGGTCCATTGACGAATCTTGCGTACTCCGTCGTTCAGGGCGGCTCGCAGATCATGCCGCAACGCAACCTGCCAGCGGCCAAAGGTTGGTTGGGGAAGCCGGCCGCGCTCCGGATCCGGCGTGGCTGCCAGCACCACCGGGGTATCGTATTCGGCCAGCCTTGCAGCCAGATCCCGAGGGAACGACGGAGTATCCGCGGCAACGCTGATCAGCCACTCATGGCCCTGTTCGGCCGCCCAATCCATGCCCGCGAGCACACCCGCCAGCGGGCCTGCATGGCCGGCGACAGAGTCGGCAACCACCGCCAGACCCAGATCATCAAAACGGCTCAAGTCCCCGTTGGCGTTTAACACCACAGCATCGACCTGCGGCGTGATTCGATCAATGACACGTTGGATCAGTGACTGATCACCCAGCATCAATCGCCCCTTGTCACCGCCACCCATTCGGCTTGCCTGGCCGCCTGCCAGAATCACTGCGCAATCAGTCATGCTGAGCCTCCGTCAATCATACTGAGCGCCTTTGCGCCGCATTTTTTTGTCCTCCTCCGGAACCTGCGAAAGGTCCTGATCGAACACCAGGCGGTGCTGGCCACTGAGGCAGGTGAATTTCCGGCCCCGCATCCTTCCGACCAGCGTCAACCCGACCTGTCGGGCAATATCGACACCCCATGCGGTAAAGCCCGACCGGCTGATCAGCGTCGGGATTCCCATCAGGGCCGTCTTGATCACCATTTCGGAGGTCAGACGACCCGTGGTGTAGAGGACTTTATCGGCCGCCGGGATGCCGTTCAAGTGCATCCAGCCCGCAACCTTGTCGACCGCGTTGTGACGCCCGACATCTTCCATATAAGCCAGGATTTCACGGCCCTGACACAGGGCAGTGCCGTGAATGGCACCGGTTTCCATGTACAGGCTGGGGGTGTGGTTAATCTGGTAGGAAAGATCATAAAAGGTGCTGGTGTGCACCGGCGTATCCGGTAGTGACAGCCCTTCAAGCCCCGCCATCATGTCACCAAACACGGTGCCCACGGCGCAGCCGGAGGTCCGGGTTTTCTTTTCCAGCTTGGACTCTACATCGGTAACATCCGCGGTACGGACTACAGCGACTTCCAGCTCTTCGTCGAATTCAATCTTCGTGACCTGATCGGTTTCTTTCAGCATACCCTGATTGAGCAGGAAACCGAGGGCCAGGTACTCCGGGTGATCGCCGATGGTCATGGCCGTGACGATCTCCTGGCTGTTCAGGTAGATGGTCAGGGGGCGCTCCTCGATCACGCTGATCGATTTCCCCTGGCCGGCTTCATCAACACCCTCGACGGTGCGGGACAGCCGGGGGTCTTTGGGATCGGGTAGAAGGGGTGCAATCATCATTATGGTTCCGTTCCGTACATCAGCGTTACTGGATTGAATCTCGGCAAACGGCGACAGTGATCAGCCTATTTGGCGTTTGGGAAAAACAGCTGTTTGCCGTCAACCCGATAGCCGGCAATGGCCGCTTGACCGGTTTCGGAGAGCAACCATTGTGCGAAGGTTTCCGCCGCTTCACGATTCACGTTGGGGCACTTGTCAGGACTGACGGGAATAACACCGTATTGATTGAACAGGGAAGAGTCTCCCTCGAATAAAAGGGTGCCGTCCTGTTTGTTGGCAAATGCGATCCAGGTGGCTCTGTCAGTCAACACATAGGCGCCCAGGCTCACACCGGTATTCAGGGTTGCGCCCATGCCGCTGCCGGTTTCAAGGTACCATTGACCGGATCCTTCGGTGGGGTCGACAGACGCCGCCTGCCACAGTGTACGTTCTTTTTTGTGGGTGCCCGAGTCATCACCCCGTGAGGCAAACTTGGCCCCGGCTTGCTGGATTCGCTGCATGGCATCAACAACATTGCTGGCCTGTGCCAGATTTGCGGGATCGGCTTTGGGGCCGATGATGACGAAGTCGTTGTACATCAGGTCGCGGCGGTAGTCGCCATAGCCGTCAGCGACGAATTTTTCTTCAGCTGGCCTGGCGTGAACCAGAAGCACATCGCCATCGCAGCGCATTGCATTTTTGATCGCCTGCCCCGTGCCCACGGCGACCACATTGGCCTGAACACCGGTATCCCTTTCCACTAACGGTAAGAGGTATTCGTACAGGCCGCTATTCTGGGTTGAGGTGGTGGATTGAACGATGATGGTATCGGCGTGGGTGTGAGCGCTGAAAGCCAGCGCAACGCAGGTGAAAAAACGTTTCATAATGGCCCTCTAGAACAGAATTTCGCCCGCCAGGTATGCTTTGGCCGTCCGGGTTTGGGGCGCGGTAAAAAACTGCTCCGCCGGACTTTGCTCGGCTACCTGCCCATTGGCTATAAATACGATTTCATCAGCCAGACGTCTAGCCTGACATTGGTCGTGACTGACCAGAATGACCTTGGTCCCCCGGGCGCTTTGGGCTTTGACCAGGGATTCAATTAATAGCACCGATGCCGGGTCCAGGCTAGCCGTTGCCTCATCCAACAGCAATAAAGCAGGTTCATTCAACAGGGCTCGTGCCAGGGCCAGTCGTTGTTGTTCTCCACCGGACAGCATCCGGGCCGGTTGGCCGGCCCGGTCAGTCAAGTTGACAGACTCCAGAGCCTGAATCAAACGCCGGGGATCGGTTTTGGCGATCCCGGGGGCCGCAAAGGCCAGATTCTGTAACACAGTCCGGCGCAGTAGTACCGGTTGCTGAAAGACCATGGCCTGCTCATCTCGGCTATTGGCCACGGTCAGGGGGCCCAGTGTAATCACGCCCTGATCCGGAATGATCAGCCCGTGCAAACAGCGAAGGAACATGGTTTTACCCGCGCCGTTCGGGCCCATAATCACCGTGATGCCGGGCTCATAAATCCGCAGGTTTACACCCTGCAACACGGCCCGATTGCCTTTAATAAGGCGCAGATCACTGATACATATGGGCAAGAGTGAGCTAGGCATATTGGCGCTTCGCAGCGTATTCACGGATGCCGATCACCAGTGCGTTGACCAGCAGTGACAGTGTGAGCAACACAGCACCCAGGGCCAAAGCCAGAGTCAGGTTGCCCTTGGAGGTTTCCAGCGCAATGGCGGTGGTCATTACACGGGTTAAATGATCAATGTTGCCGCCGACGATAATAACGGCGCCAACCTCGGCAATAGCCCGGCCGAAGCCCGCCAGAATGCAGGTAGTCAGCGCATAGCGCGCATCCACCATGTAGGCCGCCACCGCGCGGCGCCCGGTGATACCCATGGAGTAGAACGTATCCCTGTACTCCTGATGAAGGTGCTCAATCACCTGATTCGACAGCGCCGCAATAATCGGGGTAATCAGCACCACTTGCGCAATAATCATGGCAGAGGGTGTGTACAGCAGGCCCAGCCAGCCCAGCGGACCGGACCGTGACAGCAGCAAATACACAATCAACCCCACAACCACCGGGGGAATGCCCATCAGCGCGTTCAGCAAAAGAATGCAGAATTTGCGCCCCGGAAATCTGGTGATCGCCAGCCAGGTCCCCAGGGGCAAAGCGATGACCGCGGATATCACCAGTGCAGTGACACTCACCCGAATGGACAGCCAGAGAATTTCGAACAGATCTGAGTCCAGCGTGATAATCAGTCGAAAGGCTTCAGACAAAGCATCCATTTATAAGGATAGTCCTGAATTAGTTCATCGAAGATTCAATCCTCTTTGCTGCGGATTCGCAAGGTTTTTAGCGGGTTTATGTTTCAGTCCACCAGTATCCGCTCAAGTGCCGCCCGGATTTCGCCGGGGATGGAGGTCGGAGCATTATTCCTGCGGTCCACGAACACATGCACAACCTGCCCGAATGCGGCTGCTTTTCGATCACCTTTCCTGAAAACGCCAACCTCGTAAGTCACCGAACTGCTGCCGATTTTTACCACGCGGAGCCCCGACTCGATGGCCTCGGGATAGGCTGCCGGTTTTCGGAACTGACAGTTTGAACTGACAATGTATCCGACGATGGGGGCGTTGTGGATATCCAGGCCTCCCTCATCAATCAGATACTGGTTTATGGCAGTGTCGAAGTAGGAATAGTAGGTGACGTTATTGATGTGCCCATACACATCGTTGTCCATCCATCGCGTGGTGATGGGGTAAAAAATGGTGAAGTCTTCTCGTTCCAATGTCGGGCTCCTGAATCTGGGTTAGGCCGGATTGTTCAACTGTAAGAGCACAGTTTTCTCACATAAAGAGAACCGGTCCGGAAATCGTTCCGGGAAACAGGGCCTCCGACCGCTTCGACTAATCAAACAGGACAACCTGGCGGACTGCCTTGCCTGAGGCCAGCTTTTCAAATCCCTCGTTAATCTGGTCCAGCCTTAGCGTACCACTGAGCAGTTTGTCCACCGGCAGCTTGCCCTGACGAAACAGAGTGACGTAGCGGGCGATATCACGTACGGGCACGCAACTGCCGACATAGCTGCCTTTCAGGGTGCGTTCTTCGGCAACCAGGCTGACCTGCTGGATGGCGACTTTCTTTTCCGGATGGGCCAGGCCGCCGGTGACGGTGGTGCCACCACGGCGGGTGATCTGGTATGCGAACTCCAGGGCCTTTTCGGAGCCGGCCATTTCAATCGCGCAGTCCACGCCGCCGCTGGTCAGGGTTTTGATCTTGTCCCCGCAACCATCTTCACCGGAGTTGAAGGTGTGGGTCGCGCCCAGTTCCTTCGCCAGCGCAAGCTTGTCGTTGTCCAGATCAATCGCGAACACCTCGCCAGCTCCGGCTACCAGGGCGCCCAGTACGCTGTTGAGGCCGACCCCACCGAGACCAATGACGGCTACGGTCTGCCCCGCCTTGATGCCTGCGGAGTTGATGGCGGCACCGACGCCGGTCAGTACCGCACAACCGAACAGTGCGGCGTGATGCAGGGGTAGCGCTGGATCGACCTTGACCAGGGAGTCCCGCGATACCACCGCATGATCGGCAAAGGCGGAAACCCCCAGATGGTGATTGATGGCGGTGCCATCCGCCCGATGCAGGCGGTGTTCGCCGCTGACCAGGGTGCCGGCGTTATTGGTTTTCGCAGCAGGCTCGCACAGGGCCGGCCGGCCTTCCGCGCAGGGGGCGCAGTGGCCACAGCTGGGTACAAATACGGCAACCACATGATCGCCTTCTTTCAGGTCGCGGACCCCGTTGCCGACCGATTTCACAACCCCGGCCGCTTCGTGGCCCAGGGCCATGGGCACCGGGCGCGGCCGGTTACCGTCGATCACCGACAGGTCGGAGTGGCACAGGCCGGCGGCTTTGATTTGCACCAGCACCTCATTATCGCCAGGCGGGTCCAGTTCCAGTTCTTCAATGACGAGTGGTTGGGTGTCCTGATAAGGGCGTTCGGCACCAATGGCTTGCAGAACAGCTGCACGAATTTTCATTGCATTTCTCCTCGGTCAATCGTTGTTCGGGGCTCAGTCCACTGACGCCGATGCGTGTTCACGACCCGCCGAAACGGAGCCGCGTTCGATGCGCCAGGTGGCGTCTACCAGATCCGCAGAGTGGGTGTCGTCCGACTCTGCGATCAATACCGTCAGGCCTTCCCCGCGCAGGTCTGCAATGACAGACGTCAGTCGCATGGCCAGTACCGGCGCCACGCCTTCGAATGGCTCGTCCAGCAGGATCAGCTCCCGACCCGGTATCAGGGCGCGGCCCAGGGCGACCAGTTTTTGTTGACCACCGGAGAGCTGCAGGGCCTTGCGCTCTCCGAAATCGGCGATCTCCGGCATCAGGGAGTAAACCCATTTCAGGCGATCTTCACCGTCCTTGATTTTGTTTGCCCAGGCCGGCATCAGCATATTTTCGCTAACGGTCAGTTCCGGGATCAGACGGCGATCCTCTGGCATATAGCTGATGCCCATTCTGGCGCGGCTATGGGACGCATGGCGGGTCAGGTTCTCTCCCTTGAACTCGATCTTGCCGGCGGCCGATGGCAGCAGGCCCATGATGGCCTTGATCAGCGTCGTCTTGCCGGCGCCGTTATGGCCGATCAGGTTCGCCATCTCCCCGCCGGGAATGGTCAGGTTTATATCCCGCAGAATACCGATTTTTTCGATCAATACGTCAAGGTGAGTGATGTTAAGGCTCATGTCTGACGTCTCCCTGCTCGGTTTGGGGCTGGCGTTTACCGGTCACCAACTCCTGGACCTGTTCATCCGCAAGGACCTCGTCGATGACGCCATCCTTGATGACAACGCCGCTGGCGAAGGCCAGAACCCGGGTAACATAGCGCTGGACGATCTCCATGTCGTGCTCGACAAAAAGCACGGTCAGGCCCCGCCGGCGAACCACCTCCATTACGGTGTCCATCAGATTGTACTTCTCTTCCGTGCTGACGCCGCTGGTGGGCTCATCCAGCAGCAGCATCTTCGGCTCGCCCAGCATGGCAATCGCAATATCCAGCAGTTTTCGGGCACCCTGGGGCATGGCCGTGACCATTCCATCCCTGTACTGAGTGATATTCATCTGCTCCAGAATCTCGTCCGCTGCCGAAATACGTTCCGGCGTGCGCACCGGGCGTGTCATGTTCAGTTGCCGGCCTTCAGCAGCGGACAGGGCGATCACGAGATTGTCCAGAACGGAAAGTTCCAGGAAAAGCTGTGGAACCTGGAACGAGCGAGCCAAGCCACGGCGCATAAGTTTCCGGGGGCCGAGATTTCTGATGGGCTGGCCATCAAAGTTGATGACACCGGAGGAGGGCGGCAGATAACCGGTTACCATATTGATAAAGGTGGTCTTGCCCGCCCCGTTCGAGCCGATGACCCCGACGATTTCCCCGTCCGTGATGGTGACATTGATATCATCAGCGGCAACCACGGCACCAAAATAGCGGGAAAGGCCTTCCGTCTTCAGTATGTCGGTCATGCTTCAGCGCCCCGCTTTCGGATGAACAGACTCCAGATACCTTTGGGCAGGAACAGGATAATCAGTAGCAGAACTATGCCCAATATGAGTTGCCAGGAATTGGGAAACAGCTCGACCGCGTAGGTCCTCACCAGGATAAAGATGAACGCAGCAATAAACGGCGCGGCAACGTGGCCCGTCCCGCCAAGCAGTGCAATGAACACAAACTCACCGGAAATCGTCCAGTAAGCCATGGTGGGATCAACATGCCCTGCCGTCAGGGCCGTCAGTGAACCGCCAACGGACCCCAGGGCGGCAGCAATGACGTAATTGATGTACAGCACCTGGCGCCGCGAGATCCCCATGTATTCAACGCGCACCTCATTCTCACGGATCGCCTCGCAAGCCAGCCCGATACTGGACTGGAAGTAGCGGTTCAGGAACAGTGCCGCGGCGAGAGCCAGGACGACCGCCAGCCAGAGAGTTGTGGTGCTTTCCAGGCCCTGGCCGGGTTGGTAACCCAGGATTGACCACTTCACCACGCCAAAGCCGTCCGTGCTGCCAAGTCCCTGGCTCTTCACGAGAATACCGTAGAGAATCATGGAAAAAGCCAGCGTGAGCATGGCGAAAAAGATTTCCCGATATCGCGTCAACAAAAGCCCCAACACCATGGCCAGGGCAACCGTTGCGATGATGCCCATGCCAATGAGGGCCAGCGCATCGGTCACACCGAGAAAGCGTCCACCGAGACCGACCGCATATCCACCCATGGAGTAGAACAGCCCCTGGCCAAAGGAAATCAGGCCTGCCCGCATTAGCATGACCACACCCATGACGACGAGGGCGGCGGCAATCGCCAGGGTCGATGTGAAGACCAGCCAGTCAGGGCTGATGAGCGATGAAAGCCCAAGCAACAGGGCTGCCACTATCAGCAACATTTCTGTTTTTTGCAGACGCATCATATTTTCCTCGCCGTGGCCCGGCCAAACAGCCCGTGGGGACGGAAGATCAGTACTGCAGCCATCACCGCATAAATGATGAACAGTTCCAGTTGCGGCATGGTATGGATCGAGGCCGCCCGGGCCAGACCGACGATCAGTGCCCCGATGGCGGCACCGGTAATGCTGCCCAGCCCACCGGTAACGACGACCGCGAAGGCCACGACAATGACCTCAACGCCGATGCCGGGAACCACCGAAATAATGGGTGCGGTAAAGCCACCGGCAATCGCGCCGAGGCCGGCACCGATCACAAAGGTCATGGTAAACATGCGGCGGACATTCACACCCATGGCCTCGGACACTTCGCGATCATGAATAATGGAGCGAAGGATCTTTCCGGTACGCGTACGCTCCAGCCAGAACCACATGATGGCGCCAACAACTGCGGATACGCCGATCACCATGATCTGGTAGCCGGATACCGTCAGCACACCAATATTGAAGCGGCCCAGGGCAGTGTAAGGCTGATAGGCGAAATAGGGTGTCGTTCCCCAGACGAGTTTCATAAGGTCTTCCAGGATCAACAGCAGGGCAAAGGTAACGATCAGCATCAGTACTTCGTCACGCCCATACATCAGTCGGAGGATTCCCCGTTCCATGATGAGGCCGGCTGCTGCTCCGATGGCGATGGCGCAGCCGGCAAGGAGCGCGAAGGCAATCCACAGTTGATCCCCGCCACTGGCGTAATACCAGCCTATGGATGAAGCCGCCGCGTATGCCCCGAGAGCGTATAGGCTGCCGTGGGCCATGTTCAGGATGCGCATAACGCCATAAATGACGGTCAGCCCAGCTGCAACAAGAAACAGCCAGGACGCGTAGATAAGGCCGTCTATCAGAATCGCCCAGATGGTTAACATCTGTGTCTACTCCTGCTGGAAGGGCTCCGGTACCTTATAATAAGCACCGGAACCCGAGTGATGGATCAGTCGCACTTGGCTTCAGGGAAGCCTGCCTTGATCCACTCCTGGGCATCGTGATTATCGGGCGGAGAGACACACTCACCGGCATAGGAGCGAACGTTACGCAACTCCGGCCCGGAATCCGGTGAATAGTAGTATTCGCCGTAGTACATCGGTTGCAACGCCTGATGGCCATTGGCCAGTGCCATCCGAACCTTGCCACTCACGGATTCGAAGGTTGCGTTTTTAAGAGTAGACGCAAGCTGCTCGTCCGACGGCTTGCCCTTGGCCCCGGAATTGTCAGCTGCGTACTTCAGCGCCAGCAGAGCCTGGGCCATCTTCGACGCAGGATAGCTGGGCGGTACGCCGTGCTTCGCTTCATAGGCTTTCGAGAACCAGTCACTCAGGTCGTTGTCTGGCATGAACGCACCGAAGGGGCCACGACCACCGATGATCGTGCCGTCAGGTGCCTGGTTTTTAAACCGGTTAAAACCGGATTCGCCAGTAGTCAGCACAGCCGTTGCCTGTTCGAGAAGCCCGCGCACATTGGCCTGTGCTACGAACGCCTCCATGTCGCCACCCCACATACTGGAATGAATGATTTCGGGACGACGGGTCTGGAGGGCGGAAATTTCGGTGCCGTAACTGCCCTGGAAAATCTGGGGCGTCTGGTTATCCACAAACTCGGTATCTGGCATCAACTGCTTCATGGACTCCCGGAAGTCATTCCAGGAATCCTGACCCCAGGCATAGTTCTGCTGGATACCGGCCACTCGCCTGATGTCCGGACGGGTTTCTTTCAGGTAGTGGGCGGCGGCAACGTTATCCGCGGTGGCATCAAGGCCGGTCCGGAAAAAGTACTGCGGGTTGTCCAGTTCCGGGAAAAGGCGCGGCGTGCCGCAGTCAAAGGCGATGGTAAATGTCTTCAGTTCTTCGGCGGCCGGGCTGACCGCCAGGCAATCACCACTGGAGATATAGCCGATCACCGCATCAACATTCTGACGCTGGACCAGGTTCCGGTATTCCTCAACTTGTTTGGTGGGGCCACCGGCTTCGTCGATGACCACCGACTCCAACTGCAGTCCGTTGATACCCTTGGTGTTGTAGGGCGCCGGCAGGGTGCCCTCGTTAATTGCCTTGATCACTGTCTCAGCGGCCTGCGCCGCCGGGACCCCGAATGGGCCAGATGCACCGCCGGACAGAAAAGTCACCAGTCCGACCTTGAAGGTGTCTTCCTGGGCGCTGGCGGAACCCGTGAAGCCCATGACACCGACAGAGGCTATGGCCAGCGAGGTGGCGGTGCCCAGGAGCTTCCGCTGCCAGGGTTTGGGTTGCAGGGAGTGTCCCATTGTCTTCTCCTTCATTGTTTTTGTGAAAAAGCAGCTGGCCAGAGGTCAGTTGCCGGATTCACCGCGTCGCTTCTTGACGAGAGCGGGGGACGGTTTCAGGGATTCAGCATCGTAAATACGCCAGTTGCCCAGCATGACTTGGGCCGGCGGATAGTGTGTGTTGGGTACCGGTATGCCGATCACTTGCGCCTGGACGATTTGGTGAGTGTCCGGGTCGATATAGGAGACATAACCCTCGGGATCCTTGGGCAGACGAATGTGCAATCCTTCCAGTGCCGAAATCATGGCGTCTGTGTCGGAGGCCTTGCCGGCCTGGCGAATTGCGCTGGCTATGATGAGCATGCCTGCGTAGGCCCCTTGCGCGGAGTAACTGGGATAGCGTCCCGACAGGGCGTGGAACCGGTTGACGAATTGGTGGTTCAGTTTGGTGTCGGGCCAGTTTACGTGGTGTCGGGCGGACAGGATGAGCCCTTCCGGGGCTTCCGGGCCCAGACTGACCAGGGTTTCGTAGTCGCCGCCGGCATCAAAATTGGCGACGCGCATCTGCAGGAACAGTCGAGTTGTGCGGGCCTGAGCGATAAAGGCCGTAAAATCGCCACCCCACAGAGCCACCACGAGTACGTCCGGCTGCGACTCAAGCAAAGCCTGGATATAAAGTGAGTAATCCGGCTCGTAGAGCTTGGGCCAGTATGTGCCCGTTACCTCATAGTCCACCCCGAGCAGTTCCAGCGCCTGCTGCAGGTCGCGCCAGGCGACCCTGCCATACTCATAATCCGGCCCAAGAAAAGCCAGCTTCTTCCAACCGGTTTTCTGTTGCAGTTCCTGCAGGTAACGCGCGCCAGCGGCATGGGAATACCAGGTGTCGCTGGAGACCCGGAAGTAGTATTCGTGGCCCTCCTCAAGAGTTGCTCTTGAGGAGGCATGGTCAGTGCCGATCAGAATGATCTTTCGTTGTTTCGCCAGGCGGCTGACAGCCATGCCCACACCCGAACTAACCATGCCGCAGAGGATGTTGGCGTTATCCTGGCGAATAAAGTCTTCCGCCATGCGAACGGCAAACGAAGACTTGGAGCGGGAGTCGTCGACGATCACCCGCAGCCTGGGCGCAGCAGGATCAGCGCTGAGTTCTTCAAGGGCGAGTTTTATGGCGACAATGCTGTCCCGGCTATAACTGGCGGAGCGACCGGTCATGGGATACATGCAGGCAACCGTGGCGTCGGCTGCATTTTTAGCGGCACCCAACTCGACCCGCCCCACCAGTGGTGTGGCCGGCACCCGGACTGCGGCCTGGCTCGAGTTCACGCCGAGCAGTATAACGGCAGCCAAACCCGCATAGACTGGCAAGCTGCCCAGGCAGGTCGCTGTGCAATCAATGAACAGAGCTTGGCGCAAGCGGGCCAGCAGTCCCGGCAACTCAGTCTCCCGAGCCGAACATATCCGGCGTGTGGTTATGTGTTTTTATTGTGAACCAACTGGCAGGACAGAACGCAAAACGGGTGCCAATGTACGTGAAAGGCGCATTCAGGCGGGGCGCAAGACGAATGAGGCTTCCCCGTCTCTACATCAGGCGGCGTTGTGAGCGCAAAGCGCTCAGAGCGGGCGGCGGCAGTGAGCGCTCTTCGCTCAATTATTCAGGTAATCCCCAAGCGTTGCAGACGGCGTTTGAAGGCATGCCGGGAAAGCCCCAGCTGTTCGGCCGCCTTACCCTTGTGGCCGTCGGTTTTTTCCAGGGCCTCCAGCACCAGCTGACGCTCCGCACGCTGAAGGTGCTGGTCAAGGGAGGATTCCCTCAACTGCTTGTTGTCTCCCGTAGACACGCTGGCTGCGTGGAATTCGGCGGGAAGGTGCTGCGGCTGGATCAACTGGCCGGGGTAGAGAATGGTCAGGCGCTCCACCAGATTGCGTAACTCACGAACATTGCCCGGCCAGCTGTAGGCCAGCATTAAATTCAGGGCCTCCAGGGGTATCTTGATAGGACGGCAGCTTTCTTCCCGGGCCTGTGAGTCAATGAAGGCGTCCAGCAATTCATGAAGGTCATCGCCTCGCTCGCGAAGCGGCGGGATCGTCATTGCAATGACATTTAGCCGGAAATAGAGGTCTTCCCGGAAATGACCCTGGCGGACTTCATCTTCAAGGGATCGATTGGTGGCCGCAATGACCCGCACATCCGCGATATGGTTGCTGCCGCCGCCGCCAACCGGCCGGTAGTCACCGTTTTCCAGAAAGTGCAGAAACTTTGCCTGCAGTGGGAGAGGCAATTCTCCGATTTCATCCAGAAACAGGGTGCCCCGGTGGGCCATAGCCACCAAGCCGGAGCGCTTTTGGTGAGCGCCGGTGTAGGCCCCTTTCTCGGCACCAAACAATTCCGCTTCGATGAGCTGTTCTGGCAGTGCGGCGCAGTTGATCTCAACAAAGGCTTCGGAGGATCGCGCGCTTTGTTCATGGATGGCTCGGGCCACGACGGCCTTGCCGGTGCCAGACTCGCCCAGCAGCAGAATTCTGCCTGCACTGCTGCTGGCAACGCGCTGGATCGTTTGCCAAAGATGGGTCATGGCCTCACTTGAGCCTATCAGGCCGGACGAGGAGGCCCCTCGGGTGCGATGGTAGGTGAGCTCTTCCTGCATGCGGGTGCGCTCAGTGATGTTCTGTATCAGGTGAAGTAGTTCGTCAAGTGCAAAGGGTTTGGTGAGGTAGTCGGTAGCGCCGGCCTTTACTGCCTGCACCGCCGCCCGGGTATCGCCATGGGCGGATATCATCACCACAGGTAGTTCAGGATACAGCCGGACAGCTTCGTACAGGACATCCATGCCGCTCATTTCTGGAAGCCGCAAATCGAGCAGCATCAAGTCTGGCAGATTTTTCGCCAGAGCTGCCAGGCCCGCTTCACCGGTGTAGGCGCACTGGCTTTGGATACCGGCCTGGTTCAGGGCGAAGGTGAGTGAGCGGACAAAGCGTTGTTCGTCATCAACGATCAGAATCTGTGAGCGCATGTTGGTTGTCAGTAGTTCGTTGTTTTTGTGTTTTCTGCTGTAGTAAAAGGTTATCACTGTTTGCTGTCGGCAGGGTGACGGAAACTGTGGTGCCCCCTCCCTCGGTGCTCTGGATCAGCAAATCGCCCTTATTAAGCTCAATCAATTGGCGAGTGATGCTCAGTCCTAGGCCGATACCTTCCTGCCGGGTCGTGAAGAAGGGTTCCGTGACCCGCTGCAGGACGCTTTCATGCATGCCGCAGCCATTATCGTTGATATCTACGGTAACCCGGTCCCCGTGGCGGAATGCCCGCAGCTGAACGACGCCCCCGGGTTCGCAGGCCTGAATGGCATTGGCTACCAGATTGACCAGGCACTGGATGACTTGGTCGGGGCTGGCGTAAATGGACTGTCGTGCATCGCCGCTGGCGCTTACCGTCACCTCATGGGTTTCTGCCAGCCCGGTGGTGAGTACGGAGGTATGGCGGAATACCCGTCTGATATCGACTTGCTCAGGGGCCCCGGCGACCGGACGGGCGTAATCGAGCAAGTTACCGACCACGCGGTTGAGGCGATCAATTTCATCCTCCACGGAGATCAGCAGATCCCGTCGCTGGTCATCGGTTTCCCCTTTTTCCAGTGCCTGAACCGTCAGCTTGATGGTAGCCAGCGGATTGCGCACCTCATGGGCGACCCCCGTGGCGAACTCCCCCAGCACAGCGAGATTTTCCGCCTGAACCGTGCGCTGGATCATTTCTTGCAGGCGGTCTGCCATGGCGTTGAAGGCGTGTGCCAACACATCGATCTCATCCTTATCGTTCCTTGGTGCCTGCAGACGAAATTTCAGGTCACCGGAGGCAAAGGCTTCGGCGCCTTCGGTCAGCCGGGCAACCCGCCGACGCAGACTCCTCGCCAGTGCCCAGAATAAGGCCACCGTGCCCAGGACCATTACGCTGGCCAAAGCATAGAGTCCGAGCTGGGCATCTCGCAACGGGCTCAGGATTTCACTCGTGGAAACCACGTAATCAATACGCCAGCCGGGCAGCACTTCCGGCCCGGTACGCAGAGCCTCCGGCGCGGTTGTCTGCAGGTTGCCCGTGGCATCGAGCAGGTCGCCTGCGGGGGTGCGCAAAAAGGATTTCAGAACGCCGGCCAGGTTTTCGGTGCGCATCAATTCGGTGAGAGACGCTAACCGCACATGCAGGCCAATGGAGCCCTCAATAGCCTGAATGGCACTGTTCCTCAAAGGTTGACGGATTAACAGCCAAGCGGGGCCGTCGCCATCGGGCAGGTAGGGGCCGATGATCTCACTGCTGCCAAAAGTGACGGTGGGCAGGCCCTCCAGTGACCAGTTCTCACGGCTCCAGTAGGGGCTGCCAGATGCGGCCTGACCCGGAATAACATCGGTCAGTTCCTCATTGCCGTCGAAAAACAGAACGCCGTAGAGGTCCGGTGAATCCGCCTCCACCCGTACCAGTTCTTTGACACCTTCGGGCACCGCATCGTTGTATGAAAGATACAGGGGAGTAGAGGGGTGGGTGGACAGGGTTTCAAGCTGGTAGATCCGGTTCTCGATAAAATTGGTCAAACGATTGACATTGCCGGCGACCTGGGCCTCAAGGCGCTCCCCGGCGAGACGCTCAGTCAGCAAGTCCGAGACTGTGGCGTAAAGCGCGCTGAGCAACGCAACCGAACCAACCATCAGTGTTAGCGAGAGAAAAGTGTAACGGCCTACCAGACTGAATCTGGGTTTCATGGCAACCTCATTATTGTTAGGCAGCGATAGTTTCAATCATAGTTCCAGATTCTGTAGGTCGTAGCACAGTACCGCCGGTGCCATTATACCGCCTGAGACCCTGCTGTTGCAGGCTTTGAGGTCAATGCAAGCCGCGCGAAGTCGCGGATTCAGGAATAATAAAAGCAGGATTTTTTACAGTACTAACCTAGAGTCCAGAAAACGACCGTTTGTTGTGTCTTATAGGCGTGTGCCAATTTGGCACTTATTGTTGACTCGAATTTTCGTGTGCGCCATTATGGCACCATAGAATAGGTTAAGTAGCAGGTATATTTTGGATACAAAAACGTAACTCTAGAAATAGGGCAATGCGTTAAACGCCGTAACCCGAACAACGCCGTAACCCGAACAAATAGGGGCAATGCGGATCGATACAGTAAACCAAAGGGGAGACGATGCAGTAGGGACCTAACCAGTCCAGTTCCACGCATCGATAAAAAATATGATGAATATGCAAAGCAAAGACACACGCTTAGTGGCGCGTGTCGACGAAGAAACCCAAAAACTCATTGCGCATGCGGCGGAGTTGACGGGGCGCAGCCTAAGTCAGTTCCTGATTTATGCAGCCAAGAAAGAAGCGATGGAAGCCGAGCGCCAGGCTGTTCAAATTCGAGTCTCACGAAAAAGTGCGGATAGAATGCTGGCACTTCTGGACAATCCAGAGCCGATTAACCCGGAACTCCGGGCTGCTGCGCTTAAACACAGGAAGTTAGCGCGTGACTTTAAAGACAGAAGAAATTAATAAGAAACACAACCGCCGGAAGTTTGATTGCGGCAAAGAGGCATTAAACGAGTTTCTGAAGAAAATTGCTCGGCAGAGCAATGAAAAAATGGCAACTCGTACCTATGTCCTCATTGAGGATGACCCAACAGAAATTCTTGGGTATTACACCCTCCTCCCCAGTACGGTGGCCTTTCCTGAAGGGCATCCTCTTCAGAAAAGGTATCCGACAGATCCCCCTGTTTATCGTCTAGCTCGCCTGGCCATTGATAATTCCGCAAAAGGATATGGCTTGGGTGCATATCTTCTAATTGAGTCTTTAGAGCGAATTGTTGACGCCTCCCTATCTGTCGGCGGAATCGGCTGCGCGGTGGATGCCAAGGACGATGATTCAAAACGATTCTATGAAAAGTATGGTTTCATCCCCATCGATAATGTTGACGGCGATCCATTAGCACTTTGGCTCCCAATCGATCAATGCATTGAGGCTGTAGACCTTGCTGCATATTCCGGCCCATTATGAACACCCACTCCGGACGAACGTGAACACCCATTCTGGCTTAACGTGAACAGTCATTCTGGTCGAAAATGAACGCTTTTCGGTGATTTTGCGTAAACCGCTGAAGGTTGCCACCCATTCCACGTTTTCGATTGAAACTGGTTATGCCGTCATCTGTGGATTCTGCTGAACGGAAAGCAGCTTGGGATTTTTGGCGAAGAGGGTTTTCTTTCTATCCGCTCCAAATGAAAGACGAGGTGGCCGCGGCGCTCAGACAGATGGGGCGAATAGAACTCTCTATATTGGCTTACAAGGGCAGATCGCCTGCAAGGAGCGACACTAAAAGAATAAACAGTCGGCCAGGCGATTGGGGATTCAGGCTTTGGCTATATTTGATTGCAATTACTATTGGGTGGGGAGAGGGTGATAAGCTCGACCAGAGCGAAGATCAGCAAGCCTTTATACAGGCCAACTGGCCTTGAGCAGTATTGTAAAGTTTTCTCGGGTGCGAAGGCTGGAGCGCCGTCTTTGAATGCCATATAAGGCCTTATATGGCGATGGTACTAACGCGTGATGCCCCATCTGGTCAGGCGTCTGGGTAGCTCTCTCGAGTTCAGCTGCACG
>TARA_R110002072_G_scaffold283828_1_pt1 | contig 43180 bp, 39 predicted proteins | sample TARA_R110002072 | Tara Oceans TARA_R110002072 (sample SAMEA4397118) | marine metagenome | biome: Polar Biome; feature: [SRF] surface water layer (ENVO:00010504); material: water (ENVO:00002006), including particulate matter (ENVO:01000060) such as... | depth 5 m
TTTATTTTTCAATCGGTGCCTATGCCAGGCGAGTCATTTGATATTAAAGCGGCTTACGCTTTGATTGCACCAGAGGTTGTTTTGTACTTCGGCGAATCGATGGAAGAAAAGCAGGAATTGATGACATTGCTGTCGAGCGTTTTTTTTATCACGCTACTATTGGCTATACCACTAGCATCCGTTGTAAGCTGGGTGGTGGCAGGACGATCAGTTAAGGGTATCAAGGCAGTCAGCCGGATAGCATCTGAAATTGAAAAAGGAAATCTGCAGCAACGCGTTGCCGTTCCCTCACAAGAAGACGAAGTCAACCAACTTGTCGACACCTTTAACGCCATGCTCGACAGAATATGGATTTTGATATCCGAGATGAGAGAAATCACGGACAACATTGCCCACGATTTGCGCAGTCCTTTAGCGCGGATACGAATGATTTCAGAATCAGTATTATCACATGAAGATACACCGCATACATTTAAAAACAGCGCGTCGGATACTATTGAGGAGTGCGACCGATTGTTGCAAATAATTAACACCTCATTAGATGTCGCTGAAGCGGAGGCTGGCGTCCTTCAAGCACCTAAACAACCTGTAGATATGTCGCAATTGGTTCAGGATGCTTGTGAACTCTTTGAAGTAATGGCTGAGCAAAAGTGTATCAACCTGACCTATCATCTGGATAAAGATTGCCATGTTTACGGCGAGCCACAGAGCCTGCAGCGTATGCTGGCAAATCTTCTGGACAACGCAATCAAATATACCTTAGCCAATGGCCAGGTTGATATAAACCTAACTTGCGATAGCCAACACATTGAGATTATGGTGTTGGATACAGGTATCGGTATTCCCAAGGACGAACAAGAGCGGGTATTTGACCGTTTTTACCGTTGCGATCAAAGTCGAACCCTTGATGGCTGCGGCTTGGGGTTGAGTTATTCGAGAGCCGTTGCTCATTCTCATGGTGGAGATATACACCTGAGCGGGAGTAAAGAAAAAGGCAGTTGCTTTATCATTAAGCTGCCCACTGAATAAAAATTCCGAATCTGTCTCCAGTTGATGGGAAATTAATAGATGCCTAGTAGAAACGACTTCGCTATTTTCACCCTTCACTCTTCACTCTTCACTCTTCACCCTTGCATTGGAATTTCAATAAAGTCGATCCTATAGTTTAAAATGCTGCAAGCCATTCATTTAATTTAATTTCTACCCAACGCGCCATGATCGGCTGGGCTTTTTCTGTCGGATGGATACCATCTGCCTGCATCATATCCGGCAAACCAATAGCGCCTTCAAGAAAGAAAGGAATAAACAGGGTGTCATACTCACTGGCAAGTTCACGGTACACCGTTTCAAATAATTGCGTGTAACGTTCGCCATAGTTAGGTGGTATTTTCATACCCATTAGAAGCACTGTCGCGCCGGTATTTTTTGCAGTTTGAATCATCGATGCGATGTTCGCTTTAATGGTTGGAATCGGTGTACCCCGAAGGCCATCATTCCCACCTAATTCAATAATAACGAGATCTGCCTGGTGAGTTTCTAAGGCTTGAGGTAAACGATATCGCCCCCCTGTTGTGGTATCACCACTAATACTGGCATTAATTATGTTCAAATTACCTTGAAATTTAGTGGCAATTAGCTGAACCCATCCTTTAGATTGATCAAAGCCAAATGCAGCACTGATACTATCGCCCAAGACTAGAACAGTCTTTTCTGAAGTAATCGCGTGTGTCTGGTTCTCAGCTGTCGCGCTATGGTTTAAGCTAGACCAAGATAAAAGTACACAAGACAATATTAACAATAAAGGTTGTGATAAATAATGAGTCAATCGATTCAAGAAAATCTCCTGCTAAAACTTACAAAGTTATCAAAAATAGTGAAAAGTGGTTTAGAAGATTTAAGCATCTTGCAAGGCATTGAGCTCGAAATCAAGCAAGCGGAGTCCGTCGCCATTATTGGTGCATCCGGCAGTGGAAAGTCGACATTATTAGGCATCATGGCCGGATTAGATAGTGCCTCTTCTGGCGAATGCTGGTTGCTGGGGCAAGCACTGCACCAGCTAAATGAAGATCAACGTGCTGCTGTTCGCAGCCAAGGCGTGGGTTTTGTCTTCCAAAATTTTCAACTTTTACCGGGCTTAAATGCGCTTGAAAATGTCAGTCTTCCAATTGAGATCACTGGCCAACATTCCCAAAAAGAAGCCCAAGCGATTGCCAAACAGTGGTTAGAGAAAGTCGGTTTAGGTAAACGCTATCATCATTATCCAAAACAACTTTCGGGTGGCGAACAACAGCGTGTCGCCATTGCCCGCGCATTTGCGGCCAAACCTAAAGTACTCTTTGCCGATGAACCCACTGGCAATCTAGATAGCCATACGGGTGAACAAATCATCCAAATGCTGTTTGATCTGAACCAGTCGGAACACACGACACTCGTGCTGGTGACGCATGACAATCATCTTGCCCAATCCTGCCAACGCATCTTAACCATGGTAGACGGCCATCTTCATGAAGAAGAGCCAGAACCTCAGCAAGACAAGGCAGCGGAGTTTTGACGATGACGACAAGTTCAAAGCATAAGCTGTCAACTGGCAACTTAATTTCGCTTAGTCAGCGCATGTTATGGCGAGAATTAAAAGCCGGCCAGTTAACGATTATCTCCTTGGCATTAATTCTTGCCGTGACGGTTGCTACCGTGATTAGCGTTTTTTCTAATCGCCTTGATAGCGGCATGTTAATGAAATCGACTGAGATTCTGGGGGCCGACCTTCGCGTCCGAAGCACTCAGGAAATCCCGCCCCTTTATATTGAACAGGCCAACGAACTCGGCCTGAATACCACTAAGACCCTTAGTTTCCCGAGTGTTGTTGTGGCCGGTGATGCGATGTCTTTGGCCGCCATTAAAGCAGTAGATACCGGCTATCCATTAAAGGGCACGGTCATTATCAGCAAGGATGCGTTTAGCGAAGGCTATCAAGTAGACGCTGGCCCAAAAAAAGGTGAAGTGTGGTTAGAGTCGAGATTGCTTGCTTTACTCAATATAAAGGTAGGCGATCAAGTAGAAGTCGGTCGAAGCCAGTTTGTCGTGAGCGCTGTTATTAACCAAGAAAGTGATCGAGGTGGGAATTTTTACAGCCTGTCACCACGACTAATGATGCAACTTTCAGATATTGAAGAAGCGGGTTTAATCCAAACAGGCAGCCGTGTCAATTGGCGGCTTTTAGTCGCAGCGCCTTCAGCGTGGACACCGACTTTAGCCAAAAACGTAATTAAGGAATTTAATCATTGGTTAGCACCCCAACTCAGCGTCAGCCAAACCCTCGAATCATTATCGGATAATAACCAGGCCTTATCTGCCGCACTCGACAAAGCCAGGCAATATCTATCACTGGCGGCCATTCTTGCCATCTTGCTTTCAGGTATTGCCATCGCCATGGCGGCACGTGACTATGCCTTGCATCATTTCGATACCAGTGCGCTACTCAGAACACTTGGCGCAAGCCAGGGCCAAGTGTTAACGCTATTTAGCTTACAACTGATTTACCTCGCGATTATTTGCTCGATAATTGGTTTGCTTTTAGGCACTCTCGCGCAAGGTTTTTTAATCACGGTCCTCAGTGGCCTGTTTCAAAATGAATTACCCAGCGCCACTGCATCTGCATGGTTACTGGCTTCCATTACAGCTCCGGCAACGCTTCTTGGTTTTGCCTTACCCCACCTTTTAAGCTTGGGTAAAGTGTCCCCTTTACGTATTTTACGCAGAGAGCTTGAACCGTTGAATTGGGGAGCTTGGAGCATCTATTCACTCGCCATGCTGGCTATTTTCGGACTGAGCATCTGGTTTACCCAAAATGCGCTGATGTCGGCGATTTTGGTGATTGGCGGTTGCGTGTGTTTATTGCTTCTCGTGCAAGTGGTTAAACGCCTTCTTCGCCTGCTAAATCGGATTATTCCTGTTCAATATTTCTCGCTGTATATCCGTTTTGCTTGGCAGCAGGTAATGAAAAACCCAAACCAGACATCCACACAAATCTTGGCATTTTCAATGATTTTAATGATTATGCTGATCATCAGTATTGTCCGAAACGATTTACTCGCAGACTGGCAACGCGCCCTGCCGGATGATGCCCCTAACTTCTTTGCCATGAACATTCAGGAATATGAAAAAGCCCAATATGCGTCTGCCTTGCGTGAAGCAGGCTTCAACCCTAAACCTCTTTTCCCCTTAGTACCGGGAAGACTCACGCACATTAATGGTAAGAATGTTCACAAAGATGACAGTTTAAAAGAAGACCCCGCACTGCAACGTGACTTAGCCTTAACCTGGAGTGAAGAGGTCCCTGAAGGCAATAAAATTCTTGCCGGACAATGGCACACTGATAACGACACCCTGCAACAAGTCTCTGTAGAGTCCGGGTTAGCTAAACGATTAGGCGTCACACTAGATGACACACTAAGGTTTGAAGTGGCAGGCCAGAAATTTTCAGTCACTGTCAGCAGCATTCGAAAAGTCGATTGGGGCACACTGACACCCAACTTTTATATGATTCTGTCTGCTTCTGCTCTAGAGAACTTGCCACTCTCCCATCTCACCAGTTTCTATGTACCGCCCGAAAAACAGGATCAACTGCTAACACTCATCCGTAATTTTCCAACCGTCACCATTCTGGATATGAGTATGGTGTTCGGGCAGATTCAGACCTTAGTCAACCAAGTCACACTAGCCGTTGAGTATCTTCTATTGTTAGTCTTGGTTGCCGGTTTACTGGTCTTGTCAGCAGCACTTTACAGTAGTTTAGATGAACGCATTCATCAAGGCGCAATACTGCGAACTTTGGGCGTAAGCAAAGCCAATTTAAGATATAAACAATGGAGTGAATTTGCCTTTTTAGGTTTAATCTCAGGAGCCATTGCGTTATTCGGTGCAGAATTGATCAGCTTTAGTTTGTATACGTACTTGCTGGATTTAGACTACAAAATGCAAGCAAGCTTATGGCTGTGGATACCGGTTTCATCAGCCCTTCTCATTATGCTGCTTGGGGGCTTTGCAACACGCAAAGTATCGCAACAACCGCCTATTGTGGTTTTAAGAGAACTCTAAGGCAATATATTAATTTAATGCTATAGTTTTAAATTATTTCCTAAAACTTATAAGGTAGTAAGATGCGACATACAGGACATGTCACCCAGAACGAAGTTGATTTCTCCGTAACTCGACGACTCATTTCAACGACCACCCCCAAAGGGGTAATCACCTATGCTAACGATGACTTCTGCAATATTGCAGCTTATGAATTAGATGAGCTGGAAGGGCAGGCACATAATTTAGTTCGCCACCCGGATATGCCAGCAGCAGCCTTTAAAAATTTGTGGGATACCGTTAACCAGCACCAGTCATGGATGGGTTTAGTCAAGAATCGCTGTAAAAATGGCGATCATTATTGGGTCGATGCCTTTGTGACGCCTATTCTCGAAGATGATAAGGTAGAGGAAGTTCAATCTGTTCGCACAAAGACGGATAAAAGCGCTCAAAAAAGAGCTGAAACCTTATATGAAAAAATCAATAACAATCACCTGCCATATTTTCTTAACTTTAATCTGCCAAATTCATTTCAACAATCCGTCATCATCAGTGTCATATGTTTGATGTTGATGGTGTTAGGGCTAAGTAATGTATTGTCACCGGCTCTTTCCACTACCTTGCCTATTTTCAGTGCCTTGGTTCTGGTTATTTTCTTATTAAAAACAGCTAAAAACATTAGTTCGCTCGCTAAAGAAACACGAGCCACTGTTGCTAACAACGTTAGTCAACACGTTTATTTTGGTAAAGTGAATGATATCAGCCAAATTCAACTCGCGTTAAAAATGAAAGATGCCGAATTAACAGCCGCCACCAGCAGGGTGTTAGATACCAGCAAAGGTATTAATAAAAACCTTCAAAATACGATTGCTCTGGGCTCTGAAACAAGCGCTCAATTAGCCTTACAACAAGCCGAAACCATACAAACAGCAACCGCAATGCATGAAATGTCTGCCACGGTGCAAGAAATTGCCCAAAGCACAAGCAAAGTATCCGATTTAACGAATGATGCTCAAACCACATTAACCGACGGTTATGAAAGATTACAATACTCTTCCGAAGCCATTAAAAAGCTGGCGAGCGAGCTAAAAACCGTCGTATCGTTAGTCGGTGATTTAGACGATAAAAGTAAATCGATTGCCAAGGTGACCGAAGTTATTGGGGGTATTGCAGAGCAAACCAACTTACTCGCCCTGAATGCAGCGATCGAGTCAGCTAGAGCCGGTGAACAAGGTCGTGGTTTTGCCGTCGTGGCTGATGAAGTACGAAGCTTGGCCCAGAAAACACAAGAGTCCACCATAGAAATCCAACATGTTGTCAACGAAATTAAAGATTGTATACAAAAGGCTGTCGAGCATATTAGCGATGCCGATAAACAATCACTTGCTTGTGTCGATCAAAATGAGAAGGTGTGCAACGCATTCAATGATGCGCGTCGCCAGACAGATGAAATTTCTGACTTAGCGGTCCAGGTTGCTGTCGCGGTTGAAGAACAATCCATAGTCGCCAATGAAATTTCAGAAAACATTACCCATGTGAGCGACTTTTCCGATACGGTTAATCAGCAAGGCCAGCAGATTGTTGCACAACAGGTAGAGCTACAGTCACAACTAAATGATGCACTAAAATTGATAGAGAAATTCGCTGCTAATTAAATAAGAGTGTGACACTTGCTGCAGCAATATAGTACCAGAAACCCTCCCCTCTTTTGTCAAGAGGGGAAAAGATCGTTAGCGAAGCAACAACAGAGGTATTGGGCTCCTAGAAATCATTTTTGAGGTCTGACTACCGACAAAAAACTCTCTCAATCGGGAATGGCCATAAGCACCCATGACCATGAGATCAATATCATTATTATCACGATATTCTTTTAAAGCATCCTGAACAGGCCCCTGAATCAGGTTGGCTGTTATCGATCTGCCTTCTTTTTCCAGGATATGTTTAGCGCTGTCTAATTGCTGCTGATGCTCAGTTGTTGGTGTAGCGACCATCACCAGATGCCCTGGCAAATCCTTTAATAATGGGCTTCCTGCAAACTTGGCAAGTGCCTCATCGGATGAGCGACTGCCATCATACGCAAGCATATAAGCTTGAGGCACTTTAAATTCGCCCACTGTCACCATAATCGGTGTATGAATAGCACGAACGATATTTTCAAGATGTGAACCGATGCTTTGTGATGCCACATCATGATCTTCACCTAATTTACCTAAAACAAATACCCGGGTATTGGGTTCCGACTCTGACAAAGCATCTAATAATTCGCCATGGCGCTGTTTCAGCTCAACATCAGATACACCTAAATTTTGAACACGCTGCTTAGCATCATCAAGCATATGCTTCCCATGCTCTAAGGCGACTTTACTGCGTTGTTCATCCAGTGCGGTCATCTCGGCCAATAAATGTTCACGACTCCCTAAACCAATGGCACCAGACAAATTATCGTTCACAGGGACGCTTACTTTTTCGAGTACATGTAGTAATTTAACGGGTGCGTCCAATGCCTGCCCAAGCCATGCTGCGGCATCGCAGACATAAGCAGAAATTTTTGAACCATCAATACAAGCTGTAATCATATTCATTATTATTCTCCTTGGATGAGCAAACGTTAGTGGCCTGACATTATTTTTTCGACTTCTTCTGGCTTATCGTGAATACCAAACTTATCCACTACCGTTTGCGTCGCTTCATTCATACCAATCACCTTGACGGCTGCGCCTTCACGCCTAAATTTAATCACCACTTTATCCAATGCCGCGACCGAGGTGATATCCCAAAAATGCGCATGTGACAGGTCAATCGTCACTTCGTCTAAGACTTCTTTAAAATCGAATGTTTGAGAAAACTGATCTGACGACGCAAAGAAAACCTGACCAATCACTTTGTAAGCACGTTTCCCTTCTTCTTCACTGTCACTCTTGATAACCATAAACCGGCCAATTTTGTTGGCAAAAAATAGAGAAGCCAACAGCACACCGACAAATACCCCAATAGCCAAATTATGGGTGGCGACGACCACCGATACTGTTGCAAGCATCACTAAATTACTCGATAAGGGATAATTTTTAAGGTTAGTAATTGAATCCCAGGAAAAGGTGCCTATTGAGACCATAATCATTACCGCAACCAAGGCTGCCATAGGAATTTGGTTAATCCAATCATCTAAAAATACCACCATAATCAAGAGAAAAGCACCCGCAACAAAGGTCGATAAACGACCGCGACCGCCAGATTTAACATTGATAATGGATTGGCCAATCATCGCACAACCCGCCATACCACCCAGCAGACCAGAACCGATATTCGCAATACCTTGACCTTTACATTCTCTGTTTTTGTCGCTGCTTGTATCGGTTAAATCATCCACGATGGTTGCCGTCATCATCGATTCAAGTAAACCGACCACAGCCAAACCAGCAGAATAAGGAAAGATAATCGCCAGTGTTTCAAAATTCAGCGGTACATCAGGCCATAAGAAAATAGGCAAGGTATCAGGTAAATCACCCATATCACCTACAGTACGAATATCCATACCCATAATCATGGCGAGCGCGGTCAATACCACAATGCACACGAGTGGAGAAGGAATGCTTTTCCCAATAACCGGTAGCAAGGGGAACAAATAAATAATGCCTAAGCCCCCGGCAGTCATGGCGTAAACATGCCAGGTGACATCGGTTAATTCGGGTAATTGTGCCATAAAAATGAGTATCGCCAGCGCATTCACAAAACCGGTTACAACAGATCGGGACACAAAACGCATTAAGTCACCGAGCTTTAAGTAGCCGGCCGCTATTTGCAAAACCCCGGTTAACAGCGTTGCTGCTAGTAGATATTGAAGACCGTGTTCTTTCACTAAAGTTAGCATCAATAAAGCCATTGCACCTGTAGCAGCAGAGATCATACCTGGCCGGCCACCTACAAAGGCAATCACTACAGCGATACAAAAGGACGCGTATAAACCCACTTTAGGGTCAACACCTGCAATAATTGAAAAGGCAATCGCTTCAGGAATCAGCGCTAAAGCGACAACCGTCCCTGCGAGCACATCATTTTTGACGTTAGAGAACCAGTCTCGTTTAATACTTTCTATCATGCGGTACCACTTGTCTGTATATCATTAGAAGCATTCAGGCTAGTTATTGGTCTGGTGGCGGTATTACCAAGAATCCAGATAGCCTCAAATTAAGAGTCGCGAAGTCTAGGGAAGTGCGCCCTACTTGTAAAGCAAGCCTTACATAGAGGGCCTAACCTCCCGAAGCCATAACCCATGAAGCCAGACAAACTGTATAAGCTATAAAAACATCAATGATTACGCTGCTCATCAGTATATAATTGTTTTCGGTATACTTTTAATGGAAATAATATGGCCATATCACACGACACCCTTCTTCTAACAGCGGCAATTTGTTTAATTATGTCTTTAGGCTTAGCTTGGCTTGCTTCGTTTATTTTATATCTGAAAACCGCGTGGTTAAAAAAAATAGTGAAGGCCAACCACCAGCTTATTCGCGCCCATATTGACTATATATTAATGTGCCTGTTACTTGTGGTCATTTACTACCTTTGCCAAGAGCGCGCTATTGTACTGCCTACATGGTGCATTATCACCGCTTGCATTGGTGCGTTATATAATCCTTTTGGTTTTATCGTATTAGCATTCAAACCCAGCATGGCCAACCCTGAAAGTACGTTGGAAAAAGCGCGTGTTTTATTGGGTTTCCTGCCAGCAACTATTGGCTTTTCGTACCCGATGATCAAAGTAATTGGCACGTTTTAAACCCATAAATACACCTAATGGGTCTTGCGGCTGCAAGACCTTAGAAAGTTTAAAATTCAGTTATCTTAACGGATTCTTAGCCCGGCATGTCTGGGCTTATTTTTTGCCTCTCTTTTTTCTAATCTCTAACGATAAATTTTATTCGCCCACACCGTTAAACCAGCCGTAACGCTGCCAAAATGGTCTCCATCCAGAATATCAACATCACCAAATTTTGATCTAATTGCGTGTCGAATAACAGGAGACTGACCCGAGCCCCCCGTCACAAAGATCAGTTCTGGCTGACACCCTGCTTGTAAAATAGCGTCTTCCATCAAACTAAGCATTTTCTCTAAGGGCCGTTGAATTGACGAAGCATAGGCCTCAACGTTAAGCAAATAAGTCAGCTGATCTTCAACATAAGACAAATCAACTGACACGTCATTGTGGCTCGATAATTCAATTTTGCATCGTTCAGCACTACGCACAAGCTGGTGCTGTTGCTGAGACTTACGCATAGTAATGAAACGTTTGATCAGCTCAGGCTCTTTACAGTCTCTTAATAACTGATCTAAATGCAGGCTGGTTTCGAGATGATTAAAGCTGTTTTGTGCCGATACATCATTAGTGCTGATGGCATCCCAGAAGGCTTGTGTCGGCACAGGCAGCCCTTTTTTCAACTGGCTTCTCATACCAAACAGCGGCATTAAGTGCTTACCAGCTAACTGGATATCCAAATCATTACCACCGACTCGCTCGCCCGTGTGGCCTAGAAAATCTTTATCTCTTTCCAGCGAAGCTGTATAAGACGGCCCCATTCTGACCATCGCACAGTCAGTCGTACCACCACCGATATCGACAACCAATACGGTCTTATCTTCAGTGAGAGATTGCTCAAAGTTAAAGCCTGCGGCAATCGGTTCAAAAAGAAAGTCGACATATTTAAAACCTGCACGCTTGGCAGAAATAGAAAGAATATCGATAGCCTGCTGATTACTTTTTTCAGCATTTAAACCTTGGAAGTTAACAGGACGACCAATTACCGTATGGGTCAATTCTTCGCCGAGACTTTTTTCTGCACGCGCTTTAATCGCTTGCATCATGGCAGTCACAATATCTTCAAACAGGAAAATAGCTTCTGGCCGAAGACCACTTGCCCCTAAAAATGATTTTGGGGATTTAACGAAATAACCTTCACCTGGCCACTGAATATATTCTTCAAACGCTTCATGACCGACAAACACGGCTTGTTCATCATGGGTAAAGCCTTCTTCACGGCGAACTTCCTGTGCTCTTGCAAGCTGGTTTTCTCTAGATTCGACAAACGTATCTTTAAGAGCTGAAGATTCTATTGCCAGACCCACTTGTTCACAAATCAGGTCTCGATCCAGCGCGTATAACATGGAGGGCATGAACGGCTTGTCATTTTCCAAGCCCAACAATTTTACGTCTTTATTATCTGTGGTCGATACACCTACTGCACAATTTGATGTGCCGTAATCAAAACCCGATATCATGTTACTATCCTTATGCGCTTAGTTACACTTAGAGTTAGTCTTTGCTTTTTAGAGCAGATAGAAAGTCATACCTAGAAAAAAGTCGCGAAAATTACCATATGAATTTGCCTTAGGCTAGTGATTTTGACGAACTCGGCAGCGAAGCCGAACTTGACTCTCGAAGAGGACGAGCAATTTCATTTTCTAAAAACAGGCGGGATACGCGTTTCACAATATCGCTTTGGAAGGCTTTTTCATAATGCACATCTAATACATACGCTTTTGCTTTTATTTGAATCGCTAAACGCTCAGCGACAATCACTTCACTCAAGACAAATGCTACGGGTTTTTTAAGGTAAGCAAAACGACTTGTGACAATCACTTCATGAATCAGGTTTTGTGCGCGCTCAATATCAGCGTCTAAGGCAACATGAAAATCGACGACGACCATCATATCAGGGGCACCTGCATTACCACTGGATACCACTTCGGTAATAAATCGTGAGTTGGGGATCGTCACTAAATTATCATCTAAGGTCGTCAAACGTACCGAACGCAAACCGATACTGACAATCTCGCCATAAGTATCATTAAAACTCACGCGATCCCCCACCTGGAAAGGTCGATCGAATAATAAGATCACACCGGCAATCATTGAAGCAGCGACATCTTTTAATGCAATACCCGTAGCCACCGCTGCACTACCACCTACGGCTAGCAGCATTTCTTTGGGCGGCTGAATAATGCCAGAGATCAACCAATACACACCAACAAAATACCAGAGAAAGGTAAATAAGGTCGCCAGTTGAAGTATTAAAAAACGCCGAGTAGGAATGCTTCTCATAAGGACTTCGCAAAGGTGACGTACAACCTTGTTGCCTAGCCATAAAACAAACATAGCGGCTAACAACATAAGCACCTTGCTTAAGTTGAATAAATCACTAATCGCGGAAATATCCTGAAGTGCTTGATTATCCATAACGAATAAGACCCCTTAGCCCAAAAGCATATTTTTTCGGTGTAAAAAACCAGAAAGCGTGCCATACCAATATGGATCAACCATATAACGTTTGCTCTCATCTCGCATGATCATACCTAGATTAATGCCTTGCTTTAAAGCATGCCTGACAACTGGCTCTGAAAAATGCGTCACTTGCATAATCTCTGAGGTTGATAATGCAGAGTGCGATACGATAGCTGTATAGATAAAATACAGGTCATCCTTCAAGCCATTTAATAAACTAGCTGATGGGCGCTGGGGCACACCGACCTCTGCTATACGGCCTTTAACTTTCACAGCATTCAGCCAAAGCTCTACAGCCGCTAAAGGGTTACCGCCACACTGCTCCCATAAAATATTAAAAACTCTTGAATCTGCTGCTCTTACGCTACTGGATTCACTACTGGCAGCGGCCGACAAGAGCATTTCATTATATTTTAAACGCCGCCGCCCTCCTTGATGACGAGACAATATAAGCTTTCTAATATCCATAGGCGACCAGCGAGGCATTTTATATATATTGCTAATTCGCTGTTCTCTAACAAATACATAGTTCAAATATGTCCAGCTGGGTGCATGCATCACAACGACCCAAAATACATTTTCAATATGGGCATTCATACACTCTAACAGCGACTTATACGCACCGAACTTTCCGACTTCAGCTAAAAATAAATTATGCGCTGAATCAATCACAATAACTTGTCGCTCAATTGTTTCATCTTGCTTCACTAAACCACCGACTTCACTGAAAGCTTCAATACCTAAGACTTCAGCAATACTATCGAAAAACACCTGGGTATCGGTCACCTTGGCAGGTACATCCAATACTTTAATAGGAATCTCTGCCCACAATACGGGTAAACGCCTTATTAGGGTCGACTTGCCGCTACCTGATTCCCCTAGAATAACCATGACATTTTCATCGGTCTTATTATTAGACCAATTATTTAATGGCTCTAATAAAGTAGTCAGATCACCGACATCAAATAACAAATTGTCGGGCACCTCTCTGAGCATCCAATCGCTGTAGCTTTGATCAGGCTCGCCGTCATCGTCTTCAGAGATGTCTTCAGACTTACTTTCTAAACGCACTCTGAGTAGTTTTACCGAAAAAGAACGATACACATCAAATACCATTAACTTTTGATTGACATTCGATATCACATCCAAGATATGCACAAACACAAACACTAAAGGCCAAGCTATTCGATTTAGCCATTTGAATAAACGACTCTGACCCGTGCCTTCTGTCGATGTTTTTATATTCAGAACCACGTGTATTAATTTGTTGACGGCAACATCATGTCGAGCCAATATCCACCAGACACCACACCACAACAAGAATATATACACTAGGCTTAGCAGATAAATAAGATGACCCCCTCCTGTTGCATACACTAGCCCCCAAAAACCAGAAGCATAAACAAGAACCAAAGTCATCTTGCGGCTATCCGTGGTCAATTGCTCAGCAGTATGATTAGACAAAAATAGACCACTACGTGTATAGGTTCGTGACAAGCCCCATTCAATGATAATTCTAAGCGCTCTAAAGCCGGCATAGATGCTTGCTAAGGGTGCGATAAGCTGAATAATTCGCCAGTCTTCAGATAAAACCATGCTCACGAGATTGCCAAAAACCAAAATAAAGAGCCAAGAGGCATTCGGTTTCAACACCCAGAAAATACCACTGAGTAAGGCGTGACCACTCGTACTTTCAAACTTCTTGAGTAAAGCCTGCTGAACGCCAGCCAACCAACTTGCAGCGTTAGCAGCGGCTTTTATCAGCACACATATCAAGAGCAGCAGCACGGTAACTTGTATCGTCCAACTCGTTAATACTTGTGCTCCTTTTGATTCTTTTTCTGAGCTCAAATACTCCCTGATAAAAGGGTGACTTAAATTATCAACAAAGTTTTTAGGTGCCGTTTTTAATTCATGAATAAGCTCTTCCATAAAGTAGGATGGCGCCACGCTTTGTTTGATAAATCCCGTCCAGTCTGCCTCTAACATAATATTGTCAGGCCATGCATTGACACTCAGTGACAACGACTTGTTAGCATTATTCAAAACAGATTGATAAATAGATTCAACATCCAAGCTCAATATAGAAATCTCTTTCGCTAAATCATCACAGACATCTGCTCTGGCGATTTGGCCTGAAATTAACATCAGAATCATCAGGAAACTGAAGCAATATCTGAAGATCACTGCAAAATATGACAATGCTAGAACCTCTTATTTAATGAAGAAAAATGCCGATGGTCATGCTATTTTTTGTCTTTTCATGAGCATAAACATAGATTGAGACCTTTACACTTAGAAAACGTCTATCATGACAGTTTCATCGTCGCGTCACGAGAAAATCTTTACCAACTTAGTTGAGAAAAACATGCCCGAATTTGAATCCAGCGCTGCTGAAAAGCGTCATTTAGAACATGAAGCCGCCAAAATTTTTATGCGCCGCTACGAAAAAGAAACAGGCCATGAAATACGGCATATCTGGCATAACCAACCCACACGACCAGATGTGTCCTGCGTTTTAGAAGGTGAACGTTTAGATCTTGAGATTGCCCACCTTTATGGCTCCGAGCAAGAAGCCATGAAAATTCTCGGCCGCAGCTTAACAGAAAAAACCAGAGCTGAATTACGTCAACAAGCCTGCTGTTCAGATGTACACCAACGCTTACTCAAGGCATTGAACCGTATACTGACAAATAAAGCCCAGAAACACTACGACTCAAAAAAAGTGTGGCTTATCATACGCAATGCTCATCCAGCCTGGACTGCCGAGCCGATCATCAATTTACAAGATAAAATACACGTTCCCGTTGGCCATCCATTTAAACAAATCTGGATAGTGGCGGATTTCAGTGGTGAATCTGGCATTGTGCAGTTATTTCCTTAAATAATTGATCACGGATGATTGAATAAATTTCACTCTATTAGCAAGCGTTGATTGCCTGTTAACACATAAATAAAGACTTTCACTCACTGTTTTTTTTAGTGGATGAATCTTTATCGAGTATTGCGAATCAAATGCTTTTGTCGCATATAAAGGAAGAACCGTAAAACCAAACCCTCTGCTAACGGGTTCTAATATTAAGCTTATTTGATTTGAAAAACCTTTATGCACAAACTGATCTATATGTTCAAACTCAGAAAAATTTTCACTTAACAGTAAGCTTGCATGATGAGCCGCATCCGGGTGTGAAATAAACCCAAGTTCAAGTAATGCCTGCCAGTCTATCGACTCAAGATCATTCGGTGTCACTAACACTAATGGCTCGTGGGCTATCTTTTGGCTTACCAAGCGGCTGACTTTACTTAATTCGGTCATCAAACCTAAATCAATGTTACGATCCACTAAATTTTGCTCTATTGTTTTATTTGGCGCAAAAATATAGTCAATAGCCAAGCCTGAATGTGCTTGTTGCACATCAAGTAAATAGGGGTAGAGTTTTAATCCGACGCTGCCTGGCGAAGCCATTTTTACTCTACCTTCATATTCTTCATCTTGTTGAATTAAATTTTCTAATTCGTCAGCGCGTCGTAACAACTCTTGGCCTTTTTGATGCAATAGACGGCCTGCATCGGTTAGCGAAAAAGATTTCCCTTCTCTTAATAACAGCGCGGTATCAAGCTGGCTCTCTAGCTTCTTTATATGCTGACTAACGCCCGACTGCGTCATAAAAAGCTTGTCGGCTGTTTGAGTAAAGTGCCCAATATCAACCAACGTACAAAATGTTTTCAACCACACCTGATTAATCATTACGCTTCATACTCATAACTACAATATATGATAATTTTTTATTCATTTAGATGAAGCATATACTTGAATTATCAAGATGCAAACCTCAAGGAGAACATGACATGAACAAAACATACCCAAGAACATTTTCACACATTGGCATTTCGGTACCCGACTTAGAGAAAGCTGTAAAATTTTACACCGATGTATTGGGCTGGTATTTAATTATGGAGCCGACAGAAATCATTGAAGACAATTCCCCCATTGGCGAAATGTGTACTGACGTGTTTGGCGCTCACTGGAAGAAGTTCAAAATTGCCCACTTATCGACAGGGGATCGTATTGGCGTTGAACTATTCGAATTTTTAAATCAAGAACAACCTGAAAATAACTTTGAGTATTGGAAAACAGGCGTATTTCATTTTTGCGTTCAAGACCCAAACTTAGAAGAACTAGTTGAAAAAATTGTTGCCGCAGGCGGTAAAAAACGCATGGCAGAACCTAGATATTACTACCCGAATGAAAAACCATATCGCATGATTTATATGGAAGACCCATTTGGAAATATTCTTGAGATCTACAGCCATAGTTATGAGCTGACTTACGCCGCAGGTGCGTATTAACATACCAAGACAATTAGGGGTAGCACACTCTAAGGTGCGATAGCGGCCAACTTTTTGTATAAAATTTGTTCTTTCGATATTCTTTTCGTAAGCCTACAGTTTGCATGGATTCTGATGCGTTAGCTGATCAATAAAAATTCAAATAGTTTTTGAGAATACTTTCGAGTAAGAAAGCTGCAAAGCCTTTTCAAAGTAATTTTAAATACTGGGCTGAATACTAATTCGTATGACATCGTCATTTAATCTATATCAAACGCATCAGTGATGCTTAATGTGTTTTTAGACGCACTTTTTTCAGCCAGATTAACCAGTTTAAGCAAGGCAATTGAATCTTGTTGATATTGATAATCTTCATAACTTTGGACCACATATTTGGCTTTGCCATTTTGAGTGACCAGCAATGGTTCATCGACACTAAGCTTGTTAGCATTTTCTTTTAAGAAAGTAACTGTTTCCGTTTGCATAACAACACCCTAAAAAGACTGAATTCAGTCTGATTATAGGGCTTTGCATTCCATAAAGCTAATGCCCGAATGTGACAAAGGTTAAGTGGGTTGTTCAAAAAAAGCATGTTATCAGCTTTGACTTTTTACAATACAACTAAAGACCAAGCTGGTTTAAACTTGCTGTAGATTATATCTACCGAATCACCGACAACAAGCCCCCGCCAGAAGAAATCTGAGTCTTTTCGCTTATTTCCAAAAGAGTCAATACTACTTTTTCGATAGATAAGTTTATTAACAGTTGCCACCTCAAATTTTAAACCATCAATCTGATAAGCCCCTACGCCCGTTTCTGGATCAAGCACAGAATAGCCACTGCCTTGCCAGACATTAACAGTAATCGGGGATTGATGAAGATAACTTCAAGCCCTTGAACTAGGGCCTGTTGGATGGCTGAACGGGAGCCATCGTTGATAGGGATGTTGTTTAGCTGTGATGCGTTAGCTGATAAAGGACATAACGACAAATTAAAACAACCTTACCTAAATAATTGAGGCAAGTTGAAGTGCTTTTTCAATATCCTGTCCATTAAGGATTCGAGCAATCAATATCTCATTATCTTGGCAACTAAAATAGATTGAATGGGATTTGTAAACACAAACTCGATACCCCTCGCGAATATCGTCTCTTGAAGGATATTGAAGAGGATTAGCAGTAATAGATTCAAAGTATTCAACTAAACAATCGTAATATTCGACCGCAGCGGCTTCGCCAAAATTCTCTATGCCAAATTCTAATATGTTTTCTAAATCATTGTCTGCGGCGGCGCTAAGAGAATACTTAATCATTACGATTCTGTCTTTCAAGAACAGCTTGCTTAATCTGATTTGGTGTACGTCTACTCAAACCACTTCTTTCACCTTCAATTAACGCAGCCCTTATAGCTTGAACCCGTAAATTATTGGCATCATTTTCTTGTTTTTGGCGAATAAGATCTCTAAGTAACTCACTATCTGAAGCATATAAACCAAGTTCAATTTGCGCTTGTAACCACTCGTTTTGCTTATCCGTAACGGTAATGCTTTTCTTAATCATTGGCATAACAAACCCTCTCACATTAATGGTAGGATTTAATCCTACCATTAATGTTTGCTAACGCCAATTGTGACGAAGGTTAAGTTAAAAATTGATAGTCAGACACCAAAGTTTCTTTTCTATCCCCTTCCCACCACCGAATAATTGATTTATTGATTAATTGATTTATTGATTATTTGTCTGGTTTTGTTTTTAGTGCGCGTATAAAAATACAACTATGCCGACCCAATAACTGTTCTGGCACCTAGTTCAGGACGATTAACTAGCGCTTCCTGCAACTCTCTGTACTGATCATCAGACATAAGTTGAGTAATTAGTTTGGTAAATACGCTTGTTTCAATAATAACCATAAAGAAGTAATACGCCATTGACGTACAGGTTAGAAGCTGTAAACAGAATATTAAAAGCATTTATTGTTTCTGGATATTGAGGCACTCAGAGGGTTACCAGAAAATAATTACTCTTTTGCTGGTTTAGTTCCTTCCATACACCCTTGGGCGCTTATATCGGAAAAACTCTAAGCCCTCTTCTTCTTTTTTAATGGTGCTCGCCTCATGGGCAAAATGCTTTTCTCGGATCTTATCTAGCTCATATTCCAAGGCTTCACCAGAATACTGAACTTCGGCAGCTGCACGCGCTTCCATATAGGCATAACCTTTCTGCCAACGTTTTTCACGTTTTTGATCAGACTCTGATAAATACTTAATTTGCTCTTCTGGAAAGCCCATGGATTTACGGATTTCATCAATTTGAGCTTGCCTCTCTTCCGGGGACAGTGCAGCCAAGTCTCTTTGCACTGAATCAAAACCAAAAAACACTTGAGATAACACGCCTTTAGGGTCGACTACCATCGTTTGAATTTTATCGGCATAAGTCTCTTCAAAGGTACTTTGAAGCAGGTATAAACGCTCCTGCATTTGAGTGTCATAGGCTTTATCCAAAATCTCCATGGTATTACGCATGGTGATTTGGCGCTCTTGCTCGGCACTAATTTCTTCTTGCCAAATTTGTATGGCGGCATCTCCAAACAATGCACGGCGTTTTTCCCAGAGCACACCTTGTTGTTCTAGCGGGTTCATATCATTCAAACTGAGCAACATACCTTGGAGCCAGACATCGTATTCATCCATCAGCGCAATGGCTTTTATAATCGCATCCACAAACTCGGGAAAAGCCAGTTTCAAAATACGCACAAATAATGCCTGACCTTGCGCTGGGTAGCTCCGGTTTAAGTCGTCTCTCAGATTCCTCAAACTCACTTGAATAGCAAGCAAATGGATATTTTCAGCAAACTGCCGACGCAATCGGTCAGACAATTCGTTCACCATCATATCGATATCTGTCATTGTTTTTGCTTTGGTTTTTTTATGCGGCATGACTAAATCAGAAGAAGGCACGGCAACATCGGGCACCATTAAAGCAGGATCTGACGCAGGCGCAGCGAAGAGTATTTGAGGTAATGTCTGATAAGCATAAATACCCAATCCAACTAAAAAAGTCAGACTAAGAATAATGCTCACGCGCTTTTTGTTTGAAGATTTCCGAGTAGATTGGGGCATAAAAACAGTCTCGACACCTTATATTTTTTTGTTATTGGGAGAAGACAAATACTAAACACTTTTAAACAGAATATATGCTAATTCGGTCACTAGATATGAGCAAGATCACACTTGCTTATCACCAGCCCAGTTAATTCGGTTGTCACCGCCTCGGTTAATTCATAAAATTAAAAAAATTTGGAGATAAAGATGTATAAAAAAACTGCAGTATTTGTTGCTTCGGTGGCAGCAGCGGGAGGCGCTAGTGCGGCTAATGTTGATTTTCATGGTGATTTCGATAATCGCTTTCAAGTCTACACAAATCAGAATAATTTTTTTAACAATAACCAGCCGAACGCAACACTCGGAGATACCACTGGTAAAGCCTCTGTCGATGACAGTTACGGCGAAATAAAATACCGGATATGGACGACGGCATCTACGGATGATGATAATGTAAAAGGTGTCTATGTGGTCGAAATTGGGGGCGTCAGGTTTGGCCGGTCTGGCACGGGGCGGTCCCAAGGGGGTAGTTTTTCCGGTGATGGCGCTAACGTAGAGACACGATGGGCGTACACTGAATTTACATTACCCGCCAATGAGTCACACTCGGTACGAGTGGGTTTGCAGCCTTATGATCTGAATGGTTTTATATGGAATGAAACGGCAACGGGTATTTCATTTTTTGGATCAGTCACCGATGAGACCACTTATTCAGCTGCCTGGATTAGGGGCAAAGAGCGTCGTAATGAATCAGCTACCGATGAATTTCAATCGGTAGACGGTTACTCATTCCGCTTGAACAATAAAACCATAAATAATACCGCGCTAGGCGCATTCTTGCTTTATCAGGTTAGCGATTCGGGGGCTACTGCGCCATCAGATTTTGGCAATATTTCATCTGCAAACTACGAAATAAAACAATTTGGTGATGTCGACTTCGAGGTATTCTCCCTCGGAATTGAGGGTTCTCATAGCCTTTCGTTCAGCTCAAGCACTGCGTTTGTTAAATGGGATCTGATCTATCAAAATGGCGCTATCAGCAATGTAAATTATATTACCGATAACGTTGAAGCGGACAGGTCTGGTCGAACTTCAACTTCAAGCAGTTTTGATCTGAGCACTTATTTCGTAAATCTGTCGTTTGGACTTGAGCAGGACCGCACTAAATACACCTACACCATCTGGTACGCATCTGGAGATGATAATCCAGGTGACAATAAAATGAATGCCTTCCTGGCTACCGATGTTGACCGCACTGAAAGTATTGTATTTTTTGAAGGTGGATATACCAATGATCAGGCACACTCAGAGCGACCTTACCTTCTAGACAAAGGCCTCATCATGAATCGCTTTGGTCTTGACTATAAATGTTCACCTAAGCTCACCATAGGAGGAGCTGGAATATACTTTTTGACAGCGGAAGATATTAAATATAAAGACGATAATAATATTGCACGCGCCTCCTCCGATCTTGGCGTCGAAGTGGATGTCTACGTTAACTATATGCTCTACCCAAGTCTGGAGCTAGCCGTAAATGCGGGTTATCTCCTTTCGAGTGAGGCCATGGATTTTTATGATATTAAGCGTGATGGCAAGGCTGATAATGATATATTTAGAACAACGGCACAAATGCGTTACAAGTTCTAAACGGTGTAATACGCCACACAAGAAAAAGGCCTTGTTCGAGGCCTTATGCAAAGCATTTTCAATCTATGAACGCGCTATTCTTGGCTCATTGAATAACGCAATACAATATCAGCAGGAAACTATTTTGCCTCTCTGTCGTACCAGGATCATCACGATCTTAATGTCCCTTCTATGCATCACTACCAACATTTATGCCAGTGCCAATGTTTATGCCAGTGCCAATGTTTATGCCAGTGCCAATGGCTATTCAGCGCTAATCAGAGATTTTGCTGAAAAGCAGGCACGCGTTGTGTTGGTCGATAAAGGCACTGCCTATGTCAATATTGGCAATGAGAGTGGTGTAAAGGTTGGTAGTTTTTTTATTTTGGCTGAAAGTCAAATATTGCCGGTCATGCATGATGGCGAGAAGCCAATCACCGTAGACAAACGGCTTGGTGTATATCAAGTCATGCAATCCAGAAAAAACCTTTCTGTGATTAGGCCGTTTGAGACGACTAGAGACATTGCCGTCGGAGACAAGCTTATCCTGAATCATAATTTGACAGCGACATTTGTTGATGTCACAGGCAGGGCTGAAAATACCTTTGTTGAACTACGCCGTACGCTCTCTAATTTAATCTGGGTAAACTATATTGCCATGAACACAAAAGAGGAAGTGGCCGATTTCCTTGCAAAGAACGAAAAACAAACCGATTTATTTTTCTTCACCGAGAAGAATGCCATCAGCGTTCGGAATCGTAAGCAAGAGCTCATTTACCGCTATCCATTAGTGAAGCCAACAGTTGAAAGCGTATCTGCGGTGGCAGAGCCTGCCACTTTTTCGGTAAACACGTATCAGCAGAATACTTCCGGAACACGTTTAGGCGCGATTAATACGCGCGTCATTTCCTCAGACTTTATTGTGCATAATAATCAAAGACTTATCTTGGCAACAGACGGCATATCCTTGAGTGTCTACGCCGTCGACAATGGCCTAAAGACGATAGCAAATCTGGCGCCTGATTTTCTTGGAAGCATTGTCAATGTTAAGTGGTGGATGCCCGAGCCAGGGGCGCCTCCCAAAGTGATCGTGAGCATCTGGAAGGACAAACAGCTATCGTATCAGGAGGATTTACTTGAAAGCTATATTGTCTCTTTTAATCAGCAAAAACTGACGATTGAATATCGAAATATTCCATATTTATTAGGCTCCTTTGACCTTAATAACGATGGCCAGAAAGGCACATTACTTGCCCAGAATATTTCAAGAACTGATTTTTTCGGAAAGAACATTAAGCAGTTGCGATTAAATTCCAAGAGCATCGAATACACCAAGTTGGCATTTGAGCTGCCAAGGGGCTTTACTGTCACGGGAAGTGCACTTGAAGACCTGCGTGAAAACAGAGGCCTTGCAAGCGCGACCATTAGAAGGGGGCAATTGGTGTTTAGTTCAGGGGGCGAAATAAAACTAAGGCGAAAAACAGGATATGGCGGAAGCCTCGCGTCTATTCTGTACGAACTTAATCCTGGTCTGCTGGACACACTGCATCAAACCGCTTCATTCGAAGTGTCGCCCGTGAGTATTGATATCGGTAGTGATGGCCTTCGAGCATTTATTGTGCCTAAAATTGATGATAAACCATTTAGCTTTGGCGTTGACCGTAACTATGAATACCGTTTTGACATGTTTTATATTGATGACAATCAGCAGGTTAAAGGTGTTGAGCTTCCCATCCGTGTCTTTGGACGGCTCCAAGGGATGTCTGTATTTGATAAGCAGTTGCTGCTTTTAGTCAGTGATGTGGAGTCCTCAAAAACCGGGGGCGGCAAGACAGTTTTAATGAGTTATCAGTATTGAAGTTAGTACCAGATGGCAATGCCGCCAAGATACCGTTAAAATCTACCCCAAAAGTTATAGGTCATAAACATTGTGGGTCATAAACATTGTGGGTCAAAACATTGTGGGTCAGATGAGTAGAAAAATTGAATTATTAGCACCAGGCGGTGATGTCGAAGCCATTAAAGCGGCAGTCGCTGCCGGAGCAAACGCCGTTTATTGTGGCCTGGATACCTTCAATGCGCGGAACAGGGCGTCCAATCTATCCTTTGATGACTTAACGGGTATTTTACGCCTAGCGCATAAATACGACTGCGAAGTCTTTTTGACCCTTAATGTCGTGATCCTTGAACAAGAACTGCCCACCATGATCAAGTTATTAAACAAGCTTGTGAATAGCGGTATTAATGGCATTATTGTTCAAGACCTCGGGATGTTTAATCTCGTCAAAAAGTTTTTCCCGACACTCGATATTCATGCTTCAACACAATTAACCACGCATAATGAAGGCCAAATTCATTTTTTAAATAAAATTGGTGCCTCCCGGCTTAACCTATCGCGTGAACTGAATCTTGCTGAGATCAAGTCACTGACTAAGCTGTCTCATGATTTAGGCGTACTAACCGAAGTATTTGTACATGGCGCACTGTGTATTGCATTTTCTGGCCAGTGTTATTCCAGCTCGGTTAGTGTTGGTAATTCCGGCAATCGTGGTCGTTGTAGCCAAGCCTGTCGAGATGAATATGAAGTCACGGCAACGGGCAATAAATATCCGCTCAACCTGAAAGATAACTCGGCTTATTTTGATTTACCCGAATTAGTGGAAGCCGGTGTTGATTCGCTTAAAATTGAAGGTCGAATCAAAGGCGCCCACTATGTGTATACCGTTGTGGATACCTGGCGTAAGCAAATCAACCAGTTTGTCGAAACAGGTAAACTATTGCCTGATGATTCAAATCTACACAAAGTATTTAACCGAGATTTCACCAACTCGTTTTTGCAAGGCAATTTAACCAAAGACATGTTTATCGATAATCCGCGCGATCACAGCATTAAGCATGCAGTGGATAGCAGTAGCGCAATATCGGTGGTGCAAATTCAAGAGGTTAAAGATGAGCTCTACAACGATAGAAACGACTTAGGCGCAGAGTTAAGAGAAAAAATAAAATACTTAAGTACCGCTAAGTTACCACTTAAACTCAAGTTTTCAGGCTCAACCAATACACCATTAAGTATCACTGCAGTAGTAGGCGATGATTCTGCCGGCAATGCTGTCGTAGGGAAGAACAGCGACGATGCGAAAGTGATCAGCATTCAGTCAACATCTTTATTAGCTTTAGCCGGTAAATTTGAATTAGATGAAGAAACACTCACAAAACGTTTTAGAAGTTTTGATAATGCTGAATTCAAACTTAGCAAAGTTGATTTTACGGGCTACGACTCAGGTTTAAGTATTCCGTTTAAAGAGCTCACTGAGCTGAAAAATAAATTGACCTTCTTATTAAATAATTCAGTGGATGTTATTCCTAATGTAGATGTGCCTGCATTAGATAAGAGCAACAAAGCGTCTGGCAAACCCAGCATGTCGATTTTGATTGCGCATGAAAAAGACTTTCATCTTTGTGAGTTAACGAATGCCGATGTTTACTTTAAGCTGCCAGAAAGTTTTAAAAAGAACTGCACTAAGTACATCGACTTGCTAAAAGCCAACCCAAGACTCATACCTTGGTTTCCGGCAGTATTAATTGGCAAAGATTATTTAGAAGCCGTAAAAATTCTTGAACAGGTTCTACCTAAACGCATCGTCAGTAATAATACCGGCATTGCTTATAAAGCTTACGAAATGGGCATTGAATGGATTGCAGGGCCATTCTTAAATACTACCAACTCTTATGCACTGCTTACACTGAAAGAAGAACTGAATTGTGCCGGAGCTTTTATTTCCAATGAAATTAATCGCCTGCAAATAAGAAACATTGCCCGCCCAGATGACTTCAAACTGTATTACAGTATTTATCACCCCATTTTAATGATGACCAGCCGCCAGTGTTTCTTTCAGCAAACGGTCGGCTGTAAAAAGCCCAGCATTGAAGATGGCTGCATGTTGAAGTGTGAAAAAGCCACCACCATTACCAATGTAAAGGGCATCTCTTTTGCTATTGATAAACAAAAAGGCGGTTACCCGAGTATTTATAATGATGAGCAGTTTTTAAATCTGGATGTCGTCAATGACCTGTCTGATTTATTCGATGAATTCTTCATTGATTTAACGAATATAGGTGCAGGTTCTAAAGCTGAACAAAATAAAGCCCAACTGATCGAACACTTCGAAACGCTAGTGCAAGGAAACCAAGAAGCAGGTATTCGACTAAATGAAATGATCACTATTTCAACTAACGCGCAGTACCGTCAAGGGCTGTAATGTTAGCCACATTATATTCATTGCAACATTGTCCTTATGCCATGCGCGCCCGGTTTGGTTTACTGATAGCTCACCAGCAAGTGATGCTGCGTGCGGTGACCACAAAAAACAAACCTGCTGAAATGCTGGCGTTTTCTCCCAAGGGCACTATCCCGGTATTAGTTCTTCCCGACTCAACAGTGATAGATGAAAGCTTGGATATTATGCTCTGGGCACTTCAACAAGATGACCCTGGTGATTTGCTGCACAAAGACCAGCCTGACGATCTACCGGCGATGCTTGAGCTAATTAAGCACAACGATAAAGTCTTTAAACCGCAATTAGAGATCTACAAAAAAGCCAAACGCTTCCATCTTGAAAGTGAAATCGAAGAACGTCAAAAATGTGAGATCTTTATTGCCGAACTCGAACAGCGGCTCAGCCTAAGTAAGCGATCGGCAGAAGCGCTGACGAAAGCGGGCCCGTTAATAAGCCAGACAGACCCTGGATATTTTATAGGCCAAAAAACAGGTCTTATTGATTATGCCTTGCTGCCCTTTGTTCGCCAATTTTCGCGAGTTAATCGCGCTTGGTTTATTCAGGCGCCCTACCCAAATTTGCGCGCATGGCTGGATGGGCATCTACAAAGCCGTTTATACGCAAAAGCCATGACCAAGTATCCGTTATGGCTTGATGAGCATGTAGAGTGCTTATTTGGCTAGCTAGCGGTAAAACCCAGCACATGACCTAACTTCCTGAATCAATAGGCTAAACTAGTGCGTACAATATCCGAAATATATGTGCTTATGCACTGGCTATGGTTTATGGTCGCTCGCTCGTGGTTTTTGTCGTAATAGTAAGGAGTATTACGCGGCGCTCGCAGAAGCGGATAAACCTCGACAGGGAGATTCTGATGGGCGCGGCATTTTGTCAGATACAGATTTGATTCATGTCACAAAGTATTTTGTGGACATAGCTATTGATCAGGTTAAGTTCTTCAGGGGCTTACTTGAGCCAATAGGGTTACGTCAGGTCGTGGGTGATATTTGGCATTAGATAATGCCAGTAATCAAACAGTGCGAATATTAACTCGCTCAACTATACTTGAGACATTCTCTTAGCTTGGTAAGGTGGCTATTTTGCTTCGATTTGTCTTGCTGTCTTTATTTGCAATAAACATTCAAGCGGAAACGCTATCCTTGTGTGCATACTTTAATTGGAGCCCTTGGATATATGCTGAAGGTGAAAGCTACGATGGCATCCTGATGGAACAGCTAGCGCTATTTAGAGAAAAGAACCCCAACATTAATATCGATATTATTGAGATTCAAAATTGGAAGCGATGCCAACTGGAAGTGGCGAGGGGCAATATTTCAATGATACTTGGTGTCAATAAAACTCCAGAGCGTGAAAAGATTCTTGACTACCTGCCTCGCCCAGCTTTAATCAATCGAGCGAGTGTAGAAGCCTACGCCTTAGCAAATCGAATAGGCCCTGTAAGATCCTTAGATGACTTGAAAAACTACAGCCTCAGTTTTGCTCGGGGAGATAGCTTTGGACCGACGATGGATCATTTTATTAAAAGCCTTCCAAAAGAAAAAATACACATTACCAACGGTATCTACCAGTCCATTAAGATGGTGGCGCTAGGGAGAGTCAATTACTTTTTATCTGTTGCGACAAGCTATAAATCAACAATACGAGAATATAATAAAAAATTCAGATCCTTTGACCACTCAGTTTTTGAAAAAATCTATACACATGATAGAGCCATACCTGTATTTATTGCGTTTGGCAAAGGTTCTGGTAACTACGAGAGGTATTCCGACAAGTGGATGGAAGTAATTGGAGACTATCACAACAAAACAAATATTGGTGACAGAGTTAAATTCCACATAACAAAATCCGGGAATTAGCAAAACAAAGCGCATCCAAAATAGCACTTTTACCTGCACTCGCTGGGCCGTTAATGAGGAATAAAGGGTTTTTGCCTAATTGCGTAAAATAACGCTCTTCTTTATCCAACTTAATAATCCAACTTAATAATCCAACTTAATAGGTTTCATACGTTTACCGCATGTTTGTGAATTCCTGCGATGATTTTTCGAATTGCCTCATCCTGTACTTTGGTCATTTCTTGGCCAACAACTTGCTCAAAGACGTCGCAAAATATATCCAATTCGCCCAATTTTTCCAGCTAAAGAACACCCCTTGGATAAGGGGCTGGAAGTAAATATTTTTTAGTGACGTGATCAATGATTATCGATATAAATAATAGACAGAATTACTTACAATCAGATTCAGATAATTTAACAGGATAAAGTATGAAAATTTGTAGTGTAGAGTTAAAAGGCAATGATGCGGTGATTTGTATGTTGACAATGGATGATGAGTTGTTTGACATTCCTGATTGTCGAGTACGAAAAGTAAGCATTGAAAAAACAACCAGCAGCAAACAATTAAAATTCTTCCAGCAAACGTTTGCAAAGTTAATGGTGGATTATCAAATAGACAGCGTCATTATTCGAGAACGCCCCACTAAAGGTAAATTCGCCGGTGGAGCCGTTGGTTTTAAGTTAGAGGCGGCGATTCAGTTGATCGAAAACCTGGATGTAGAATTAATGACACCGGCGCTCATCAAAGAATCCATTAAGAAAAACCCCATTCCCATTGCGTTTGATGAAACAGGTTTAAAGGGGTTTCAGGAAACGGCATTTGTAACAGCATATGCCTATTTTATGCACTTGAAATATGCTGATCCTGCTGAATAAGCTGCCTTATAAAGAGAGATAGTTGGCGATTTCAAATAAGTCTGGCCGGCCTTCTTCATAACCAAAATAGCAGATATCTTCTGTCTCATTCGTGTCGGGGTAAATGATGGCAATGGCAAATTCACATTTGTAGGTTTTGGCAAGGCTGTAAAGAAAATTTAGAGGATCTTTGAGTTTATGTTTTGCTTTGACTTGAATGCTGATTCCTAATTTTGGTTCACTGGTATCACCCTCAATGCTTTCTGATTCAGGTGATGAAGACAGTGAATGAATATTTTGCTTCTTATCCCCTATCCAGCCTGAAATTTCTTCTGATATCGGCGTAAAAATTTCATCTAGGCGTGAAGGCTCTATATCTGAATTATCGATATACATATGTAATTGCATTTTGTTGCGTCACTCTATAGTTTTTAATTTTTTATACTCTGAAATTTTTGCATTACTTAAGAAAGGCATTATACATAGAGTGTTCCAGAGAGCTTAAAATATTCATCCGCTTAGTTTGGCTAAACGGATTTAGAGTGGAGTTTCATTAACTAGCGACATAACAGAAGATAATTCACTTCGCTCTTCTCATATCTTTTTTGGCCAAACTCAAGGCCTTCAAAACATCTGCCCGGGTGATGACGCCTACTACTTTTTCAGCCTCGACAACGGGGTAAATTTTGGGGCCTTTTTTTATCATATCTTCCGCCAAATGCAGTACATCATAATCTGGTGATACAAATAATGGGTTTTTACGCATTATGTCGCCGGCAACTTGATGGCTATCGGAATAGTAGGTGTTGTTGAGCATCTGCTTGATGCAGTCTTGCTCGGTAATAAAGCCAACGAGCTTTTTTGAAGCATCGATAACGGGGCCACCTACGACTTTATCTTTTGATAAGGTTTTTACGACTTCTTCAACGCTGGTTTCAATATAAAAAATATGGCGTACTGGGTGCATAAATTCACGAACGTAAATTTTAGGTGTTTGCATCTTGCCTCCGAAAATAGCAACACTTGGGTTGCAGGTTAAGTTCTTTTTTTGAATGTTAGAAGAATACTACGATTTTCAGGAAGTTTTCTTTGATCACGGTCAATTCCGTCGATGTTTTGGGTAATGTCATTGCTCTTCATATTTTAAAACATAGTCATGAATGTAGCTTACTATTCGTTGCTTTGCTAGCCAGTTTGATAGCACTTCCAATAGTATTTCCTTATAATCCCAGCCCATCACGCACTAGCATCAAGATGCTGGTTCATCTAATAATTAAAGAATAAAAAATGAAAAAGCGAGCTGATACGGATCACTATCTCGAATTATTTTTAAATGATACTCCTCTGCTGGATCTACGTGCGCCCGTTGAATTTAAAAAGGGGGCATTTCCAAATGCAATTAATCTCCCCTTACTGACCGATGAAGAGCGCCATCTAGTCGGAACGTGTTATAAAGAACAGGGTCAGGAAAGCGCCATTCAGCTGGGACACGAGCTTGTTTCAGGGCAAACCAAAGCACAGCGTATTCAACAGTGGTTAACCTTCACGCGAGCTAATCCTCATGGATATCTATATTGTTTTCGGGGTGGTTTGCGTTCCAGAACGACACAGCAATGGATCAAAGATGCAGGCATTGAATTTCCACTGATCAAAGGTGGCTATAAAGCCATGCGTCGTTTCTTGATTGATGAGGTGGAAAAACTGAGTCAATTAGATAACTTTGTGGTGCTCAGTGGCCGAACGGGAACAGGTAAAACGCGCGTCTTAAAAAACTTAGACAACCATGTCGATTTAGAAGGCTTGGCGAAACATCGCGGTTCTAGTTTTGGTAGAATGTTAGAGCCACAACCTAGCCAGATCGATTTTGAAAATAGTGTGGCGATTGATCTTTTAAAGGCCAGTCAGAAAAAAAACGTACCCATCTATTTAGAAGATGAAAGCCGTCTAATTGGTCGTTGCGCCTTACCCTTACCCTTAAAAAACAGGATGGCTAACAGCCCCTTGGTGGTGCTCGAGTCCACCATAGAAGAGCGTATAGATGTCGTGCTGCAAGATTATGTGGTCGATATGACAGCAGATTTTATTGAGCGTGATGGTGCAGCAGCAGGCATCAAAAATTTTAGCCGATATCTTTTCGCCAGCCTTGATCGAATCGAAAGGCGCTTGGGCAGCGAACGAAAAAATAGCTTAATGGCCATCATGAAAGAAGCGCTAGTGCATCAACAAACTAACGTTGGCTTATCCTCTTTTGAGGGTCATAGAGCTTGGATAAAGCAATTACTCAGCGAATACTATGACCCGATGTATGACTATCAACTTGAAAAGAAAGCTGAACGGATTATTTTACGAGGCGATAAAGAACGCCTAATGAAGGAACTGGTTAAATGACACGATTGAAGACAGCCCTGTTTTTTATTAGCTTATGCTATGGCATGCTTGCTGGTGCTAAAGACTTCACCTTTACCGCCATTCCTGACCAGGACAGTACGCAATTAGCACAGCGTTTTGGCAAAGTCGCGGCTTATCTTGAAACACACTTAAGCGTGAAGGTGGTCTATGTACCTGTAAAATCTTATGCTGCCGCGATTACGGCATTTATGAATGATCAAGTTCAATTAGCCTGGTTTGGCGGTTTATCAGGGGTACAAGCAAGAATGCGTGTACCTGGCTCTGAAGCGATTGCCCAAGGTTATGAGGATCAGTTTTTCAAAACATACTTTATTGCTCATGAAAGTGCGGGCCTGAAGAAAAATGAAAAACTATCTAAAAACATTGGAGGGAAAACGCTTACATTTGGTTCAAAAGGGTCAACGTCTGGTCGTTTAATGCCTGAATTTTATATTCGCGAGACCTTCAAAAAGTCACCCAATGAGATATTTCGTCGTGTCGGTTTTAGTGGTGACCATTCTCGTACAATTGCATTAGTAAACGCTGGCGCTTATCAAGTGGGTGTGGTGAATTATAAAGTGTGGCAAACCGAATTAGCTGAAGGAAAAGTAGACCCGAGTAAAGTTAAGGTTATATGGGAAACACCTGCCTACCCGGATTATCAATGGAGCATCCGTGGTGATGTCCATCAAGCTTGGGGCGAAGGCTTTTCAGAAAAAGTAAAACAGGCGCTTTTAGACATGAATGACCCTGATTTGCTCGCCAGTTTCCCTAGGCAAGGTTTTGTAGAAGCTAAAAATTCAGATTATCAAGCGATTTTGGATACCGCCAAAAGTATTGGTCTGATAGATTAATATGGCTGAACAGAGCGAATTTAACACACAGCCACCATTATTTTCGCTTGACAATAAGTGTATTGGCTGGCCGGATCATGATGTATTTAACGGGCTCTCACTCAAGATTAAACAGGGTGAGAAAGTCGCCTTAATCGGCAAAAGTGGGTCAGGTAAAAGTACACTATTGCGTCATCTATACCAGCAAAAAGCCCGAGAGATTGCTTTCTGCGAACAAAGCCCGGGGTTAGTGCCTGGCCTGTCGTGCTTTCACAATATCTATATAGGGCAGTTAGATCGCCATCACTTTTTATATAACGCTGTTAATTTATTCTTCCCCTTTAAATCAGAGCAAGAGAAAGTATCTGAAGTAGCCGCAGCCGTAGGTTTGTTGGATAAGCTTAAATCGAAAGCGAACGCTCTTTCGGGTGGCCAGCAGCAGCGCATTGCCTTGGCACGATGTTTATTCCAAAAGCAGTCAATATTTTTGGGTGATGAGCCTGTTTCGGCCTTGGATGAAATGCAGGCCGATGAGTTGCTTGGGGTGATTATGGCTACGCATGAAAGTGTTATCGTGGCCTTGCATCATACCCGGCTGGCACTAAAACATTGCGATAGAGTGATTGGCCTACAGAACGGCCAGATTATGCTTGACCAGCCAGCCAAACACCTCAAACAACATGATTTGAGCCAGTTTTATTCTGATGATCAGTCTTACCGCCTAAATACAAATAACGTATCTGAATTAGATCAACCCTCTCTTAGTTCTGTCGGTTAAGCATGTGGTCACTTCGTAAGGTCACCACTTCTTTCTTTGTTATTGCTCTTGTTTGCCTTTATCTATCTGATATTGCGGTGATTTCTGCCGACCCTTGGAGCGAGCTTAGCCGCATGGCAATGGGCTTTGTTCTGCCGTCATTCTTTTCCTGGCCTGAATTAATCAAAAGCGTCATCACTACCCTTGCCTTTGCGCTTGTTGGTGTCGCTGTAGCGGCAGTGTCAGGTTTGGTTTTAGCGCGCTTTTTTCATTGGCGAAGTGTGCGGGTTTTCTGCGCCTTTATTCGCTCTGTGCACGAATTATTTTGGGCGCTATTTTTCTTACAGATCTTTGGCCTGCAAACCTTAACAGGCCTATTGGCTATCATCATTCCGTTTACCGGAATTTTCACCAAAGTTTATGCGGAAATTATTGAAGAAACCGACCAGAAGCCACGTCACGCTTTACCCGCCAACTCCCTGAAAACCAGCTCGGCTTATCTATATACAAAGCTTGCTGCGGCATGGCCCCAGTTGATGATGTATACTCGTTATCGTTTGGAATGTGGCATTCGCAGTAGTGCAATTTTAGGTTTTGTTGGCCTGCCAACCTTGGGGTTTCATTTAGAGAGTTTCTTTAAACAGGGTGACTATGCCGAAGCGGCAGGCGTGCTATATGTATTCTTTTTGATAATTGCGACCATAAAGTTTTGGAGTCACCGACGCAGCTTATTGGTATTACTCGTCCTCTCGTTTTTTGCCTTACCTTTTGATTTGACGCTGCACACAGAAAATATTCTGCGTTTCTTAACACAAGATATTATTCCTTCCCCTTTGCGCTATGCTGAAAGCTGGTGGAATTTAGAGGTTTGGAAAAGCACTCTCGAATGGAGCGCTTGGCTTTTTAGCCATCAAATTAAAGAAGGTACGTGGAATACGCTCTTGCTTACGATGATTGCTCTGGTCGGTAGCGGAGTGATCACTATGGCCTTATACCCCTTTGTCTCACCGCTATTTTTTGGCAAAGGCATGCGTTGGCCGAGTCACTTGTTTTTAGTCATTATGCGTTCACTTCCAGAATTAATGCTGGCGTTTGTGATTGTGCTGATGATTGGGCCATCTATGTTGCCCGCCATTATTGCCCTAAGTTTACATAATGGGGCGATCATTGCACACTTATTAGGTCAGTCGACCAGAACAATGGCCTTGCGCCAAGACGCACCAAAAGGCATGAATTTATATCTCTATGAAGTGACGCCAAGACTATATCGCCCGTTTTTAGCTTTCTTATTTTATCGCTGGGAAGTGATCTTAAGAGAAAGTGCCGTCCTTGGGATTTTAGGTATTCACACTTTAGGTTTTTATGTCGATTCTGCCTTTGAAGAATTACGTTTTGATAGAGCCTTTTTCCTGATACTAATTTGCGCCATATTAAATATAACCGTGGATGCAGTATCGCGTTTCATTAGAAACAAGCTCAGGCTAACGGCCCTCCCTGAAATGCGTTAAGCTAAGTGTTCACCAACAGCTTGAGTGAGTTTTTATGCAGAAGACAAATGAATCACCCGTCATTCAAGACCTAGTATTGATAGGTGGTGGTCATTCCCATGCGATAGCCCTGAAAATGCTTTCCATGCATCCGTTAGCGGGCGTTCGTATTACACTCATTTCTAACGCTTGCTTAACGCCTTACTCTGGCATGCTGCCTGGTTTAATTGCGGGGCATTACACTTACGAAGAGGTGCATATCGACCTTGCGCGCCTATGTCGTGTTTTGGATATTCGTTTTATTGAAGATACTGTTATTGGTTTGGATCTAGATCACCAGTCTATCAGCTGTGCCAATCACCCGGATTTTCGCTATGACATATTATCCATTGATATAGGCTCTTCACCTGATATGTCTAGTATTCCGGGAGCTAAAGCGTTCACTCAAGGTGTGAAGCCGGTTGATGAATTTTTAAGCTACTGGGGGTCTCTTCAGGCTCGTATCTTAGCGCAAAGTTCAAATAATCAAAGTCTGAGTATTGCCTTAGTAGGTGCCGGCGCGAGTGGTGTCGAAGTCGCCTTGGCAATGCAATATGCCTTGCAGAAAAAACTTAAGGCTGCAAAACAAACCGCTGATATTCAATTTCATATTCTTTCTGCAACACAGGGTATTCTGCCTAGCCATAATCAAAAAGTACGTGACCGTTATCAGAAAGTTTTAGACCAGCGTCAAGTAAAGGTACATAAAGGCTTTAGAGTCTCTCGAGTTGAAAAAAACTGTTTATTCGATGACTCTGCTCCAGGAGAAAGCCTGCACTTAACAGCGGATGAAATCATCTGGGCGATTTCGGCATCCGCACCACATTGGCCGAAAGTGGCAGGTTTGCTTTGCAGTGATAAAGGTTTTATCCAAGTTAATGCGTGTTTACAAAGTATGTCACATCCAAATGTTTTTGCAGCGGGTGATATTGCGGATGTGCTTGATCACCCAAGACCAAAAGCCGGTGTCTTTGCTGTGAGACAAGGTAAACCCCTTGCTGAAAATTTAGTACGTGCCTTGCAAGGTAAAACACTCAAAGCCTTTAAACCTCAAACACGGTTTTTGAGCCTAGTGAGTACGGGTGATAAATATGCCGTTGCCTCGCGTGGTAATTGGGCTTTATCAGGTAAGTGGGTTTGGCGCTGGAAAGACGCAATTGATCAAAAATTTATGCACAGCCTGAATAAACTTGGTCTTAAGCAAAGCAGTACGAACAACAAAGAAAGCAAGCCTGGAGAGCAGGTGTCGATGCGTTGCGGTGGTTGTGGGGCAAAAGTAGGTCAGCCAATTCTTCAGCGGGTGATTAAAAAAATATCTCTGTCTCATTCAGAATTATTTTCACCCAAGGCTCAGATGTCACTTTCCGGGCCAGATGATGCGGCAGTATTTTCCGTCCCAGAAAATAAACACCTCGTACAATCTGTCGATGCTTTTCGACGGTTTATTGATAATGACTATCTCTTTGGCCAAATTGCGGCAAATCATGCGTTGGGTGATATTTTTGCTATGGGGGCCGAACCGCATAGCGCGCAAGCCATTGTGACTTTGCCTTTCGCCAGTGAAGAAAAAGTAGAGCAACAACTTTTACATTTAATGCTGGGTGCTTCGAAGGTCTTTGACGCTGCTAATATGCCGATTATTGGAGGCCACACGGCGGAGGGTAGCGAACTGAGTTTAGGTTTTGCGGTGAATGGTCTGGCAGAGCAAGATAAACTTCTCACGAAAGGAGGGCTTCAAATGGGTGACGTTCTGATTCTAACAAAGTCACTCGGAACAGGTGCACTCTTTGCCGCAGATATGCGCGGCCAGGCCAAAGGTGTTTGGGTGAAGTCTGCCATTGATACCATGCTGCATTCGAATCAGCGCGCAAGTGAGATTTTATTCTCGCATGGCGTCAAAGCCTGCACAGATGTCACCGGTTTCGGTTTAGCGGGCCACTTATTAGAAATGCTTCAGCCTTCTAAGTGCCGGGCTAAATTGAATCTAAACGCTTTACCGTTATTAGAAGGTGTCATGGCGTTAATGCAGAAAGGCTTTTTTAGCAGCTTGCATGAACAGAATAAACAGTTGGAACAAAAGATGATGGCTTATATTGACCTGGCCTTTGAGGGAAATCACCCCGTATTGAAAGAGATACTCTTCGATCCTCAAACTGCGGGCGGTTTATTGGCAGGGATTCCGGCAAATAATGCTCAGGCATGTTTGCAGGAATTGAAAGATTTGGGTTATCAGGATGCGTGTGTGATTGGTGAGGTATTGGAGAAATAATAACGCTCAATGATCGACAAATATCCGATCATTGAGCCTGTCGAAATGAAGCCTATGCCCGACGTTTTCTAAAGGCGTACATACCTGCACCCGCTAAAGTCTTGGCAAAGGCTATCCATTCACTCATTTCAGGCTTCGGTGCTTTTTTATCGGCCATACGCGCTAATTGGAATTCGTACCAGGTAATATCCAGCATCGCCATTTTATCAACCGCTTTCACTCCCGTTGTTAAGGGGCGCAAGTTGATTTCATAAGCAGGATTTTGCATTGCACTGTTTGGAAGATCCGGGTCAACCGCAAAAGGGCGGCCTAATCCGACAAAATCACAAGCGCCGCTGTTAAGTGCATCGACCATGCCTTTTGAACTTCTGAAACCGCCGGTGACCACCAGTGGCTTATCGGTGTGTTGGCGAACAGCTTCAGCATATTCTAAAAAGTAGGCTTCACGTTTCACGGTACTTGCCTTGGGCTGGTCATCTTTATCGCGATGGCCGACCATAGCAGGGCTTTCGTAGGTGCCGCCAGACACTTCGATCAAATCGATACCGTCTTCAGATAATTGTTTGATGACCAGCATGGAGTCTTCTTCTGAAAAACCACCCTTCATAAAATCAGCTGAATTTAATTTGATGCCAACAGGGAAGTCAGCACCCACTTCTGCTCGAATCGCTTTATAGACTTCACGCACAAAACGCATACGGTTTTCTAATGCACCACCCCATTGATCATCACGCTGATTATGGCTAGGTGATAAAAACTGGCTTACCAAATAACCATGGGCGCCATGAATTTGAACACCGGTAAAACCGACTTCTTTGGCTAAGCGCGCTGCTGTTGCAAATTTATTGATAATGCCAAGGATTTCTTTTTCTTCCAGGGCACGTGGTTTATTGAAACCTTTTTCCAGACCTCTTTTAAGGGCTATGGCAGAAGGTGCAACAGGCTCTTTAGTCATGAAATTAGGTATTTGTTTTCCGGGGTGATTAAGTTGAGCCCAGAAATTAGTGCCATCCTGAGTGCCCGCGCTCGTCCAGTTTTTGAATAAATTTAAGTTACTTCTTTCATCCAGTACAACATTCTTTGGCTCGCCCAGAGCGTTTCTATCGATCATGATATTGCCGGACATCGCTAAGCCTAAGCCGCCTTGAGCCCAGCGTCGATAAAGGTTAGCAAGGCCTTGTGTCGGATTATGCTGTTTATCACCAAGCTGCTCACTCATGGCAGATTTGAACAATCTATTTTTAATAACGGTTCCCGTGGCTAAGGTAAAGGATGAATCTAGTGCGATGCTGTGGTTTGTCATATATAGCTCCATATCAATTAATTACTTATTAGACCGGTCGTCTAAAAATAAATGCAAATACAGGCAGAAACACGGTTAGTGACTGCCTTTAACTATTAGGGTTTAAGTAAAGTTTCCAGGGTTAGGTGAATTACTTTTTTAGGTGATTGAATGTCACCATCCATTTTCATTTTGATTAAGCTGCCTTCCCATGCTGACCAGATCAACTCTGCTAGATCTACCGAGGAGATATCCTTGCGTATCTGACCCTGAGTTTGGCCTTGACTGACCAATTGCTCTAATCGACGCAACCAATCTTCGACACTAGATTGCATAGCCTTCTGGCATAGTTCAAAGGTATTACCAATTTCGGCTGCAATACTACCCACCAGGCAACCTTTTTGGCAGCTATTGCCTGCAAATTTAGTGAGCATAAATTCGTAAATTATTTTGAGCTGTTGAAGTGCCGGCAGGGTAGATTGAGCAACAAACTCATCAAATGTCGCTAATGTCTGATGACTGTATTCAGCAATAATATCGGCAACATAAGCTTCTTTACTGCCAAAGTAATTATAGAAAGAGCCCTTGGGAACCTTAACGGCATCGAGCACCTGCTTAATGCCGGTGCCATGATAACCATGCTCGGAAAGCTGTTGAATGCCCTCTTCAATAAGGGCAGAACGAGTTAGTTCTGATTTTTTAGGTTTGAGAGTGCTTTTCATCATACGAAGAATAATACGACCAGTCGTCTACTTTTTCAATGGTTATTTTTAATTCGGCCGAATTGTTCAAATGTTTTTGACTATGTTGGCTATCTAGCTTGGTCTGGCCAGACTGTTTATTTCCTCCGGGCTTAGTTCGCGATATTCACCTTCTCCAAGATCTTCATCTAAAGACACACCGCCAATCTTTTCACGATGCAGCCCTTCAACATGATTCCCTAAAGCCGCAAACATCCTTTTAACTTGATGATATTTACCTTCATTTAAGGTGACTAATACTTCGGTATTTGAGATGCGCTCTAATGTTGCTGACTGAGTTAGCTCTTTTTCACTCCGAAGAAGAATGCCTGCTTCAAATTGTTTCTCTGCAGTTTCTATTAAAGGCTCAGCCAGCCAAACACGGTAGGTTTTTGGCTGATGATGCTTAGGAGACGTGATAAAGTGCGACCACTTTCCATCATCGGTAATTAATAATAAACCGGTGGTATCTAAATCTAAACGACCGACAGTATGAAGTTTATTGATAGCAGGTTCGTCGTACATAATATCGAAGATAATTGGGTGATCAAAATCTGTATTGGCACACACCATTGCGGGGGGCTTATGCATCATGTAGTAGCGGAACCCCTCATGTAAAACCAGGGGTTGGCTATCGAGCGTGACGATATCTTTATCGGTTGAAACTTTAGTCGAAGCACTTTTTATAATGACGTCATTGATGGTCACTCGTTTATTTCTGATAGCTTGAGTTGCCAAACTTCTCGTGAGCTGAGTGCATTCACAAATATATTTATCGAGCCGCATAACTGATCCTTAAGTTGAAGCGCGTAGTGTACGCCAAAGCGTATCTGCAAGCGAGATTGGCTGGGGCATTGACTTTATAGTTCCAACCCTTAGACTAATACATAATAATAAAATATTTAACGCTGCAAAGGGATGAAACTAATATAAGAGCGCAAATACAATGAAAGGTTTCAATCTATATAAAGTAACGTTGACGATTGTGCTAAGTTATTTCATTACCTTTTTTGCACTCAGTGCGTCTGCCACACCTAATATTTCTTTACACTCAACGCCTGATTTAACGAGTCAATTAACCCCGGCAGAAAAAAAGTGGTTATCAAATCATCCTATAATTAATGTTGCTTTCGATGCTGACTTTCCTCCCTATAGTTATCTTGATGATATACAACAACTACAAGGCTTGTCGGTTGATTACTTTCATTTAATCGCCAAAAAACTGGGTATTAGTTTCACCATTGCCTCTCAAAGCAATTGGCAAGATATTTATCAAACGGCAAAATCACCTGACTCCCCTATCGATGTTGTAGCGACGATGGTTGAAAAGCCAGAGAGAATCCCGTTTTTTAATTTCACCCAGCCTTATGTATTTAAATCATTAGTGATTTTTACCCGAAACGATAATACCACCTTACTTAAACGCAAAAATTTAGCGCATAAAAAAATTGCCTTAGTCAAAGAATATCAATATAGCGAGCAAATACTGCAAGAGTTTCCGACAATAACGCCTCTTTATGTAGATACTGTTCGCGATGCGTTAGAGGCAACTGCTGCGGGTAAGACTGACGGTGCGATCGCTTATGTTGCCATTGCAGATTGGTATAGAGACAAATATTTTTTGAGAAACCTCCATATTGCCGACCTGTATGATCGTAATAGTGCGAATGAAAGCATGGCCATAAGAAAAGATGCACCCGAGTTAGCGTCAATATTGAAAAAAACGCTTGCGAGTATCACCGTTGAAGAAAAAAAACAGCTCACCAGTAAATGGCTGCCAGAGATGACAAACCATAAAAATTACGCACAACATATTAAAATTATTACTGTTAGTATTTCTATCGTCATATTATTACTGTTCTCAATGCTTTACTTAAGATTTAAAAACAAAAAAATAAATAAAACAACTCAGCTATTACATGAAACGAATGCACAGCTGCAACTATTAACAGACTCGTTAGAGTTTCAAGTGAAAGAGCGCACCGAGAAATTATTTCAACTCTCTTATATTGATACTTTATCTCAGCTTCCGAATAAAAATGCCTTTTTTAAAAAAACCAATCTTGTTTTGAATGAAGCCTTAGCGCAACAAACAAGCTTTGCTATTGTTTGTTTAAATATTGATAGATTTAAGTACATCAATGATAGTTTAGGTCATAAAATTGGTGATGCAGTCATTCAAAAAGTAGCAAAACGGTTGCTTGAAAACCGTTTCGATAATGATATTGTTGCTTGCTTTGGCGGTGACTCTTTTACCTTGTTGTTAGCCAATGTAAATAGCGAACACGCTATTGTGGCGGTACGTAAATTACTTACACGCTTTAAAGAGCCTTATCTGGTGTTCGAAAAACCGATTAATATTTCGATAAGCGCTGGAATAGCTATGTTCCCTGAAGACGGTGCAACAGCCCCCACCTTGTTACAACGAGCAGAACAAGCCATGTTCAAAGCAAAACAAGAAAAAATTGGCTTTGCTTTTAATAGCTCGAGAGATTTAACCTATTTTTCTGATTATTTATTATTAGAACAATCATTATTGCGCGCAATTAATCAACTTGTTTTATTTGAAGATCACTCACCGTTCACATTGCATTATCAACCGATTAAATGGCTAAACCGTAAAGGGCTAAAAGGGTTTGAAGCATTAATCCGTTGGCACGATGAAAAATTAGGCGCGGTTAGTCCCGAGCGATTTATTGCCATGGCTGAAGATATTGGTAAAGTTGATAAAATTAGCCATTGGGTACGAATAACCGCCTTAAAACAAGCTAAAACATGGCATGAACAGGGAATTGAGTTTGGAAGAATATCAGTAAACTTATCGCCAATAGAATTGCAAAACCCTAAATTAATAAGCTTGTTAGAGCAAGAGGTACGCTATGCAGACGCACGGTTTGACTGGATAGAAATTGAAATAACAGAAACTGCAGTATTAAAAAACCCAACCGTAGCCATTGATATATTGCATCAAATCAAACAACTTGGTGCCACGGTTTCTATTGATGACTTTGGTACGGGGTATTCTTCATTAGTGTATTTAAAACAAATTCCTGCGGATACCGTAAAAATAGACCGGGAATTTATCAAAAATTTACCTACCGATAAAGGTGACCTAGCGATAGATAAATCCATTATTGAATTATGTCATTCACTGGGAAAGGTAGTGGTTGCTGAAGGCGTAGAAACACAAGAACAACTGACTACATTAACATCGTTAGCATGTGACTCTATCCAAGGGTATTATATTGCAAAACCGATGCCTGCTGATGTAATTACTGCCGATAGCACTTTTTTTAATGAAATTCCACTTCATTTTTTACTACCTCTAACTAAAAATTAGAGGCGATAACTATTTTGACACAAGGGATATATATAACATCTGCATTTGCGGTTCTTGATCACAATAACTCATAAAAAACAGAGACCCATAAAGAGCACAAACATATTAGGCTAAACCCAAATGTAAAAAACCTATAATTTACATTATTGTTGGTTAAATGTATGAAAGTATGGATAACTCTGGCAGCAACGAAAAGCCAAGCAAGTACCGTAGAAATAAACGCATCATTACCTGTAATAAAACTCAAAATAACGCCAGCGTAGAATAATGGTGGTATTTCAAAATGGTTTTGAACATGCCTAGACATTAAATGAAGATAATCCGGCTGACTACCCTCATTATAAGTCCTGTAAAAACTAATTTTTACCTCACCTGCCTTGATAGCAAGGAACCTCATTAAACCAAGCCTAAAAACACAAAACAAAGTAAGGCTAAACATAGCAAATGCGGGATAAAGGATATCTATTGTGTTCATAAGTTTACCTGTTTAAAACTAGTGATCATTTTTGTGGGCCTAACGCCCCAATTTGCGAGCTGAGTTTTTACGGCTCTTTGCAAAAAAGGTGACGGCATTACGGAGTCCGTGTTGAACGCTTGGTTATGTTTATTTATTGTGATAATGTGTATAATTATAATATTTAATACACATAGGTGTTTTATGAGAACTAACATTGTAATTGATGACGAGCTAATGGCAAATGCTTTAAAAGTAAGCGGCTTACATACAAAGAAAGATGCTGTTGAAGAAGGCTTAAAGCTGCTAATAAAGCTAAATGAACAACAAGCTGTACGCAACTTAAGAGGCAAAATACACTGGGAAGGCGATTTAAACGAAATGCGAGGCTGTAAGTGATTATTGCTGACACGAGTGTTTGGATTGATTATTTTAACGGTGTATTGAGCCCCTTTACTGATGAATTAGACAAGCAATTAATGAAGGGTAATATTGCTTTAGGCGATTTAATTTTGCTTGAGATATTGCAGGGTATAAAGAGCGACAAAGAGTACAACAAAACAAAGTCGGTACTTGAGAAATTAGAGCAATGCGAAATGCTTGGTCACAGGATGGTTGTGCAATGTGCTGACTATTATCGGTTATTGAGGAAACAAGGTATCACGATTAGAAAAACAGCCGATGTAATTATTGCGACCTTTTGTATAGATAATAAGTTACCGCTTTTATTTACTGACAGAGATTTCAAACCATTTGTAGAACACTGTGGATTAATTTCCGCTATTTCAAAAACTGGTCTTACCCACCTAAAGTGGACACCCTAACTATGCGTTCGTGACCCTTCGGTAAAAAAGCGTGCATTTCTCTGATCTAACTATTTTGTTAAGATCGGTGCCTTACCCACACAATCCAAGGTGCCCCCCATGTTTAAACCCCTCACACCCGACAGCGATCCCGCGGAAATAGCCGCATTTGTCGAAATGCTACCCAAATTCGCCTCACTACTGAATTCCGATGCTAAGGCAAAACGTCTGCTTGAGGATGCGAGTCAAGGAAAACTTAACGAAGTGGATCTTGCTTTAGGACTAGCGACACAACTAGCAGTCGCGGAAGAAAACTCCGAAAAATCATAAATAAGTTTCAAGAAAACACTTCAACCCATTGATATATAATTAAATATCTATAGAATCGTG